>Ga0214545_1006890_pt1 | contig 19456 bp, 7 predicted proteins | sample CNSS4metaG_FD_160064 | JGI IMG/M metagenome (GOLD analysis project Ga0214545, IMG submission 160064) | Root nodule microbial communities from cowpea collected in UCLA plant growth center, Los Angeles, California, USA - CNSS4 | ecosystem: Host-associated > Plants > Roots > Nodule | place: USA...
TTAAAAATAAAACAAAAGTATATAATTTAAATAATTTTTATACATAATATATTTATAAAATTAAATTCAAAATATAAAACTTATAATTTTATGTTTATAATTTAAATTATAAAATAAATTAAAATTAGGTAACGCATATGTATTGAAATCTGAAATTAAAAACTAATAAAGTATCATGTATAATCTAATCATAATATAAAATATAATTATTTATAATATAATATATTTTTAAAGTAATGTTAAATTATTAAATTATTTTATGTTGTAAAAAGAACAAGGAACATAGTACCCTCACATGTATAAGTTATAGCAAATATGATGGATGCATAGAATGACATTAAGTATTAAAAAAGTTAAATTATTAGCATTTAATGGATGGATTTAATAAGTAGAAGGAAAAGAGTGTGTGGATAACATTTAATATAGAAGGCAAAGAATTTAATAGATAGAAGGAGAAGAGACATAGAGAGTACTTACCTTTTTCTACACACTTCTTTTTCTCAGTATTTACTTTTTTCTCCTGCTCAAAATATATCTCTTCTTATTCTTCTATCCGAGCTTCTTCCTTCTTCCTTCTTCCTCCAAGAGCTTTCTTGCAATGACTATGTGTTTCGCTCACTAAATCTCAACGTTTCTTTCTTTTACCTCTAACTGATTTCTTTTTTCTTTGTATATTGTGTAAGTCTCGTTATGTATTTATAGGACATGTATAAGGTTTTTGTTATTAAAAGATAAAATATAAAGATATTCAAATAGATATATTTAAAGATTATTTTGTTAAAATTTTTAGTTTTAATTCTATATAATTTATTAAGATTTTTAGTTAAGATGATTTATATATTTATCTTTATTTTTTATTTTTTATATAAAGTAATTTATTTATATTTATTTGAAATACAGAACATGTATCTAGTAATTTATTTATATTTATTTACATATAAAAAATGAAACATGTTATAGATTAAAATTAATTATAATATAATATATTATATACTGATAAAACAAACTAAAATCTCTTTAAATAAAATATTATATTAAGAAAGAAGAAAATTTTAGATAAAGTGAAAATGTGATAACTGAACAGATTTATTTGGGGATCCGTAAAATTAAAACAAATTTCATATAAAATAACTAAATTATTAAATTGATAAGAATATGATAATGTTTTCTTTTCAGATTTTTCTTTTTCTTTTGCTTAATTTTCCCTTTCCTATCTTTTGTCTTCTCTTCTTCGTGAATTTGCCTGCAACGTAAACGGTGTCAACTCTGCAATTGCGTCCACGTTCCACCTTTTTGCAGCACCGCAACGTGTCTTTTCCGCGTCCAAAGAGAAGGTCGTGTCCGACCCAAAAAACAACGTCCGACATCGCGTCGTGTGCGCTTCTGGCGAGTGTCCGTGTCCGATGCGCCTCCGAAACGAGGAAGCGTGGCTCGGACGCCGTGTCGGAGCTTCCTAGGTTACAACTAAAAATCGGTTACAAAAAAACACATAATACATTATTTTTTCTTCTATATTCATAAAAAAATGAATATACAAAAAGTTCATGAGATAAAAAATAATGTCAAATATTAAACTAATATTTCATTATCAAGTGAGACAAGAGAGAGTTATCTTTTTTTCTTCAAGAAAGGAAGAGAACAAATGAAAAATGGGAGCAAAAGTAAGTTTGTGTCTAACTTCTTTCTTTAAAAACAAGAATAGAACAATTTGTGGAAAACTAAAAGATAATGAGAAAGGAAATAAAAATATATCTTAATAAATATTTAGTTTATTTACTCTTTTGGTTACTGTTTTTCTAAAAAAATGTTAAGTTGGTCCTTTCGTCTTTTTAGTCTGAACTTTTGAAAAATTGATACAATCTGGTCTTTTTCATTAAATTTATTGAAACGGAGCAAGGAAAGTATAATTAATATAATTTTAGTGTCAATTTTAATTATAAATCATTGATCTGTTTCCAGAAACTTAACTAAAAGGATGTGATTGTATCAAAAATCAGGACCAAATTGAAACTAATAAAAATTAGAGGACAAACTTGATGTTTATAAGAAAAGTAAAGACCAAAAAATAATTAAACCTAAATATTTTTTTTATTATATATAATTTTATGTTTTATTATCTATTAACATTAAATGTTATGCTTTATAAAAAAAATACACAATTTAAATTTTATCAATTTTTAAAATATACCGCTTACAATCTAAATAATTTCAATATATATATATATATATATATATATATTATATAATTAATTAATTAATTTAAAAAGATTTCAAAAATATTTAGGCACCATGAGCCCTTCCTCCTATAATAATTTGCCACTGGTTTGTAGCGACACTGATGGATGGAAAGGAAGGGGGAAAATTGGTGTTGCCACTGGTATTACTGGTGATGATCGTCGTCGATGATGACGCCAACGACTGTGGTGATCGATGAACCCGGTGGCGTTGGCCATGGTTGGCTGCACGAAGATGGTGTTTTGAATATGGGTGCCAAATATTACGTTAACAAGGTGGAAGTCTGAAAATTAAACCAAAGGGTTAAAACAAAAGAAATTCAGTTTAAATATAAAGAAAAATGCAATTTCTTCCTACACACCATCGAATTTTTTTGGTACCATACCAATTTCGGATTTTACTTTCTGAAACACATTAAATCAATTCCTGAAAACTTTTCCCGGAAGACACTCATCACAATCCTATACCGGAAAAAAATTCCTTAAGTTTTGATGGGTGGCACAAGAAATTTAATGGGATACAGGAACAAGCTGCCAAAAATATAGATTGCAACAATCCAAATACATGTGGGCAAATACATATCAAGGCTCATAATATTTAGGTACACTAAGTAACAGTGAGGTGCGGATAGCAATCTGAGGAAAATAAAGCTAGGAAGAAAATAGTAGAAAAAAGGGGGTCTAAAAAAGAAAACTGAGTCGGCTAGACTCATACCACAGATTTTAAATTTTTTTTTATTCATTATTTTTTTATTTATCCTTTAATTCTAAAACATTTTTTTAAGAGAAAGAACTCATAAGCTTCACATCTTCAATAAAAAATTAATGGTTGTCAAGTCATGGACTTCTTGATTATTAAAATTTTCATTCCTAATAAAAAGTTATTTGTAAATTAAAGTCTTGACTTAACAATTAGTTTTTTTTTTTAATTTTAAAAATTACTAATTATCATTTCATTAAATTTTGGTGTTGCTTGATAATTAATTATTTTTATTATATTGAGTCTTGAATTCACTTGATAAATAAAAAATATTAAAATTTCAAAACAAAAAATATCAACTAACCAATAGTTTTTTAAAAAGTACATGATCCATTATTTCTCATTATTTCTCATCTTGAATGAGAATACATAGGAGCGATATTAGTCCTTGTCAGATTCATCCAAACAAAAAGTTATTTTTCTCAAACAGTTTTCAAAAGAATTAAGTAACCTGAATTTCTCATTTTGAATAAGAATATTGATATGAATTACATCATGGTCCAAATGGAGGAGAACTAACGCGCCACTTTGCTACAATTTCTAAGTAATTAGTCTATTTAAATAATGGCTCAATCCTTTGTAAAATTGACTGATCAAATTATGTTTTTGGTTAATCAATTAATGGGCTTTAGTTTTTGTTTCATTTTCAAGTTGTAATAAGGGCCTATTAACTTAGGAACTAGACTTTGGAAGATCAAGAGGATGCTGAATGCTTTTGGGTGACTTTTGGGTTGTCACAATTTCAATTATAATTAGCCATTGATAGTGAGATCATTAATAGATTAAGTGAGATGTAATTGTAATTTATGGGTATTTTGTAATTTCGATGGTTAAAGTTTTTATATAAGCTGAACCAATTTTATCAATAAAAACAAGTTCAGTTTTATTCAGAAACATTAGAGTTCATCTCTTCTATCTTAGTGAGAGTGATTCTCCTAAGTTCTTGAGTGATTCAAGAACTCGTGAGTTTTATCAAAAGTCCTTCATCCATTTGTGTGTTTAAAATCTAGGCTTATCTTCCATCCTTGAAAGTGTGATGTCTCTCAATTTTCACTCCATCTTCTTATCAATTTTCGTTTTCTCGTTTTAAATAGTTTTCCAAATTCCTTGCTTGTTAGCATTCCAACCTAGACATATCCGTAAAACGAATCCACCCCTCTAGATTCACGACATTTGGTATCAAAGCTTCAACTCTTAGTTTGGAATAACAATGGAAGTTTACTATACAAGGTGTTTAATCGAAGGTCACCCTTGTTTAGTTGCATACGATTACGGAAGCGACAACAATGTTGTGAGCCAAAGATTGATGGAAAAATTTCACTTACCAACAAGTTTTCATCTGATTCAAGCATTGACCAATTCATCACAGGACAATGTGTGAAAGAAGTATTATGTGATATTGCTCCCATGGACCATTGTCATATTCTTTTGGGATGGTCATGGCTTCATTTTAAAACATTCAATCTTGATGAACATTTGCTTTATTTGAGGCATGAGAGACATAAAACTAAGTTGAATTTTGTGACACCAAGACAAGTCAGTAAACATAGGCTAAAGGAGAAAATAGAAAAAAAAAGACATAATGAAGAAAAAGAAAAATAACTAGAGAAAAATAGCATACAAAATTTAGTTCTTCGTTATTTTTCTTCTATTACTTGAGATGTCATTTTACAGGAACAAAAGGATGGGCATGTACACCAACTTCTATGTTTGAAAATAAAACTTGTTCATAGTGCTTTATTATGCATCCAGTTCTGTTCTGGTCAAAAAAGATGTAGAATAAGCTTCAGCCGAAAACAAAAAGAAAGATGTATTTTAACCTCAACTAGTGACTCACTTAGGCCAAAATCCCTTTGTCCCTTGACCATGGAAGTAAAGTTCTTATTTATAGGTGAATCAATTACAACTTTAAAAGATTTACATAATTAGTTGCTAGAAGATTTACATAATCAATTGCTGTAAAATAATACCTCGACAAGATAGCTACCAAATCACAACCCACATATCTTTTCCTAACAATAAACTAAAAGAATCTTCTTAAATACCTAAAATATCTAACTTACTAAACTAACCAAGTGTTTCTATTTATATTCTCACATAATTCACGATCTGCAATCTTGACCCATTAATGAGTTATCTTTGGCTTTATGGAGATGCAGGTCCTGGAGAGTACAAGTTCGCTACTGAAAAACAAAGTCTTGAGGATAATGAAATACAACACATGAAGTTATTTGTTGTTACTTATGAAGATGAGAGAGTGTTGGCAAGAGAGGTGCTCCACGGATTGCAACCATTGAAAAGGAACAAAACTAAATTTATTCAAGTTGTATTTTGTCTCAAAGTTGTGGAAAAATAAAGTTCTTTACAAGGACATAATAAATGTTTATTAAAACTGGTAAAAATAAATAAACCCCTAAGATTTGGGACGAATATTCTCGAAGAAGGAGTGTATGATGTGAATTGCATCATGACCCAAAGGGAGGAGGACTAACATGCCACCTTACTACAATCTCTAAGTAATTAGTCTGTTTAAATAATGACTCAATCCTTTGTAAAATTAGTTGACCAAATTATGTATTTGGTTAATCAATTAACCGGCTTTAGTTTTTGTTTCATTTTCAAGTTGTAATGAGGGTCCATTTGACAACTTAGGAATCAAATTTTGGAATACCAAGAGGATGTATAACTGAATACTTTTGGGTTGCCACAATTTTAGTTATAATTAGCCATTGAGTAGTGGGATCATTAATAGCTTAAGTGAGATGTAATTGCAATTTATGGGTATTTTGTAATTTTGATAGTTAAAATTTTTATATAAGCTAAGCCAATTTTATCGATAAAAACAAGTTGAGTTTTATTCAGAAACATTAGAGTTCATCTCTTCTATCTTAGTGAGAGAGAGTGATTTTCCTAAGTTCTTGAGTGATTCAAGAATCCTTGAGTTGTTTTATTAAAGGTTCTTTATCCTTTTGTGTATTTAAACTCTTAAGATTATCTTCTATCCTTGGAAGTGTGACGTTCCTCATCTTCCACTCCATCTTCTTATCGATTTTCATTTTCTTGTTTTAAACAGTTTTCCAAATTCCTTGTCTATTAGCATTCCAACCTAAATAGATCTATAAAATGAATTCATCCCTTTGATTCACGTCAAATATGTATGACCCAAATAAAATTTTTTCAAAACTATTTTCCTTATTATCTCGTTTTTTCTTATTTTCTTTGATTTAGGGAAAACAAATATTTTATAAATGACATTAGCTTTTCGCAGCCCGGAAACCATCTTAGGACGAACGTGTAGAGTATTAATATCTTACTTATATAAAACTGATTCCCAGACTCAGTTCGATTTCACAAGGTCATATTTTTTAAAATTTTTTCGTAATTTTCTTTAATAACTATGATAGTGATTTCCTCTATTATTTTATAAAAATTTTGTCAGCCGTCCGTTACGATTTCAGTTGCAAGAATAAGTGTGAAGCTGAGTTATATATTATATTGATAGAGGGTAGGCTGTGTTCTTGAACATGACATACATAATATGAAGGCATGTGGTGGCATAAAAGGCAGCAATCCATGGCTAATATGAAGATGGTCCACGATGCCCTTCTGGACAGGACACAAAATCCTACATTTTCAGTCCACTCTTTCACGCCTTATCCATAATTAAACACTCTTCATTTCACTCAATCTCCATCTATACCCTTCTTCAGATAATACTCAAACATGCTTTATTATGCATCTATATATAACTTCATATATAATTATTACCAAAAATTACCATCTCATCTTTACAAATACGAACGATGAAGGTCGTACCAAGATAAATAAACAAATCTCCCATGCCTTTAATTATACTTTATAAACAAGTTAGATAAAATTATCCTCTGAGTAATAAAAGCAATATAATGATTATCGTAAGTGAGTTTTACATTGTTTTGTACCTAGAAATCAAGATTCTAAATTATTATTTAGAAATTAAACTTCTGTTTGTGTTATATTTTTTTATATATATATATATATATATATATATATATATATGTTCACGTCAAAATCTTAAGTGTTATGAGTCTTTATTTTTATATAGTGTTTAACTTTGTCTATTTTATCTAAGGTAAAACTTTGACTCACACTTGTACTATTTTCAACAAATTCTACATTATTACAAACTGAATTTAAATTTCTTATTCTTACAAATTGACCTGTATCCGGTATTTTTCGTCCCAAACATATATATATTTCGTGTATAAACTTAAATATTTGTAAGTAGTTATATATTATGGTAAGTTTATCAAATCTTCTTATAATGACATTTGATTCTACATTAAAAATTAAATTTAAATCTAATTCATCTTCATATTATATAAAGTGAGAATTGTTTTAAATAGTATAAATTAGTCTTATTTGTAGTTGATGTAAGATCTTTAAATTAGATGTGTTTTAATTTTAAGATTGGTGGGTTTTTTTTTTCTTGTTTGAAATTAAAATTTGATTTTGAGAATCCAAATTTACTTGTGAATTTTAGTCGTTATCAAGGACTGATGAGAGCGTTTAGTTTTTTGTCAAGTTGTATATGCAATTCTTGGCATGTAATTTGGCGACAACTACTTTTACGTTTGTGGGGGTAAAAAGCTGAGGAATCTCACGTGTTGCGTCCTAAAAATTTTGGACGCATTAATTTCAAATTTCAAATTTATTGCTTCAAATAAAAACAAAACAAAACTAAAACTGATAATTTCGAATTGTTTTTTCACTAATTAGAAAAAGGTTCACATGCAATAAGCTATATCTATATTAAGATAATATTAAGTCAATCGCTTTGGTATTACAATCAACTCACACTTACAGTAATCGTATACTTTAATAAGTCTTGCAATTTTTTAATCGTTAATTTCATTGGGTCAAACAAAGTGATTGCAAAATGACAAATTAAAGTAAAAAGTAGATTATACATCCCTGTTAATTGGATTTAGCATTGAATTATGATGCTTCTTTACTTTTCCAGTTATGTCACAATAAATTAATCATTCATTACATGCAATCCAAAATTGACCTAATTTCTATCCGCGGCTAGCGTTTTTTGTCGTTATTCGTGATGTGCATTTCTCAAGTTACTTACACAACGTAACTCGTTTTCTCTTTTACTCTCATAACTTCTTCAAACTTAAATAAAAGAGATTTCATTTTTCTAAAAATTCCCATTCTCGAGTACGCATAATATTACATCTCTCATCATAGACTTTACCATATACATATATAAAAATATTTTTCTAAAAACCCTTTCTGGTATACTCTCCTTTAAAATATATAAAAAAAGAAATTTAAATTTTTATTGCTCGATAGTTGACTTGATTCATGTTTTTATGATATTAAATATGTTTATTTTTCTTTTTCTTGTAAAGTAAAAATTAGGATGTGAAGGAATCCAAGTGTAAAAGCATAGTAAGCACCAAAAAGTGTAACACTTGTTACTTTAACTAATAGGGAAAAAGGAAAATTTTGGATATATTCAAAAGATTCAGTGTCATCTTCGAAGCAAAGCATGTTAGCGCATGCAAGGTTATAGACACATATTTTTGTTTCGATTTTTTATATATATGCATGTCACAAACTCAAAGTGTCACTTTAATATTTTTCTTCAGCCAGTTCATAAATGCTAAGAAAACGATATCACTGCGTGTGGTCCTAATTAAGGAGAAGAATAAGTTGATGAGTGCTATACAAGTTCTTCATATGTGTGTTCATTATCTATTTATTTTCTGATTGAAGAACCCTTAATTTTTAAGCATTGTGATATTTATAATATATTTTGCACTATACTCATTCTGAGTAGGATTTGATATTTTACATTAAAATGTTAATCGTAATTATAGACACCACCACTATGAAGAAAATAAAAGAAATGAGATAAATAAAAGGAGAAAGGTAAAATAAAGTAAACAATATATATGATAGCCTGAAATCGAAGTACAACACTTTTGGTGAAATTTTGCAACTCCACAACTTCTTGAAAAATTCTTCCTGTTGTTGGTGAAATTTCCAGTTTAATTGAGTTTCTTCCAAGGATTTTTAGTTAATGATGCACGATAAGGAAGATCTTAAATAAATTCTTGTATACTTGTAAATTTTAAAAACTTAGAGATTTGATTTTAGCTTTTGTTACTTGTAAAATAGGTGCAAATAGTAATTTTGTAGTAGAGACAATTAAAGCCCAAAAACTAGGAGGTGTGGATAGTAGAGGATTAAGAAGCAAGGAGCAAATTTAAGTGATTAACAACCAAATGTAACCCGCTCAATTTTTGATTAAGCATGGAAATCAAAATTAAAATAAAGTAAAGAATAAGGTAGGCATGAGAACTATGAATGAAGCATGGGAAGTAACTCAAGCATGAGAATTTTAAGATTAAATTTTTTCCTCCTTTGTCTAGTTTAAAACTTATGTACAATATTATTTGTTAATTCATTTTGAGTTGACAAATTAGTTGTAACATTGTAATGTCTAAAACTTCTTACTAAAAGTGATATTGAATTTGGACATTAATTATCTTGATTGAATAGTTTGCAATATTAAGTCTAATACATTTTTATTCTTACTGTTACCTTCTAAAGTTTTTTTTTTCTCTTTGTCATATTCTTTGTTTAACCACTTGATTTGCTGTTTGTCTTTCAAAATTCTTAAGTTTTTGTTCTGGATAAGTTTGAATCCTTCATCTTCTTAAGTGTGTATTGAATTTATCCCCTTGCATTTGATTCAAGACAGATTTTTTAAAATTTTACTTTATTTGTTTCAAAAATTGAGTGATTGAGAATGGTTTTCTACCTTCACTAAACGAGCTGGGGGTATACACTTGAAAGAGTGATATTTAATTGCTTTACTAACTCTTTTTTTTTTTCTTTTATATTGCTATTATTTGTTTGTTTTGATAGAACAATGTCAACAACATCAACATTATTATCAAGAGCCAATATAACAATGGAATTAGAAGTTTCAAAAGGAAAGAAGTGGAACAAGATGAGTAATCCAAGCTTTATGATAAAAAGATTGATTAAACTTGAAGAATCATAGATGATGAGAAAAAAAAATGGAAGAATGAGGGAACCACACAGAAATGCTAGAATACATTCCTTCTATGGAGGTCAAAATGAAAAGAAATGAGGGATGAGACATTTTCCTCATTTATATAAATCTTGTAAATACTTGTATTCATATAAAAATCTTGTAAATATTCTTGTCGTCTACAAGTTGACAAAAGGAAGTGAAAATATGGAAATAAGTGTGTTGCAAGGTCACCTTGCACAAAGTCGGGTTGAAGAACATGTTAGAAAGCTTTCCAAGCACATAATTTTCCATTTGATGAGAGAAATTCCTTTCAACCTATCTCATATCCTACACTCAAACCTATTGAGAAATTGAAAGGTTTGGGAGAAAATGTTAATGAAGACATTTATTCCAAACTACTAAAATAGATGATAAGGAAACAAAGAGCGATAAAATCTCTTTACAACCTCAAACCTCAGGTCAAGCAGAAGATCATCCAAAGGGGAGGACCTATAGTGGTGTGCAACACACCTTTACATTGTTATGGTGTATCTAGACATCAATCTAGACCCTTAGGGTTTGATGTGGAGCACAACATGGAAGACTATGCCAACAACCTTTAACCACCACACAGGAATCCATATAAGTTTGAGACTTTTGATGATTATAGCACCAAGGAAAATACCTTGGTTCAAGAACAAAAGAGGAGATGGTTTACTCAAGAAAAGTCTGGACTCTTGATAGAACAACTAACTCCAGAAAGGGGTATTGAATAGAGCCTGAGACTCTTTTCTCACAACTCAAGACTAGACCGTTTAGTATATCAAGCACACAAAAGATTTTATATTGATTTATCCTAATTCTGGAACTACGTTCATTTCTCCTTTAAGCTCATTGCTTAAGTAGCTCCATTAAAGGACTGCAGTGAATACATAAACCTTTCTATGTTACATGAGTACACAAAACCTCTTAAGTTTGTGTACAATGATTTTGATAAAGCTTAGAAAAATGTGGTGCTAGTGTGTGTTCTTCAACCTTTTAAGCTCACTTGGAAAAACTTTATAGAATGAAGAATTTACAACATATCTCACGACCGACAAAGAATATAATAATTTCGATAAAGTTTAGAAAGATATGGTGTTAGTATGTCTTCTTCAACTTCAACTCAATCTTTTTATATAACTTAAAATTTTAACTCCCATATTAAGTAAGAATTAGTCTTTCACTGACTCTTTGTATAGACTTCGAGATGCATCTTTATAGTTGTAGATCCCTGATTTGAAATATTCTTATTCAATCTTCAAAACATTTATATCTCTTTATCTCATTAAAGGAAATAATTAAAATAATATGTGTAGATATAACAATTAAACAAAGTTAAAAGAAAGCATACAATATAAACGGCTTTGAGTTCAATTTTAACTTAGTATAAAATTGTTAATCATTACAACTTGTTTAAGATTTTATTAAGTAACTTAAGATCTATTTGACAAAATCCATTTAATAGGTGACAGAATGTAAAACCTATGCAACAAAAACACGTATTAAAAAATTTATATACAATACAATTACATAACACTTGAAGTATCTGATATTTAAAGACTTAGACTTCAAGTGTTTCTATATGTTCTTGGTGTTACATTCTGAACCTAGTTTTAAGGAGGTGCTTTCTTGTATTATTTAATGATGTGTCCTATCAACTAGATTAATAGGAGTGGATAGATGCTCCACATATAATAACGATATATACTTGCACTAAATACGTTGCGGATAATATCAATTAGATACATTGTTGTTTGAAACCATTAATTTTACAGGTAAATGTGAAGATTTTTGAGTTGAGGGTAAAACAGTAAATAAAGGCCAACAACTACCACATATATTATTATATTTTTTGGAAGAAAGCTCGATTGTCCCATATCATTTTTCTTACATCCATTTTATGTCCACAGAAAAAGAGCCTCTGTGCTCTCCTTTTCTCCCATCATCATCAAGAAATTTAATATTTAATAAAAAGTACAAAGAGAAAAGAAAGTTTAGCAACAAATCTCTTAAAAAACTCGCACGTAACAATGGAGTCCACAAAGTTGATCACATATTATGGAAGTGACATAGTGTATTAATTATTATGTGTATTGTTATGTAGAGAAGTGTGGAAAAGGAGTAAGAATGAAGTGTGTGAGCGTTGTTGGTGTATAAAGCAAATGGAGAATGTAAATGTGTGAGTTGCAGATGATGATGATGGTAAAGTCCACTAAGAAGGAGGAAAATGAATTGAGAAATGAGAGAGCCCTTGTTTTTAGGGGCAAAGGCCAATTGAGGAATCCCAAAGTTCCCCAACAAAGGTGCAGAACAAAAGGCAAAGGCCAAAGGCAAAACGAAATGATTACTTGAATGAGAAGGGACCCACCGGATAATCTTTCCTTTCCAGGTCTTTCAATTTTTTGACTTGGGATTGGGACCCACCACGCCCTCCATTGTCTTTATGGATTGAATGATAAAAAAGAGCACCTCACGTGGACTCTGAACCAAAGACTCTGTCCAACCACAATAAAAAGGGCAACTCCTCCCTCTCTCCCATCACAAAATTCAAAACCATAAAATCTTTCATTTTTCCACGTTCGCCATTTCAAATTTAATTATTTTCCTTTCATTTATACGCTTATACAATTCAAAACCCATCCATCCACCCAGACACAACTACAACCAAATTTCTTTTCTCACAAAAATCATGCTTTTTAAAGCTCACCCATATAATTCCCACTCATTATCTTTGTTGCTTAAAGCTCATGCCCTCTCCCACTCTCTTATCTCTCTCTCTCTCTCAAATTCCTTCCCTTGCTCCAAAAAACAAAACAAACAAACCTAGACACACACCCCTCTCATCACAAACACATTAAACCATAAACTCACTCTGTCCCATAAAAAACACAACTTCAATAACCCTCCCATGCGATCATGGACGGAGGTGACGATTTCCACCACCACCATCACCACCACCAACACCAACACCGACAAAACTTCCCATTTCAACTCCTCGAGAAGAAAGAAGACCAAGACCCCTCTTCCTGCTCCACTTCCTCCCCTTACCCTTCCCTAGCCATCTCAGCCGAACCCTCCACCTCCAACTCCACCCGATCCACCACCCTCCTCCCCACACCCTCCGAAGCCTCCCCCAAAAAGCCACCACCCAAAAGAACCTCCACCAAAGACCGCCACACCAAAGTCGACGGCCGCGGCCGTCGAATTCGAATGCCCGCTCTCTGCGCCGCCAGAGTCTTCCAGCTCACGCGGGAGCTCGGACACAAGTCCGACGGCGAGACCATAGAGTGGCTCCTCCAGCAGGCCGAGCCTGCTGTCATCGCCGCCACCGGCACCGGCACCATCCCTGCTAACTTCACCTCCCTTAACATATCTCACCGGAGCTCCGGCTCCTCCATGTCCGTCCCCTCCCAGCTGCGATCCAACTACTTCAATTCCAACTTCTCTCTCCAACCCAGGAGAAGCCTGTTCCTTGACAACACCAATACCTCCACCACACTCCTCAATTTTCAATCCAACAACCCCATCTCCACTTCCATATTCCAACCCAAGCACGAATTGCGCGACTCCTCATCCCTCGACTTGTCCTCGGAGAACAACGAAGAGGGCTTGGGAAGGAAAAGACGGCCCTTGGAGCAAGACCTATCCTCCACCATGCAACACCATGTCGGAAGCTATTTGATGCAATCCAGCTCCTCCGGGACAATTCCGGCGAGCCATGCTCAAATCCCGGCGAATATATGGATGGTGGCGAATTCCAATAGCCAAGGCGTGAGTGGTGAAGCTCCTCTTTGGACATTCCCCGGTGTGAGTAACAGTGCCTTGTATAGAGGAAACATGTCGAGTGGGTTGCATTTCATGAACTTTCCCACCCCAATGGCCCTTTTACCGGGTCAACAATTAGGGTCTTCGGGGATTGGTGGGAACATCAACGAAGGGCATTTGAGCATGCTTTCGGGGCTTAACCCTTACCGGACGGTGATCGGCGTTTCGGAATCTCAGGCGAGTGAGTCACAGTCACATCACGGTGGAAGCGAGGATCGGCACGATGATAATTAACACCACAGGATCATCAAATCCACCAACTCGTGTTCTTCGATTCCTACATGTGTACTAGTTTGGTGTTTTAACACAACGTGACGTGAGGTTTGGTTATTATTGCCCTACGAAATTGAGTTTTGTTTATTTTGAAAGGATAATCATTATCATTATTATTATTTTTTCTATTTCTTTGGTGTGGTTAATATGTTGGAAGAGAAGAGAAGAGAAGAGAAGAGAAGAGGGTTTTTTAGGGTTCGAGAGAGAGAGAGATGACACTATTTAACAGTTGGATATTATTTGGCTTTATTTCACTACACGATATCTTATCATCATTGTTTGTGCAATTGGCTTTTCTTTTCCTCTCTCCCTTTTTTCTCCCGAAAGCCTTTTGATTTGTAATTTTATGCTTTTTATTCTTAGAAGAGAAAGAAAACAACTCACTTCTCCATCATAACATGGCAAGTTCAATTATCTTCCTTCTGAATTAACAACATTGGTGTTTTTCACATGTTGCGTTTTCCTGGTCTCTAGTAAAAGGGATGAAACAGTTTACCAAAGGGAAAAAGCTAGAGGGATAAAAGGAAACAAGTGTGACAATGCTTTTGCACTCTAAATCTTCGCCATGAATGTGGAGGTTTTGGAGAATGGATGATTAAGAATTTTGAGAGATGGAGGTATAGTAGAATGGTGGGGTCTGCAACACCTTATCGGTTCCAGGTGTTGCCTCCATGGTGGGTTCCAGCTGCTGCTTATTGTCCAAACCAATGTACAAATTTCACTCACTAACTCCTCCATCAGGAACAATATTAATCTCATTCAGAAATTACTATAATAAGGTAATTATTAATTTTATTTTACATAATTAGACTTGTCTTTTCTCTTTTATAATACTTCTCTTCTCTGTAAAACATAAAACTCATTTAGATATATGGATATCTATCAAGTTTCAATTATATTGATGGAATATTTTTTCATCTTTTTTTTTTTACATTTATAATAATCAAGTTTATCATTCTTACTTTTATCTCTCATGCGTGATTTAAAAATGAGCAAGTAAATAAATAGCAAAAGAAATGTCTTCTCATGTTAAAAAAAAGTATAAAATGTGACTCAATTATTACATGGAATTTAAATAGAACTTAATAATAAAGTAAATTGAAGTATAAGAATAATCAAATTGCATAATCATAAGACCTTAGCATTTAGAAAGAAAAAAAAGGCAATTGAGAGTATAAATTTAAAACAAACTCATTTCTGTATTGTTTTTTCTTTGAGTTATTTTTTTCTTCACTTTTCATGGAGCAGTTGCTGGCATCAGAGCGTTAATTAATGATCTTCTGTGACATGGCCCACCAGTCCATCAACCAGGACCGTCCATTTGGCGGGCCATTCTTTTGATCGCCGCATTGAATGATTGGGTCTGTGTCCACCAAATCGTTTTCTTTTTCAAATGGCATCATCTTTTGATTTAATCTAACTTTAAAATTATTTCTGTTTACTTTAGAAGTGACATCCGAATTATTTTTGGAGATTTAATTCTAAAGTTGCTAAATTATTTTAAAGTACATTTGTAAAGAAGGTTTAAGGTCACTTCTAAAATTAAAAATCTAGAAAAAAGCTTCACATACTATATAGAGTTATAATTCCATAAAGATTAATATCATCATTTTCATTTTTATTTAATTAAAAGTAGTTTAGATCGACAATGTAAAAAAAAATGGTGTCTTGATGAAAAAGAAAATACAAAGAGAAAGTGCAGAAAAGAAAAACAACGACATGCGGAATCTAGTTGTATGGTTGTACTCTTTCTTGTTATAATAATGATACAGATACTCATGCGTATATCTAATTGATACCCTTTCATTCTTTAATCTATTTATTTAACTTTTAGATATATGAATAAAAAAAAAACAGAGATTGAGATAAAGAAAGAAAAAAAATATGAGTGCAAGTTTAATTTCATTTGAAAGTAAATCTCACATTCTCATTTCTAATATTCAAGGAGGATATTTCATCAACATCTTCTTTGTATACGCCTATCTTATTCACACTCCTATTCATCTAAATATTTATTAAATAATATTTAATAAAAAATAAAGGTATAATTAATTGTAACATACCCACTTTCGTTTGAATGTGTTTAAATAGTACTCATTTTTAACTTTGTGTCTACTTAATGTCCAAATTCGTCAATTTGCATCAATGTAATCCATCCCGTTAAGTTTTCATAAACATCTTTAACAGTGCACTGATGTGGCATTGCAGAATAAATACATGTCAATGAACATAATTGTATAGTGGCAATTTTGGTTTAACGTGTCATATCTCTTTTAAATTTTATTTTAAATGATTTTTCCCATTTGAAAGCCCTAATTGTCCATTGCCATCTTCATCTTCTTCTTCATCTTGAGCTAAAGGAACTCATTTGCTGTAGGGGTAAGGTGGTGCTTGAAGTGGAAAATGTCTCGCAGTTTTAGTCATCCGTTCGTGTGGGTCACATAACCACAACGTTTCTTCTCCCACATAACAACAATAATTAAACCACGCATAAGATTCAAACAAAAACCACGATCCCAACAACAAATCATGCAATCAACAACCACAAATACTAGTTTGCGCACCTGCGATCCGAAATCAACACCAATTTGATGTCAAATGCACCTTCAATTTTGTCCAAATCACGCAAACTCCTCCAAATTTAGCAAACCCTCTTCCCCCTCTTCACCAACGAGTGCAGAAGTGTTCCACATCACACATAACTCACGTGTCACCTCATAATATTTTTCCTCACTTACTAGGTTCACAAAGTCAGACGTTATCTTATTTAACGACGTTAACAAAAAGAAATTATATTGATACAAATTAACGAATTAGGGTGCTAAATATACACAAAGTAAAAAACGGGTACCATTTAGACACATTCAGACGAGAGTGAGTATGTTGCGTTAATTATACCAAAAATAAACTAAAAATGATTTAACAGGTTAAGACTTTATATATACTTATTTTTGTCTCTTACCTAATTTAAAAATTTAGATATTACTTGTATCGATTAATTTGTATATTCTCTATCAACATGGATACATATTCATAGAATATCTACACATACAAGTCCTAGTCACATGCGAAATACTTTGAGATATTTAAATCCAAGGTTACTAATTTATTTTAAAGTGAATTTGCAAATAAAAGTTCACTTCTAAATAAAATTTCCTTAAAAGTTAATATCACATTCATTTTATTTAAGTAAGAGTAGTTTAGAGGGGTGCCATTGACGAGAAAAAGACGAAACAAAGAGAAAGTGCGAAAAAAAAAACAACTATTCGGAATAATCATTCCTTTGTTATTTATTAAATATAGTAATGACATAGATACTCATACATATATCCAGGGGATAGCCCTTCATTTATTTTATTTTTAATATATGAATGAAAAAAAAAAGAGATTGAAAAAAAAAAGAGAAAGTAAAATTGTGAGATGGTAAATATGAAATGGAGTAAGAGAAGTGAAATAAGAGAAAGTAGTCATTCCTTAAAAAAAGAGAAAGTAGGTATGTGATAATAATTATTATTAAGACGCATGAATGTGAATGAACCATTATTCTTTATAGTAAATTAATGAAATTAACTATCAATCTTTATCAACTCATGTTCTGTACAACTCATTATTATTTTGTAACTTAAATATTATTTAAATAACGTGTTGTATATGTTAATATTACTATAAATAGTTTTTTATTTAAAGAAACGATCATAAACGACTTAATTTTGTTTTAATTTAAATTTCCTACACTGCAATATATTTGCCATTTAACCCATTATAATTTACTTTATGTATAATTTTAAAGTAAAGGAATTACAAAACGAAGAATTTTAATATGCGTACTAGGCCAAAGTTATGATAAATAAAAAAAATTTAAATGCTTTATCATATGCTACAATAAACGATTTTGTAAAGGGATCTCCGTGACTTCGGGAGTGAGATGACAAAACAAAAAGAGTGAGGAGGAATTAATATATTTCTAAATTACTTTTTTTAAATTATTTATCCACCGAAGAAAGAAACATACAAAAGAATAAACTTAATCCTCTAGTTATAATGAAAAAAAAATTTACATAATCTTGTCATTTATAAATTGTCATAAGATAAATCATTGTTAATAATAGTACTTATTTTAAAAAGCATATATAAGCTAATTTTAAGTTGTTAAAAGTATGGATATATATAACAGGCAGCATTAGTGTATGATGCAAAGGAAAATTAGAAAGAAAAAGAGGAAACCCTAAAAAGCAGGTTCAGGATATTCAGCAGTACAGTTTGTGTTGTGCACATAGGATTCTGATTTAACTTTATTTATGAAGATGATGAGCATAAGAAGAGATTAAAGGTTTTGTATGTAATATATGTGATGTGAAATAAAAATTGTAAGTAGATGAAAATGGTGAAGGGAAGAAGGTACCTTGGTGATGTTCCAATTATGGGCAGTTGAACAGTAAAGGGATAAAGACAGTGCTTGAAGATGGCTCCCACCTAATGCTAGCTAGCGCTGTAAAAGGCGAATCAGGGAACAACAATTGAAGTTGCTAACGTACGTGTCTACTTTCTCGTATTGCCACTTAATGCATCATTGCTTCGGTAAATAATGCACGTTTCGGATAACAAAAATAACATTATTTTGGATGAATCTGCGTTTTATGTTGTCCCAGACATAACTTACTTCCTTATCAGATACTACACAGATTTATGGTATCATCACAATTAGTAGCAGATCGCAATGTGTATCAGACATTAGTTTCAAGTTTTGTCTTGATTCTACTTCTCTTTTTTATACTCTTTTTTTTATAAAGAGTGTTAGGATCGAACGCTTACCACTAGACTAAAAGTTATAACTATTAGTTAGGACGTAACTCTTTTTACTTAAGAGTGTAACTTAATCCAATCACCACAATTTGATAATGATTTGACCCATTTGATTTCCATTACGGGACAATTGAAGCCACATGCAACAATTTTTCTTTCAATAATTGTCCTATTAAAAATTTCATTTGGATTATGACTTGGTCCACCTGATTTTCGTCACGAAACAATTGTGCAACCTGCAACAATTTTCCCTTAACAAAAAGATATTAGAAATTAGAAAGTGTTTTATTTAGTGATTTTTTTTGTGTTATGTTTTCTTCCTTATATTTCAAGAGTCTTATTATATCAAAAGTATATTTAGATTTACGATAACCTCAAATTCTTTTTTCTCTTTTTTTTTTTTTTTTTTTCCTTTACTTTTTTTTTTTCTTTTTATTTTTTTTTTTTTTTTTTTTTTTTTTTTTTTTTTTTTTTTTTTTTTTT
>Ga0214545_1006893_pt1 | contig 19447 bp, 10 predicted proteins | sample CNSS4metaG_FD_160064 | JGI IMG/M metagenome (GOLD analysis project Ga0214545, IMG submission 160064) | Root nodule microbial communities from cowpea collected in UCLA plant growth center, Los Angeles, California, USA - CNSS4 | ecosystem: Host-associated > Plants > Roots > Nodule | place: USA...
AGGGAATTCAAACTAAAGTAATGCAAAACAAAGATAAAGGTGATGGAATAGAAGACTCCCCTCTAGACATGCTTCTAGTGATCCTTCTTGATGGAGCTTCTAAGGAGGTGGTCATGCCTTCATCACATTCTCTCAAAACCAATTGTTTACCTTTCTTGTGCACCAACGCCTCTTGCAAAGGGCCATGAGTAATATTCTTATAACATTTGAAAACAAAATTGATATTTTTAAACAAAATATCTTAAAAAGGAGAACATCAACTTTTTTATGGCAAATACATAGTTTTCTATGCTACAAAATTCTTTCTAAGTGCAGCATATTATTTCTTCAATTATTGGAAGCTCTTCATGCATCTGCATATCCAAGCAAAAACAATAGGATTTTTGCTTAGGAAAATTCACAATTGGGTCATGTTTTTCACTTACTAAAATGCATTAAGTCTTCGGTTATGATCCCTAGCTCTACAACTTGCATGAAAAGTCAAAGAAAGATATATTCCCTAAATAGATTGCACTTTGCTTTCACCTTTTAGCTTTTGTGATACAATATATGTAAAAAAAATAAAAGAATTGGATTATTAATCAAGATTCTTTATTATGGTAAAGTCAACACAATATGTTCAGGATGATACTTTTAAATAACATTTCACTAAAATTGTTATATTTTCTTAAGGATATGCTTTGGGAGATTTCCAAATGTTGCAATCAAGTCAATAGCTCTTTTAATAGGTTTCACCCCTTCATCACTACATCGTTGCAACTCAGGTGCTACTATTAGAATTCTCCTAGCTAAATTAGATTTTCAGATTTCAACCTCAATTCCAGTATCAACACAACCATGGTCTTGTTCTAGCCTTAAATCCACTGATTCAAAAGTTTATTCGCACCTGGAAGTGTCTGATACAATTGTTAATTGATTTATCAAACATTAAATGTTTTAACAGATAACACAACAATAATTATAAATAGCATCCAACAGAGAGAGGAAAGAACAAAACTAACAAGTAAATATATGCCAAAAGAGCAAGCCATTATAAAAAAAGAAAATAATACAAAAAAAAATCTCTATAAAAGGATTGAATATGACATATAGTGTACCTTCTCAACTACCATAAGTTTCCTAGCTCACTCCTCTGAATAGGTTTTGTAAGAAAATCAATTGTCCCTTTTATCATGCATTTCAACACCATACTTACATAATCATTATAAGACATCATTGCACAACGATGACTGGTATGCATGAAAAATACTTATTAGTCATATTTGATTGGACCTCTTAATTGTATTCATTCATGTGTTTTGTGGGAAGTTTTAGGTTGTTTTTAGGTTTCTTTTAGGTTAGGTATATTTTTTGTTTTATTGGAGATTATTGTATAGGAGAGTGAAGGATTGGAGAAGAAGTGAGGTTGTTCTGTCAGGACCTTGTCGCCCAACAAAATAGCCCCAGTCGCCTAGCGAGAGGACAATTTTTTTAAGTGGTTATAGTTTCGAAAGTTACACAAAACTGACGTGCTGGAGTGTGGGAACATGAAAGAAATACGAGAAATGCCATTCTAGGGTAAGGACAACTCAAATCACTTCATTCATTCCATCAAACTTATCCATCTTTTGTTCTCTCGATGCCTAGGAGAGACTAAACTCCTCTTTCATTGGGGTTGGATGTAATGAACTTATACTCTCTATAATTTTCTTATGCAATGTAATCTCTATTTTTGTTCATATGTTTTATGTCAATTATTAATGTTGATGATGGAAATCTTTGCTATTTGGTTGTATCTAATTATTGGGAAATGAATTGGAACATAACCTTGGATAGAACAACCATAAAATTGGGTTCTAGGAATAGACGTAATCTCTAGGTCATTCTATACATCAAATCTTAATGCAAGTCCTGTGTTAAAATAGTTAAGGAATTAATGTTTTGGTATATTTGACTTAGAACTTGCTTCTAAGGAATTAGGAGCTAGTATGCTTATGATGTGGATGTTTGAGTAAGATAGAGAGATTGTGTAGGAAATATTGCGTTAGTATTGTTCATGAAATCCAACCTTGGTGAAGTCTTTCCTAAATTCTTTCATAACTTTAGTGTTTATTAATTTTGCATGTTTATCTTAAATTAAACCAATCTTTAATGTTGACATCATTGCTGAAATTAGTAAATAATTACAATTAGACAAATGAATACAAATCCCTTGGGAAAATGATACTTGGACTTCCATTTTACTACTTGTAACGAATTGGTACACTTGCCAAAGAGTTAACAATGACAATAAACTTGAGCCCATTAGACATTTCTATCTAACATTCAGACTAAAAATACAAATACAAAATAACAAGTCAACATACTTATGGCAGGAATGTTTTTACAAATTTCATGCTCCAAGACTAAAGAAAGAAGTGCAAAACTAGATATTGTTTGTAAATCAGCTTCATTTATTATGAGATTTAGCTTGAACGCCTTCTTCTACAACAATTCCAATGCCTTTAATCCGTTTGGAACTGCGATAACTTTGAAGAAAATAGAATATCATTTATTTAAGGTTTGTGCAAATAAAAAAATTATCTATAAAAAGGACAAATCAATTACTTTATCTTACCTTTTCTCTTTTTGCAGATAAAAAAATTACCTAAGGAACTTGAAATTGAAGAATGGAATGCAAAAAATTAACTTGAATCAATAAAAAAAAATTAGGGTTTGTGAGAATTTGAAATTTCAAATGAAAAACAAATTTGAAAATAACTTGGGAGAAAATCATCTTACAAATCCATGAGGAGAAGATGCTTTACACATGAGAATGACTTCCACAAATAGAAAATGCTCTGAAGGAGAATGGCATTCTAATGAGTTCAAATTTTTGCCCTCATTTAGTGTTTAATTTTGGGTATTTAATTGATTTTTTGTGCTTAAAAGAATGTCTTAATTGACAATTCTAATAATTGGGTTTATTGAACTTGTCCGATAAAAATGTCTTAATAATTGATTTTAGTTGCATAAAATATTCTTGGATATTATAATGTTTATTGATGCAGCTGAAGTTAAATTTTGTTCATTAAAGGTGTGAAATTGAATTGTTTAGAGTTACAAAATCAAGCCAAAATCACGCCATGTCATCAATCCACCACCTTCAAATATGACCAACCATATGTTGGCATGTGTCAACCTCTCAATGGAAAATCAAAGCTAGTCAATGTTGGTCAAATAAAAAGGGGTTAAGATGCAATTATTGATATATTAGGATTTCCCTACAAATTTGGACTACAAGAGCACAAGGGTTGAATTGGAATTTTGGGCAGGATTTAATTGTTGCAAATTATTTAGATATTTTTAGATAATTAATTAGATAATATCAACCGAGAATATCTTTTAGATATTTTTAAAACTAGTAAATCTGTTAATTATTTGGAAGATATTGCACCAACAGATAAAATGACTATTAATCTCTAAATATTTGTAAATATTTGTAAATATTCATAATAACTATAAAGATAAATAATATTTATCTTTATCTTTATTTTAAAAGATATTTGAGAGATTTTAGCAATAGAAAAGCCAGTCCAAGACCTATATAAAGAAACAAAGGGGAAGCAAAAGAACAAGCTCGACACTTCGAAGTTTAGTAACACTTAGGGAGGCCTAATTTCCTTCTCTCTCCATTCTTCTTCTACATTGCTTTTATTTTGATTTTATGGTGTTCTAAGCTTCTTGGTTGGTTCCATGGTAATTTCATTATGGATTCCGAGGTTAGAATGAAAGAATTTCATTGTTCTTTTTATTATTGTTCTGATGTTTGTTCATCTATGTCTTTTATCTTTGAATTACGTAAAAAGTGATGATTTTAAATCTATTTGTATGTTTATCATATGACTCGAAGGGTTTTTAAATTTAATTGAGACTTTACTTTGATTTTATTTAGAATAATTTAAATGAATTTTTACAAATAAATGAGTTTTTACGAATAATTTAAACTTTACTTTGGTTAAAGGTATTTACTCTAACTAAAATTAGTCAAGACTTTACTTTGATTAATTAAGTTTTTTATTTGTTGAGGAGATAAAAGAATATACATGATTAGGCATAGTAAAATTTGATTGAGACTGTACTTTGGTTGAATTTACTGTGGATAATCTAAAAGTTATCACTTTTAATTGAGAATGTACTTTGGTTAAAAGTGAGAACGCCAACAAATTGATTGAGACTTTACATTGATTGATTTGCAAATCTACAACAATAATTAATTGAGTAATAATCTTTAGATAACTGATGATGGATCTATTTTGAAAAAGCAATGAAATCAATATATTTTCTTTATAATTTTTTTATATCTTTATCTTCTTATGTTATTTTTCCCAATTTTATTTGACTAACTTTTATATAATTTTTTAAGATCTAATTTGCTAAAAATCAAATCTATGTTCGTTGGTAGACGACTAAGGGTTGATTTTACACATACTAATCTTTTGACTACTCTCTTAATAATACTGAAGTTGTTACAAATAAGTAGTATTAATTTGATCACTTCACGATAACATTATCACTTTCACATAGAGAATGTGCTCTCAAGACGAAGAGAACATGGTGTTGAGCGATGCGAATGAGAACCAAATATGGTATTTTGAAAAATCTCTATATGGAAAAATTTTAGAAGGAAATGTAAGAATCACCTACTTCACCTCTCTCAAAGTCATGAAAGTAGATACAATAATGTTTTGAAGATACTGTCAGTTTTAGACTGAGAATAAATATTAAATAATTTTATTTTCTTTTTAAAATACTATCATTTTATCACCGCAAGTGAATCAGGGCTAGGCATGGCAACAGGGTGGAGCGGGTACGGGTTTTGTTATCCCATACCCATCCCCGTAGAAACAATTCATCCCAATACTCATACCCAAACCCAACGGATATCAAACTTTCGTCTCATTCTCATCCCCACCAGGTAACGGGTATAATCTTGTACCTATACTCATACCCGTTTTCTTACTACTTTAATATTAATTTTAATTAAATTTTATAAAATAATAAAAAATTGCCATAAAGAAGACATAATATTATCAAATATTTAATATTAGGAGGATGGTTGTTCTTCGATATCAAATACTTTGAAATAAATTATAATTGTTTACATTTTATATTAGAATACCAAATAAATTTTTATGATAACCAAAATATTTATTAAATTTGCAAACATAATGAAACCTAGTTCATAAAATTTAAAAATATTTTTATAAAAATATAAAAGGAAAAAATATTCAAATTAAAATATATTTTAAATGTTTTATTACTTCAACTTTTTAAATTCTAATGAATCTCTTTTTTATGCACTAATTAAAGTTATAATACATCACTTGTTCAAAAGGACGCAAAGAACAAATAATAAATATATCTTTATATTTTGAACTCCAATATATGTTGGATGGTGATAAAAAAATATTCATGACAATTACATTAAACTTTTATATTGTAATAAATAAAAATTATTTATACAATTATAATGAAAAAATTACAGTATGATTGATAATGAGTTAGAAAATAAAAAATAATTAGCTAAAATATATTAAAGTAGTATTCTACATGATGAAAATAAACAACAAATAAAATATTAAAAAATAAAAAAATGTGTGTCTTATAAACAATTAGAGAGTATTAAAAGAAATAAAAAAGGAAAAACAAATGTATAATTAATGGTATGATAAGATGAAAAATAACTTAGAGATCTAAAAAAACTTTTCAAATATTAACATATATACTCAATGGTTGAGAAATAAAAAAAAAATTATTTAGCAAAACAAAAGAGTTCTTCCAATAAAACAAAAATTAATAATAATAAGTAAATTAATAATAATAAAGACTCCTACAAATTATTTTTTGCCGATGGATACTATAAATAGGGTTAGATAATTAAGTTTGGCGTGGTATATATGTAGCACTAGACTATGAATATTATGATTCCATTTACATAAGAATGTTATTGGCCTATTAGTTTGTGGGCAGCATAGCCAAATTATTTTGAAATCCAGAATGTGAGATTCCTGATGCACTTACAAATATAATGTACTCTCATGAAAGTGATAGGGATTGGTGATAACTTGGGTTAGCCATTGGTTTCGACTAATTTACTAGATACCAAACAAGGCATAATTCAATTGCACTAAATCATGTTCTCTCTCTCTCTCTCTCTCTCTCTCTCTCTCTCTCTCTATATATATATATATATATATATATATATATATATATATTACTTACCCAAGAAAAAAGAGAGAAGAAAATGCAATTCATCTTGCCGTGTTTGAGTGATGAAATAGATAGATACTATATATATTTATAATTTATAACTAATGTTGATTTGGTATTAATTAGTTTTCTACGTCAAACGCACCTAATACTCTGTTGATTTTGATCGTTTGAAAATTGTTCATGTTTTGCAACAATATTGTAGTTAATTTAAATGGAATTTTCAGTAATAATAATATAAAATATAACAACAGCTATCAATTAGAGTTCGTTTTAGAATGGCAACCATTTAGAGTTAAAAAATGATGAAGAGTCATAGTTCATATGAATTTATTATTGAAAAAAAAAAGGATGTGTGATTAGGTTTGTTGTGTGATTGTGAAGGAGGCATTGTTTTGCCGACTTGGCATGTATGTGACACAATAACAACTACTGTTCATTCTCTTTTTCGAGCAATAATAGAGAACAAGGAAACTGATCGTGACCAACATCTCAGTCTGCCAATAATGTTTTGACACGTCGATTCACTTCAAAGCTGGGCCTCTGACCTTTCGGTTTTAAGTATTTATATCTACTTTTTCCATGTGAAATTATTCAATATTCAATATTAATTAAGTATTTATTATATTTTTATTTATTAAATTTTTATATTTTTTATATTTTTCAATTGATTATCTATAATTTAATTTTTATTATAGTGGAATGATGTAGTGAAAAAACATTTGTACACACGTTTATAGTTTTATTGTATAATAATTCCACTTTTCATATGCTTTATTTTAATTCTTGAGTCATTTTCTTTCATTAGTACACATTATTTGCTTCAATTTTGTACTTTAAGTTCATCTTACATTTTTTTACTTTTTTTTCTTTAGATATTTATTTTGTTGATTTCAATATCAATTTTTTTTACATGTCCAGTGTACTATAGGTGTTGGACTGACTGCTATTCTAAAACATCGTTATCCCAAACGACCGCCAACTCGAAGAACCATTAACTCTAATGACCGCTAAACCTAAAATATCATGGGCACTCGAGCCAACTACATAGTAACATAACAAATAAGAAGCCGCTCGACCACTAACTACACCGTGTAGGCATAGGCCGCCTATATAGTGCTAAAATTAGTCAATTATCTGGTCTCATCAATTGAAGAAGAGATACGTATACTAACCAAACATATTTGTGGACGACATGTATGTAGGGAGTAAAATTTGTTATGCCGATATGTTAGTGAACCTACTCTAACTTAAGCAAAAATAGGGCAAAATCTAACTAAGCATTTTCGAATGATATTGGTTCTACAACGTAGGCCCAATTAAGCCCAATTAGGCCCAATAAAGTTGGGTCAAAGGCACTTAACCTAGTCAAAGCCCATCCAAGCCCACTATTTAACTAAGTAAAGAAACTACAAGTAGTTAATCCTATATAAATAAAGTTGGATCCTAGTAATTAAAGGTATGCAATTCATTAGTGCAATAATCTGAGATTTGACTCTGAGAGCCTTTTTTGTATGTAACCCCCTAATGTTCCACCAAGTATTCGGTGTAACACTCTAGGAGGATATTACTTGGTAAAGTAAATTATAATTAAAAATAAACATATGATACCATTCCCAAGCGCAAAAAAATTAAAACTCTATCGAGTCATTTAAAATAAAACAAAAACCATAAGTCTCAATACTCTATTACATCACTAAAATCCAAAATTAACTTTAAAGTAAAACATCAAAATTAATCCAAAACATGCTTCTGTAGTAAGTTTCCCCAACAGTTGGCCTTCACTCCGACTTTATCCCTCACCACCATGCATAAATAATAACATAACACCTCACCCAAAGGAATGTAACTTAACAAGGTTCCTATTCTTAAAGACCTTTACACCACGAAGTACATATGCAACTAAATTCCCATAGCCTATATGAGATTAGCACATCCAATTATATCGTGCACATACTCGACCATGGCCTTAAGGATATTATATGCTTCCACAAACATGCCTGCTTGTGGTCCAACTCTACAAACCTTCCCATTCGTAGCCCAACCTCTACAAACCTCCCCGCTCATAATCCAACATGCATGAATACAGCCAGTTATGAACCTCCCTGCTCCTAACACCCTCAAGTGTGAGCATGAAACACGAACCTCCCTGCTCGTATGTCCACACAAGAGTACATCCAATACAAACATCCCATCCATATTAATCACGCGTTTCCAACTCAATTACGAACTTTCCCACTCGTAATACATGCAAGCATGTCCCAGACCGAAGACCATAACAATTAGGCATGCAAAACATACCACAAATGCAAACTGCCACTACACTATCGCCTAACTGATGAGTGCGTATTTTTTCCCTCATTTAATGTTTAATTATTGGTATTTAATTGAATTTGTGTGCTTAAAGATTGATTTAATTGGGATTTCCTATAATTGAGTTTATTGAGCATGAGATAAAAAACATGTTAAAAATAACTTTTTAGTGGCATAAATGTTCTTTGGATATTTTGAAGTGTGTTAGTGCAGCTGCAACTAAGTTGAGCTCATGGAGGTGTGGAAATAAATTGCTTAAAGCTTCACGACACCTTAAAGATAAATTCAAGAATAAGAAATTAGCAAAATCACAAAAATCCAAGCCAAGCATTGCATGAAGACGGCAAGAAAAGCTCAAGACTTCGGAGTTTTGGAACCCTTTGGGGGGCCTAATTTTGTTTCCTTTTTCTCTCTATTCTTCTTTCTATTTTTATTTTACTTTTGCATTCTATGGATTGCTAAACTTCTTGGGTTGATTCCATTGTAATTTCATTATGGATTTTGAGGTTAGAATTGAATAATTTCTTTGTTCTTTTTATTATTGTTGAGGTTTTAATTCATCTATGTCTTTTATCTTTGAATCACGTAAGAAGTAATGATTTTAAATCTATAGTTTAGATCAAATTAATACTACTAAACTATAACAACTTCAATATTGCTAAGATAATAGTTAAGGAAATAGAAAGGGTAAAGTTAACCCTAAGTCGTCTCCCAACGTACACGGAATTGATTTTTAACAAATTAGTTCTTATAAAATTTATATTAAAGAGTTAGTCAAATAAAATAATAAAAATATGAAAGGATTAAGATAAACAAAGAAAGAAGTAGAAAAGATAAAAACAATAGTAAACAAAATAGATTGATTCCACTACTTTTTCAAAATAGATTCATCATCGGTTATCTAAAGATTAGTGCTCAATTAATTACTGTTGTAGATTTGCAAATTAATCAATGTAAAGTCGCAATTAATTTGTTGGCGTTCTCACTTTTAACCAAAGTACAGTCTCAATTAAAAGTGAGAACTTTTAGATTATCCATAGTAAATTCAACCAAAGTATAGTCTCAATCAAATTTTACTATGCCTAATCATGTCTATTCTTTTATCTCCTCACCAAATAAAAATCTTGATTAATCAAAATAAAGTCTCAATTAATTTTCATTAGAATAAATACCTTTAATCAAAGTAAAGTCTCAATTATTGGTAAAAAACTCATTCAATCATATGAAAGTTTCTAATAAAATCAAAGTAAAGTCTCAATTAAATTTAAAAACCCTTGGAATCATGATCAACATGCACATAGATTTAAAATCACTACTTCTTACGTGAGTCAAAGATAAAAGACATAGATGAATTAAAACCTCAACAATAATAAAAAGAACAAAGAAATTATGTCATTCTAACCTTAGAATCCATAATGAAATTACAATGGAATCAACCCAAGAAGTTTAGCAATCCATAGAATGCAAAAGTAAAATAAAAATAGAAAGAAGAATAGAGAGAAAAAGGAAACAAAATTAGGTCCCCCAAAGGGTTCCAAAACTCCGAAGTCCCGAGCTTTTCTTGCCGTCTTCATGCAATGCTTGGCTTGGATTTTTGTGATTTTGCTAATTTCTTATTCTTGAATTTATCTTTAAGGTGTCGTGAAGCTTTAAGCAATTTATTTCCACACCTTCATGAGCTCAACTTAGTTGTAGCTGCACTAACACACCTAAAAATATCCAAAGAACATTTATGCAACTAAAAAGCTATTTTTAACATGTTTTTGTATCTCATGCTCAATAAACCCAATTATAGGAATTCCCAATTAAATCAATCTTTAAGCACACAAATTCAATTAAATACCAATAATTAAACATTAAATGAGGACAAAAATACATACTCATCCAACCAGAACTCACATTTAGACAGCTTCCCGTATAATTGATGTTCTCTAAGTATCTCTAGTACAATCCTCAGATGCCCGACATGTTCCTCCCGATCCTTGGAATAAAAAAGGATGTCATCTATAAACACAATGACAAACTTATCTAAACAGTTTCGGAATATCCTGTTCATGTAATCCATGAACATTATCAGAGCATTAGTCACTCCAAATGGCATCACTACATATTCATAGTGCCCGTAGCATGACCTGAACGTTGTCTTCTGAACATCCTCTGGTTTGACCAAGATCTTATGGTAGCTAGACCTCATGTCGATCTTATAGAACACTTCGGCTCCTCGCAGTTGATCCAACAGGTCATCTATCCTCGGTAGTGGATACTTGTTCTGGATTGTGAGTTTGTCTAACTAGCAGTAATCAACAAAAAGCCTCAAACTTTCGTCTTTCTTCTTGACCAATAGCACTAAAGCTCCCCCTAGGGACGCACTCTATCTGATGAACTTCTTTTCTAGCAGATCCTCAATTTGTTTCTTGAGTTTTTCCAATTTTGTTGGGGTTATCCTATACAGAGCAACTAACACTAGACCAGCTCAAATGATGAGATCAATAGTGAAATCTACATCCTTACTCGACGATAGTTCAGGAACTTCATCTGGAAACACATCAGCATATTCTACTACCACTCGTATGCTACAGATTTTCGTTCATTACTCTTCTTTTCTGCTTGAGCTACCACCATGAAACAAGTAGCTCCCCGTTCAGTTTGTTCATAACCTCTTGAAATGAAATTAACTCTACCTCATCTATTTTCGAGAACACCACTCTACGCAATCCACAGTCAATAACAATATGGTTGATAGACAGCTAGTTCATTCCCAGTATTACATCCAGTCCCTCCAATGGCGAGCAAATAAGATTCACCTTGAACCTACGACTTGCCACTTCAATTGAGCATCCAACACAAACTGAATTGGTTGAAACTTTCCCAGATGCCGATGTCGAGACTACATGCTCACACCCCAAATCAAATACCATGAATCTCAGTCTTCCCACACATTCAATAGAAATTAAGGACTGCGTACCTCCTAGGTCAAACAACAACACACTTTGACCAAATAGTACACAATTGTCTTGTATGAGATTACCTGACCAGGTGGCTTCAGTATTGGTCATGGTGAATACCCTCCCCACAGCTCTAGGTGTAACATCCTAGACGGATATTACTTATTTAAAATTAATTTAATAATATGCAAATAAATAGATAACATTTATTGAACACATTTCCCAAAACGTGGGAAAATTTAAAATTTTATAAGTGCCAAAAGTCAAAACATGAGTTAACTTAAAAGTTGCATCTCCAAATCTAAAAAGGAAACAATGCAGATTACAAAATCAGAAAAATAATTATGGAAATAAAATTCCCAAGCTGCCCTGCTCCGATGTTGAGTCTCACTGGTACCTTCTGCAGCATCATCTGCTCCCATGTAATGAATTACATGATCATCACCAAACACACAGAGATAGGATGAGCTTAACAGAATAAAAGTGCAATACAAAATACAATAAATAACCATTCAATATCCAAACACTTCTAATAACCCCAAAGTCTCACACCCAAACCGTCATCACTTCCTCTGGACGCCTTTTGATTCTACACCCTTTGATGATTTACATTGATCGATCCTTGCTGCCACGAGTGTTTACTCATCCCTCCGACTACAGGCCACCACCTATAGTCCACACGTGGGAATAATCTGGTCACGGCCACAATCCGCAACAGCAAGTGGAGTTTCCCAATACGAACCGTAGCCATATTTGTCCTAAGACTACCAAACTCGTCGGATAACACCAAGGAGGGCAATCTTACGGAACCCATCTGTACGAGCCACGATTTCGCACACTCCACTAGACTTCCAAAACCACCAGGCTACAACCTCGAGTGGCCACGTGTTACCCTAGTACGAGCCACACTCGTAAATGGGCCCCAAACAAAGCATCGCCTCAAGACCTCAGTCCAAAGCTATGTAAAATCTTCCAAGCGATCCAACTCTGCACCCGAAACCGCTTGGTGCATCACACATGTTGTTTGGCACTATCTGGTTCCAAACCACCTGACGGTCCCCTCACATCGTCAAGCGACACGCGCAGTCGAATGCTTCTGCCAGAAAACCTCCGCGTGAGCGAGCCTCCCTGCAACCAGGCGCCACGCGAGTCCAATGGATATTGCAACTGTTTTTGGTCTCTATTGCCTAGCGACTCGTCCCACGTCGCCAGGCACAATACTAGTAGCGCAAGTGCTATTGATTTTTGGCATTTTGGACAAGTTCTCAATGAACCCCAAACTATCTACATGCAATCCAAAACCTCAATCACACTTATCCAGTCATATTAGCATGACTGAAACTCAATCCAACACAAACATACATGTTATTAATACATCAATTGAGATCAAACCATCTTTCCAACTTTGCCAAAACCATATTCCCCAAAATTTTTACCAAGTTACTTTCTATCATAATGATTTTCAACCAATTTTACAATTTTCCCTAAGTGACATTTCCAAACAGTATTATACCCTACCATTGACCAATCACAACATCCATACAACCAATTTTCACAATGCTCACTACCCTAATGAGTTGCCTAGCGGTAGTTCATTTACCACAGGCAATGCATACAATTCTGGGTTCTTCCCAGATTTTCCTACACCTTCGTGAACCCTAATTTCCCCAATTTAGCAATTTAGATATCCATGATGGTAAATTTTTAATGTGCAGACAACTTAAATAATTCACTTTAAGATATGTTTCCTGAAATCTAACATCAATCCTAGACATAGATCATGTATCTTCATCCCTCAATCCCAACATAATCCCCCAATCAAGCAAAATTCATGTAAGTTTCATCAAGTCATATAACCTCAGACATGTAAACACACATACAATTATACCATGTTATATAAAGACTCCTTCCAAATATCATCAACATCACAAAAATCTCAAGAAGATAGTGAACTGGAAAACATGTTCGCATTGCCTGGCGGACAACATCAAACCGCCAGACGATTCATAAGAAAAACCCAAAAAATGGGTTTTAGAGCATAGGTCGCCTAGTGGAAATTCAACACCACCAGACGATTTCTTGAAATTTTCAGAAACACAAAGAGTTTAAGTACATTTGATAGATTTCAAAGGTCACATGCAGTTTATACAATCCAGTATCATTAAAAAGTACTAAAGATGTCAAAACGGGTAATCTGACCCGACCCAGTTCAACCCACCACGGGTTGATGATTTAGTGAGCAAACCCAACCCGGCTCACTTTTTAGCGAGCCAAAACAATTTGAACCCGGCCCAGCTCACCACGGGTTGGCTCACGGGTTCAATTAATAAAAAAATACAATTTTTTTATTTTATTTTCAGTCAAAACTAAATTATAATTCTAATTAAAATCTAAATAAACTTTAATACAATCCAAATACAAACCAAAATCAAAAAAATACAAATTATTTGTGTTGGCAAAAAAAACCTAACATGACTCAAATGTAAAGCCCAACTTGATAAAAAACACTTGTGTGACCCTTTTATCTACGGGTTGGTGAGCCAAGCCAACCTGGCTCACCACGGGTTCAACCCGGATGAGCCAGGTCAAAAATCAACCCGTATTGAAATTGGTAAAAATATTTCAACCAAACCCGGCCCAAACCCGTCGTGAGCTGGGTTGGCTCGCGGGTTCCAACCCATTTTAACAACTCTAAAAAATACGAAAACATTGAAATACAACTCCCCTTACCTGGTTTTCTTGCTTCACTTGATAAATCCTTGGGTTCCCCCTTAGATAACACTAATCTCCTTTGCTCTTCCACAATTCCAGTCTTCCTCTCACTCACAAACCCAGTTGCTACTCTGAATTTTCTCTCATCACAGTGCACACCAATGATAACTCCAAAAACCCCCTTCTCTCACCCTTAATTGGTCTCTTAATCATGTCTTAATTAGGAGTGATGGTGAGAAAACGAAAATTTAATAAAATTAAATTGATTAACATTCATTAACCATTACAAGGTGGCTTTTCTAGCCCTTTTGGCTGCCCTACTCTGATGGCTAGGGTTTTTGACCCTTCCCATCCATGCCAAAAAGAAATTCAACCAATACATGTTTCGTGATAATTCCTATAGATATAGGATTTTATTATCACTCATCATGATCAAGTATATTATTATTAAAAATAATAATAATTAAATTAACACACAATTGGCATACATAGGACTTGAACCCAAGTCTTCCTAACACAATCAATCACTCTCAACCATTTGAACTAGTACTATTTCACATCATAAAAGCTAACATTATTTGTCATAAAGGCTCCCACTACCCGCATTCATTAAATAATTGTATATTTAATTATTTAAATTTCTCAGGTCTTACACTATGTCTCTCTACCGGAGGTATCTGAGTTCGTGGTCTAGCAACCACCTTCTTATTAGGACACCTATTAGCAAAGGGCCTCAGCCGATCACACAAAAAGCATTTACGGCCTCCCACACTACCCATTGGATTAATAGCAAGTCTAGGGCAATCCCTCTTAAGATGTGCTCATCCACATTGGAAGCACTGCAAACCCTACAACGATGTTTGTGGTTGATTGTAAGGCTTCTTCTATTGTCTAGCCTCAGTGATATTCTTCTGTGACCTAAATACTCGGCTAGGTCTCATCTCTAATTGTTCAACACTCTTCGCCTGCTCCATTAGAAGAGGAAATTCTCTAATCCTAAGTGGTACCATAAACTTGAGCAGCTTGTGTCTCAAACCCCTCTCAAATTTCTTGCAGCACCATTCTTTAGTGATGTTCTACGAGTAGAACCTCGCCAAGTACTCAAATATGACCACATAAGCCTGCACGGTCATATTACCTTGTTGTAGGGTTACAAACTTTGCCTCTCTATCATGCTTAGCATTATTTAGAAAATACTTTTCCAGGAAACTCGTCTTGAAGTTTGCCCAGTTCACCTCTTCCTTTCTCATCTGTATCTGTTGTTGCATTCCAACCCATAAATACTCTACATCACTTACCAACAAGAAGGTAGCATAAGTGGGCTTCTACGCCTCCGTATAAGCAATCATGTGAAATATTTTCTCACACTCCCTAATCCATGCATCTGCGTCATCAAGAGTGGCCTTGCCATTCAACTTGGTCGGCTTGTGTCTCATGAAGTCGTCCATGGTAGCTACTCAGGGCGTAGGCTATGGCAACACCATTGGTTGTGGCTCATAGCGTCAATCAGTCGGTGGATTGCTTGAGCAATCTCATCTGCTGAGTTATTAGCACTTGGTCCAGCTCTCTTGCGTACCATTTCTTAATTCTATAATATAATGTACCAAAACACAGTTATAATCCATCTCAAGCAAAGTATTAACAACACACATATTAAAAGAGACACATTCCTGGAGACTCTATAATCAATTCAATTTACACAAGTCTCTCATCCGAAACACGATAAGTACACTCCTTAAAGCCTATAAATTTTTTTGAAATCATATGCTCTGATACCAAATGTAACACCCTAGGCAGATATTACTTGATAAAATAGAATTCGTATGGTTCCCAAGTGCAGAAAAAAATCAAAACTTAAACCACGTAAAGAAATACTCCTCAAAGGCTTTATTACAATCCATAATCCAAAAGCCAAATAAAAGAAAATTACAAGATATTTGAAAATAAGTTATAAAGCAATCCATATAGCTAGCCCAACTCCGTCTCTACACATGACCATCCTCACCTAGATTCAAATATTCTTATATGTGACTGATGAGTCATTATTTTCTTCCATTCCACTAGCCTTTGTGTACCCATTAGACAGTTGATTAGTGCTTAATTGTTCATCTTTAGAGTGTTTTTCATCTATTGGGCTTTATTGGGCCACTGTTCCGAATTTGGACTAATTTCACATTATTTGGCCTAATTTTCGTTTTTAATTATTTTTAGGTATTTTGTTAAAGCAATTTTGGAGTTTGGACATCAATATTCAGTTGAAGAGAGTCGGCACATCATTGTCACGTCATTTCCACGTCATTTGAGTGAATGGGCCAACATTAGAGGCCCAAGAGTGGCATTTTTGTAATTCTGAGGGGCAGAGTGGCAGTTTAGTAAATATGAGTAGCAGGGGTGATATGACCACGAAATTAGGTCTGCATGGAGGGGAGCAGCCGCACCTTCTTCTTCTACACTCTCTCAAACCTCCATTTTTGTTGTTTTTAAGCTTTGGAAGGTGACCCATGGTGGCACAAACGAATTATTCACGTTTTTCATTCGTTTTTCATGTTTTATGAGTCTTGGACAACACATTGAAGTTGTATTAACATTTTCTACCGTTTGGGTAACATTTATATTGAAGTATTCTCATTTTTGGTTGTTGTTTTCATTGTTGCCCCTTTCTTTCCTTGCTCATTTTCGATTCCTGCACCAATTTAGGTTTTCTGCATCAATTTGCACTCATTTGGATGGTTGAATCAAAATTTATGTTTAAGCCTTATTCGGATTCCATGAGGAACTAAGTTTATGTGTTGATTCTTTGCAAATAATGGATTGAAACCTTGAGATTAATGTTTTGTTCAGTGGACTTATGTTAATCTCTGAATTCTGAATTTGCGTTAGGTTTAAATGAGCAAACCATTCTATTTTTTTTTGCTTAAATTGCAAAGTGGAATCATTGTGTGTTCATGCTTAGTGAACTATAGCAGATTCATGGATGTGTGTTTTGCTTAATTGCACTTGAGTTCGGGTTAATTTGCGCTTAGTAATTAATTCGGGTTATATGAGAGTTAATATAACCATTTTGAGTTGTAATCCGTGATTGGTGGATGTTCATTTAAAGCAAAGAATCAACGTTGTTTTTACATTGATTTTAGACGTTTGCATTTAAGTTTTCAATTGTGTGTTGCATCCGTAAATCTGCCAACCCCCCATGTGTTGTATTGTTGTGTTCATCTGAAAATTGAAGCTTTGAGTGAAAATATTGTTCGTTGGGAAACGACTTGGTTCACTTTCATATACTGCATTTATTCTGTTTTAATTTGGTGGGGTACGGCCTCTATCAGTGACATGTCACACGATCATTGCCAAACACAAACAAAAAAGGTGAGCTAAATAAATAACATACATGAATAATGATAATTTCACCCACCTAAAATAACTTAACCATTTTCTTGTTTTTAGATACATTTGTACGATGTCACCTCGATCTCATAACCTATATGAGGAGAATGCACACTCAATTATGATCTTAGGGGTTACAATGCTTCCACAAACCTGCCTGCTCATGGTCCAACTCTACGAACCTCCACGCTCGTAGTCTAACTCTATGAACCACCCCGCTCGTATCCCTTACATAGTTGTAAGGTGAACATTGAAGATCTTGGTTGATCTTTGATGAAGGATTAAGTTGTCCCTTTTAAGATTACTGAATATGGTGTGAGTTGATTAAGAAAGCTAAGTGAAATCCCCACTGGACATTAAGATAGCAAGCTATCTAGATGTGAAGGTTCCTTTCACAAAGCTCGAGAAGAAGATGATGGATTGATTCAAAATGAAAAGGAAATGGAAAGCACATAAATTATAGAAAACCAAGAACAATTAAATGAAGAAGAAAACATAAAATGGAAAGGAAAGAAATGGTAAAAATGTGAGAAGCACGCCACTACAAGGCTAGGCTAGAAGCCATGGCAACCTTGAAGATGAGTGGATGTGTGCCGCCACTTGCTATGCAAGATAAGGCTTAAAAGTAGAGATGTCAAAATGCGTTTAAACCCGTGAGCCAACCCGGCTCACCACGGGTTTGAGCCGGGTTGGGTTGAGAAAAATTCAACTTTTTCAAAAGTGGGTTGAACTCAACGCGGCTCACTTAACCCACGGGTTAAACGGGTTCGAGCCGGGTTGAAGGTGGGTTGGCTCACTTAACCCACCAACATTTTTTTACAATTTTTTTAATTTTATTTTAATTTTCTTTTAATTTTTTTAAATTTTTTTAAATAATTATTTACTACTCCTATTATATTTGTTCACAATTTCATATTTTTAAATGTTAGAATGTGGCTTAATTATATTTGAATTATTTGAATATTTAATTAATTTGATTGTCAAGTTATATATATGTTACTTTAATCTTTAATTATAATCTTTATAGTAAATTACTCAAGTAACCGTCTTATAAACAATTTTTTTCTAAATTAGCATGAAAAAAATGTATAGTTTTTTTTATTTATATTTTGTTGAATAGCATGACAGAAAATTTGTAATATTAGTCATGCTTTCTTAGACTAATGGATACTTTCTTGGAAATAATTCTTCATATATTGGTGGTGAGCATGATCAAAACATTGGTTCTTGATTTTACTATGATTGTCATCTCATGGGTTACTTAAAAATTTATTTAAATATTTGAATACTACAAAAAATAAATAAATATTTTTTTAGGTGGGTTGGTGAGCCAACCCACTTAACCCACCAACCCGTGGTGGGTTGAGCCGGGTTACAAAATTTCTGGCTCACCAGAAAGTGAGCCGGGTTGGGTTCGCTCATTTTGAACCCGGCTCGTGGTGAGCCAACACGTGTGAGTTGGGTTGGCTCACTTTGACATGTCTACTTAAAAGTATTCACTCCCAAGGGAGGAAACTCTCACAAATGGTTGAGACACAAGAGTGTTTTTACTTCAAAATGTTCAACCCTTTTACATGTCTAGGAGCACCCCTTAAATAGAAGAGTTTAGGGGCCTCTAAGCAAATAAAAGATACCTAAGGATGTCTCTACAAAAACCTAACCCTAGCTTCTAGAAACTAGGTCAAATAAGGTTACAAAAAATGAGAGACAAAAGAGCTAACTCTGGTGTGTGCAAGGCTAATTTCGTTCTAGCACAAAAGGAGACAAAGAATGTGTCTCATATGTCTCCAAAATGTGGCCAAAGTGTACTAAAAACAAAGGAGACCAAAGGTACATAGGTACACTTGTTTTATGCCTTTTACTTT
>Ga0214545_1006896_pt1 | contig 19441 bp, 16 predicted proteins | sample CNSS4metaG_FD_160064 | JGI IMG/M metagenome (GOLD analysis project Ga0214545, IMG submission 160064) | Root nodule microbial communities from cowpea collected in UCLA plant growth center, Los Angeles, California, USA - CNSS4 | ecosystem: Host-associated > Plants > Roots > Nodule | place: USA...
ATTCACATGGAGATACGTAGGAGCGAGGATTAATCCTCGTCGGGCCCAAAAAATCAAAAAAATAGTTTTATTTTTTGTACATTCTTTTATGCTAATTTTGGAAAAACATATATATTTTGAAAAACCACAAAATTTTTGCACATTTAATTAAAGGTACCATCTTAGGACGGGCGTTGTGGGGTGCTAATACCTTCCCCACGCGTAACCGACTCCCGGACCCAAATTCTGGTTTTTCGCAGACCTTGCTTTTTTTATGGTTTTCCATAGTTTCCTATAATAACTATGGTGGCGACTCCAAACTCTGTTTTTACAAAATTTTACTTTTTTGGTTCGTCGTCCCGTCGCGATTTCGGTTGCGACACCTATATTTTCTTTCTTTAGTTTCTTTCTTTATTGCTCACATTGCTACCATACTAAATTAATGCACATAAGGGTTATTTTTCTCATTGTAGTTTCCTTTTTTTGTTTAATAATATATTATAGTATATCATTTGAAAGGCATTATGGGAATGGTGGGACCGTAAATGTTAGCTATTGCTATTGGTTCATTTTATGTTAGTTGTATTTAGGTGCAGTTCCACACGTTTCACACTCACCAAGTGTTTTCGAAAATGGGTTCTACGTCTCTGCAACAAAGTGTTGTTACATTTAGTGCATGAATCAGTCATGTCTTTCTTCCTTAGCCTACTATTCCACCATTCCAATGCTTTGTCACTTCGTGGAGAGAAAAACTATCCATACCTAATCTTGTTTTTGTGCATAGGGTGGAACCCAAGGCTCTTAGGTTTCTTTCTTTTCCTGACATTGTTCACTAATCCCGTGTTTGAGCTTATGATAGTTTAGGGGTAGTTTGTCTCCTTTTAATTCACATTGGATCTTCTTCAATCTTTCCTCTAGCTTGGTGTGTTAGCCAAATTTTGGTTGTTGTGCGTTTCCTTTTAATCCAATCATGTGTTAGGTTTCTTTCTTTGTGAGAGAATAGAAGAAAAATCACATAATCACAAGATTCTCGTGGGGCCCAAGGTGAATAATAGTCATACTATATGGTAGCCTAAAACCAATTTCACATTGCTTCAAATGTGAATTTTTAGGATAGCCTTTGTGTTCTCTTTAGGTTGTCTAGGTTATGAATATTTCTCTACCTTTGCATCATATGGTTATAGTTGAAAGGAAAATGTCATTCCATTATTCCCTCTCACATTGTTACGTTTTGGTTGTGGGTGGTGTGTGCATGTATCACGTGGGAATCATAGTAGTATGTGACTGTACTATTAAGGGCTTGTGGTGCATAGAAATATTTTCATTGGTGCATGGTATAATTTTTCAGGTTTGGTATGCCATCTTTTCCATTTAATGTTAACATATATTCCCATTGACGTGAGGTGCATAACATGGGAGTGAGAGAGTCTCCGTGGGACATGGTTCATGTAGTTTAGGTGCAATGCTTTCCTTAGCTTTTAAGGGCAACTTTTAGGTGGTGTAGAGACGTGAAAATGGTGTAGTTTATTTCTCATGGCATTTGGTTTTCTTTATGTATGGTTAAGAGCCTTTCACACGTATTTGTATAGTTTAGGTTAGCTGGTGGTTTTATTGGTTTTTCTTATTCATGTTTAAGGTGAAGTTCACGTAAAAGCATGTTTTCTTTCAATATACAATTGGGTGCAATCTCATTTGGCTTCACTAGTTTTTCATACTTTTCGTTTGGTGCTTTTCATCTGGTTTTACAAATTGTCTTATGTTTTAATGTGTTGCTGGCCTTTGATGGAATGAGTGTGTGTTTTATCTTTACTTTGTGCCTTATATCATGTGATGGTTATCTTATTGAAGGTGAGTTATATAGCCATAATTGCAATGTCAATTCTATGTCTTTTGCTTGGTTACATGTAATATTCCAATTGCATGGTTATAGATTTAAAATGGTGGCTTGGTACTTTAGTTGTTTGTTGCTTCTTTTAGATGTAAAACACTCGATGAGTTCGTTGTTGAATGTATTGTTTGGTAAGTATATGGATTTTTAATGGAACCTTATTTTCCATGCATGATGTGGTGGTGTGTATTTTGTTGGCGATTTGTAATTCTCATGTGTGCCTAACTTCAAATTTGGTGTGTCATTTGTCTTTGCAATCTTATGTTTTGCAAAATTTTTACCTCCAACTTTCTTTTCTTCCAAGAACACTTACATCCACTACATTTAGCTTTGAACTTTAAGATGAAGCAGCCAATTCTTTACCCTTGACTTCAATGGCATAGTCTTTTACCAAATCTTGACAAATAGATTTTACCCTCTCAATTTCATAATGAGATTTTTCTCCATAAATTTGAGGCAAAAAATAATCTAACAAGTCAATTATGTACTAGGGATTAATACAATTCCTACAACCATCACCCTATTGATCATACTTCAATACTTATCAAATTTAGTAATCATGGTTGCAACCATTTCATGAATAATGGAATTAGGAAAGGAAAGCCAACTTAATTTCACATATTTTTGGGAAAACGACATTCACAGTTGGATACAAAGTACTACAAAATAAAAGTGTCATATCATAAAATAATTCCAACCTTTGACAAATCTCATTTTCTGTAAGACCCTCAAAAATTAAATAATTAAATAAATAATTATTTAATAAATGCAGGTAGTGGAAGCCTTTATGAAATTAATTACTAATTAATGTGATGTGGAAAAGTACTAGCTCAAATGGTTGAGAGTACTTGTTCAAGTGAAAGGACTTGTCAAGTCCTATGTATGTAATTGTGTGTTATTTAATCTTATTATTATTTTTATGATATGATTTGGGCGTGTTAATGGAGATAAATTTCTATATTTATAGAAAATATCACAAAATATGAATTGATTGAATGGTTGTGTTTTGAACTTGGTAATTAGGAGGTTGTAGGTTTGAACCTTGGCTTAATTTTAAGCAAAATAACTTCTTTTTTTTGTTTTGCAAAAATTAATCCTTGGCATGAATGTGAAGAGCCTAAAAACCCTAGCCTAATTTGTGAGGCAGGTAGGAGGGCTGGAAAACCATGATTTAATGGTCAATCAATAGCTCTTAAATCCCTTTAAACTAATTTTCGTTTTGCTACCATTAAACCAAATTAAGGCATAATTAAGGACTCCATTAAGGGTGAGAAAGAGTGCTAGTGAGGCTGCCATTGGTGCATAGAGTGAGGAGAGAACTTTCAGAATACTTAAGGGCTGTAGAGAGTGAGAGGGAGTGCTAAAAAGTGGAAGGACGAAGGAAGCTTTGGGATTCAAAGAGATTAGCTAAGTGTTTGCAAGTGGAAGCAAGGAATTCCAGGTTAGGAGAGCTCCTATTATGTGTTTTTAATTCTATTTATCGTACGGATATATATCATGTATCATGCTTGAAGCGTATGACCTTGCCAATCTCGAACTTTTTCGCGTTTCTGGATTTTTCCAGAAACCGCCTGGCGACACATGAACTGCTACCTGGCGACACATGAACTGCTACCAGGCGACACATGTGATTGAGCCAGTTTTCTGGGGTTCCCTATGAACCGCCTGGCGGCTGAAGGCGACTCACCAGGCGACGTATTCGCTGTTGCTAGTTTTCCCTTGTTTGTTTGGTTTATCAGTGCTGTGGTGATGTTTGAATTGGATTTTTATTGTACTTATACGATTGGCATGACAAGACTAATCTATAATTATTTAATTGGTGGAAATTGCATGAACTCTTGATTGAAATTAGTACTAGGGTTCATGTTGGGGTTGGAAATAATTAAGCATGAATTATGTATATGATCAATGCATTGTTTTATGGAATTGATGTTAATATGAATAAAGTATGAGCTCTATCATATGCGTACATGTGAAATTATGTCAGCGTGAAAATAGGTACTATGATTGGAGTGCTTGGGAATCAGAATTGAATCGAAATAAATCTAGGCAGAACCCAATTTGTCAAGCACCGCCTTGCGGCGCCTGGACTGCCGCCAGGCGACACCTCAGTTCTGCTGATCATTTTGATTTTCTGTTGTGATTGCGTGTATTGGGTGTTATGCTGGATAACTTGGTATGTATGATAGGGATTAGTAGGGTAGTGAGGTGAAGGAAACTCAGGCATTGGATATCAAATGATTTATGTATGAGTATGTGATGATTGGGATATATGCTTTAAACTAGATAAAGTTGTATGTTGAACATGATAGGGACTATATTTATTTGGAAGATGTAATGAAGACACCACATGTCGTGATTAAATGTTATGGGTTGGTTAATTGCTAATATGATGAATGTGAAGTAGAATGTACCATTGTTGTTTAAGGGGATGGTATGCTATTAATTGAGAAATATACTAAGTGAAGTGTGTCCAAATGCAAATAAGTTTGATAAATATGCTTGCATGATTGAGATTGGTGTTTTGAGGTGGCTGTAAGACCCGTGGAATTTAATTAATTAAATAATTAATTAATTAATAAATGCGGGTGGGAAAATTATTTATGACATTAAATTATGATTGGTATGATGTGGAAAAGTATTAGCTTAAGTGGTTAAGAGTAATTTAATTGTGTGAAAGGACTCAGGTTCGAGTCCTATGTATGCCAATTTTGTGTTATTATTCGTTATTATTTTAATATATGTTAATCATGCTGTGAAATAATATGATAGTTGGATTATAATTATTAGCATGAAACATGAATTGGTTAAATAGTGGGACATTGATTTGGCAATAACAATGATGATGGGTTCAAACCTTGGTGAACTCAAATTAAAACCTTATTTTTTTGTATTTTTGGCTTTGGTCTGAATAGGAAAGGTTGAAGGAAAACCCTAGTAGTATGGCAGCTGAGGGGTGGCTGGAAAATAGCCATAATGAGTTGGTAAATGGCATTAAACACCATTTAATACCTAATTTTCGTTCTAGGAAATTCACCAATTTTTAGGCACACTTTAAAAGGAAAAAGTGGGTTAATAGAGAAGGTTTTGCAAGCTGGAAAATATACCGAAAAAGAGAGCACGAAAATCTAAGATTTTGTGAGGTTTGAGTGAGACTTTTGGGGCTGAATTGAGAGAAGGCTAAGGAGGCAATTGATGTAGGGAGAAATATTAATCGTCAAAGCTTTAAGCGAAGGAAAACCAAGTTAGAGGAGTTTCTTACGTTAATTTGATGTTTTGGTATGAATTGTATGATCATTATACATAAATTATGAATGGTTGCTAATTGCTTTGTGTTTCTGCTGAAAATTCTGGAAATTTCCCAGAAACCGCCTGGCGGGCTATACATAACCGCCAGGCGGCTCATCCATTTTGCATGTGTTTTCTGTGTTTATGGATGCAGCGCCTGGCGGTGAGGCCCTGTACCGCCAGGCGACTCAAAGCCTGTATCAATTCTGGGTTGTTTCTAGATGAAGGGCATGACGGTATTCGTTAATCCGCCAGGCGACGCGAATCTGTGATTCGATTTCCACTATTCTACACGTTCTGGCATGATTCTAATCGGGGAAAAATCACGGGTTAGCTCTTAAAGGATGATTTGACGTAGTGATTCGTTGAAATTAGTGTAATTACTAGAGGAAATTAATGGAACAGTGCAAACGATATGTTAGGGTTAACAAGTTGGGAAAATTGAAAGAGATGGATAATTATTGTGAAATTGAACTGTAATTTAAGCTGAAAATGGTTAGAGTTGATCAATGTACTATTGTTATTAGGATCCTGGTTGAAACAGAGGGGTATTAGACTGCAATATGTGTAAGAAAGAGAAGAGGGCGGGAATAGGGTAGCTGACGCAACAGAACTGGATATGTGTTCCAGAACTGGTGTGCCGCCTGGCGGTTTATAGAGCGCTACCAGGCGATGGCGTGAGATCAGAAACACTCTTGAGATGTTTGGGGATGCTGGGTTTGATTTGAATACTATGGTAAACTTGAAGGAGGACAACATTGAACGAATAGTGAAAATATCCTTTTGGTATTAACTTGGGAGTTGATGAGTAACTTAGAAAGGTCAGAAAATGAGAACAAATATGTGATGGGAAATCTGTGATCCTAATTGGGCTTGGGCTGAAATACTTGACATAGGTTAGTATATGTTTCACGAATTCTAGCTAGCTGAATTGAGGGCTGAATTAGCGAGAGTAGCAACATGCCTATAAGAAACCAATAGCCTATTAGATTACATGGTATGATATAGCAGTGGTATGGTAAGGATCGACCTAATAGGTTACTACCCATGAATGGAGATGTTAGTCATAAGCTGGAAAAAGGTGCAGAAATTATATGTGAGATGAGTATGAAGAGTTTAAGGAAACCAACCGTGTCTATGATGGGGTGGAGAAATCACATGAGGGTGAAATCAGGTAGTATCACACTGAACGATAAAGGAAATCCTATTTTTGTTGAAGTGAGAGTGCATGCCAGTAGATTTCAAAATGGATAAGTGCAGAAAGACCAATACAGCTCGTAATACTGGTATAGCGCCTGGCAGGGATATTGGAACCGCCGGGCGATAGCGAGGGATTAGTGGGGTCTTGGACTTGGTGGCGCCTGGCGGAGGGGAAGGTCCCGCCAGGCGATAGCGGCAGAAACAGTGGCCTCTGAAGCAGAGTTCGCCTGGCAGTGTGGACGGTTCCGCCAGGCGGTTGTTGAAGATTTTGTAATTATTTTTTTTTAGCGCTTGGCACTTGGCGGTATGTGTCCCCTGCCAGGCGATCTGGAAGCGAATAGTGCCTAGCGGTACGTGTCGCCCGCTAGGCGATTTGGTTGTTGTAAGTCCTGGTTATTGGACTTTGTGGGGTGTTCTACAAGGCTTTTGGTGAGGCTTCAAAGGTAAGATTGCTGGATTGAATATGGCGGAGGTGTTTCTTTCTGGCAGATAAGGTGGATCCTCCACTTGCGAAGCCACCAGAGATGGTGTTGATAGTGCCACGTAGGGGAGGATTAGCGGGGGTGATGTCGGTGCGAGCCGGTTGGGGTTCCTAGGTAGCGGGTTGGGCAGGCCGTCTGTCGTGGCAAGAGTCGTGTGGAGGGCGTCTGTGGTCGGATCGAGGGGGGTGACAGGATCGAGAGGGATGATCATCTCTACGGATGAAGCAGCGAAAGTGACCAACATAGATCAGTTCTTCTATTTCATCCTGGAGTGCTTTGCAGTCCTCTGTAGTGTTGCCATGGTTGCGGTGGTAGCGGTAATACTTGGTCATATCAGCATTAGGAGGAGTGGTTGTCTTACGTGGTGGCGGAATGAGGTCAGCTTGTAGGGCCTCATCTAGGAGGCGAGATCGGGCTACAGTAAAGGTGGCATATCTGGTAAAATGGGGTTGGTGTGGCTCGCATGGGCGGGTATCGGGGCGGGGGGCCTGTGGGGTGGGGTTGGCGGAGGTGGCTGCATAGTCATTGCAGAATTTGGTGTGGAGGGTCTGCATTTCTTCCATGCGAACGTAGTCAGCCGCACGCAACTTGAGCTCGTGCATAAAGGCAGGTGGGTGGAGGTAAACATTGTTGGCGAAGGGGCCGGGTTGGAGGGTGAGTACCATACATTGAAGGATCATTTCTTTGTTGAGGTGTGGGGTGCGAAGAGCTACCTTACTAAAACGATCAATGAACGCTCTAAGTGGTTCGCCTTGTTCTTGTCTAATGCCCAAGAGGGAGATTGTGGTAGTTTGATATGGGCGGCTGCCAGCGAAATGGGTGGAGAACATATGGGAGAGAGCGTCGAAGCTGTCGATGGAGTAAGGTGGAAGGGTTGTGAACCATTCTAGAGCAGGGCCCTTGAGAGTGGTGGGGAAGGCTTTGCAAAAGACTGCGTCCTGGGACGTGTACAGGGCGACATGGGTGATGTAGACTTTGAGGTGTTCGTCAGGGCCGATTTCACCGGTGTAGTGGTCCAGTGTGAAGGGTTCCCACTGGGCAGGAAGAGGGGTGTTGGCGATAAAATCGGTGAAGGGGTGGCGATGTTTGGGCTGGAGGGGTGGGAGCGGATGGGGAGGGATGAGATGTTGGATCAGAGTGGGGAAGGTGGAGGTGAAGTTGTGAGGGGGGATGTGGGTTGCCGGGAGGTATTGTGGGTTGTAAGGTGGAACATATGTAGTGTGTAAGGGATCTGGGTGATGGGGAGGGTAGCAGCATGGGTAGGGGCTGCGGTGTGCCCCGGTTGGGTGGAGGGGAAGTGAGTGGGATGGGTGGAGGGAATGGGTGTTTCTTGGGTGGTGGTTAAGGTGTGAGGGGTGGGGTTGTATTCACTTTCTTCTTCTGTGGGCTGGAAGGTCGGGGACCTTCCAGCCTCAGACGCCTCCTTGGCTTTTCCTTTCAGGGTGGGATCAGCTTCGATCTTTCGCTTGAGGCGAGAGTTCTCTTGTCGGAGCGCCTCCATCTCATCAGCACTGCGTTTCTTCAGATCTGCCAACTCTTATTGCATTTTGGCCTGGCCGTCTAGGATGGCCCTTAGTTCGATTATTGTGCGCTCATTGGATATCAGGGGGCTTTTATTTCGCTTAGTCTTTTGGAACGGTCTGATCTGGTTACTTCTCCAGTTGGTTGATATCGTCTTTGTCTGTGCACTGTCTTAGGTTGGCCGTTTTGTTATGAGTTTAGGCTGGTCTGGTTTAGGTCTATGTCGGCCCGAGGCGTGTACTTGGGTTGTTTCCGACATATACGTGGGGGTTGTTTGTTGTTATTTATATGGTTAAGTTGGCCAAGTACGGTATAGTTATGAATTATTACTCATATGATTGATACTCATTATTTATTACTCTTTATGTAAATATTTTTATTAACTAAGTTGATTTGTTTCCTTTATGGATTACATGTTGTATCTATAAATAGGACTCTTCCTATCCTTCCTATCAATAATAATACACAGATGAGTTGTTCTTTATCCTCTCAGTCTCTATTCTCTATTGTTTCTTCTCTCCTCTATTATCTATTATTCTCTCTATTATTCGTTTTATTTCATAACACGTTATCAGCACGATGCTCCAACCAATTGAGGACTAGTGGAAGTTTTTTCTCTCTAACGATAGTGCTCTGTGTGTCTCAATCCAGACTCTTTCTAATCCTTTCTCAATTTATAATTTTACCTTATATTCTTCCTCTTGTGATAAGAATTGTTCGACTTTATCAATTTTCATCTCCGTCTTTTTATTTTTCTTTTTATTATGACAATGATTCTTATTATTATTTTGATGATGATGATGATTATTATTATTATTATTATTAATATTGTTATTTTATGTGCTGGTTCTAAACACGCGAAACTTTGCAAAATTTGTATTTGTGACCATTGATATTACAAGGAAGAATTTCTTATATTGGATTTTAAATGTTAAAATACATTTAGATGCAATGGATATTGGGATACCATTAAATAAATAAATAAAACATCTAAGCAACTAATTTGCTCATGCGACAAAAATATTGTGAAAAGAGATTTCACAAATATTATGAATTTATTTCTTGCCTATGTATGGCTGGCTGGACAAAATAATAAAGCTTTTGATGAAAAATCACGAGATCCGCCTAATCTGATCCATTCCCATAAATAAATGCAGCAATAAATATTATGAATTTATTCCATGCCTTTGTATGGTTGAACAAAGCAATGAGCTTTTGATAGAAAATCATGAAACCTGTCCAAATTGGTTCTGCTCCATTTTCAGAAGTGAATGCATCAATATTTGATTTATATTTTCATGATCATGATCGTGATATTGATTATGGACATGGTTATAAAGAAGTGGCACAATAATGTGAAAAAGGGATAAGGAAAATATGAAAATATTGACAAAAAGAAGAAAGTATATATTATCATTACGGTAGTAAATGTCATTTGAGTTGTACTTATTGTACACCAAAGCATCTTACAAATAATGAGAAGAACATGGAAACACACTTTGCTTATGAAGATGGTAATTTTGATTATGGCCATATGGATGGTACTCATCTTGATATTATTATTTTCTTTGCTAAAGCAAATAGAAGCATTGATCACTTTATTGATTATGAGAGTGTTAAAAAAAATTCTCATATTGATATTTACGTTTATATGAAAAATGAATGTTTGCACTAGTACCAAAGGATATGTGTCTTATTGATAGTGCAACAACTTATACAATTCTCAAGAGTAGTAAAAGCATGGTAGACTTGTTAGTTCCAAAGACACGTTTGAAGCGTGGTAGGCCTATTGGTTCCAAAGATAAAAACTCTTGAATGAGAAAGGGAACTAAAATGCAAAATGACCTAATCGAAAAGGTTGAAATCCTAAAAGATTCATTTGACATAATTAATGGTTTGGTTCCAGAAGAACCTCAGGTACTTGAAATTGTTGAAAATGATGAGATCTCAATAAATCATGTCATGAATCATATAATATGGAACCAAAATGAAGTTAACATTGACGAAACTTTTACTTATAACATAGTGATGAATGTTATCAATGATAATGAGGATCAATAAGCAATGATCATTGACGATTGTCGGCAAAGAAACGATTGGCAAAAATGAAAAGGGTTAAATATGTTTTTGGTCCCTCAAGTTTCAGTGAAATTTGGAATTAGTCCCTCATCAAAACTTTTGACAAATTTAGTCCTTCATCTTTCAAAATGCATGAATCTAGTCCTTTTAACCAAATTTTGTTAAGTTTATCTGACGTTTCAAGCGCATTTCATGATAGTATTTAAATTATTTACACTGTTTGACACATTTTTGCTTCAATGTTAACTTAAATACTATCATGAAATGTGCTTGAAACGTCAGATAAACTTAATAAAATTTGGTTAAAAGGACTAAATTGACGCATTTTGAAAGATGAATGACTAAATTGGTATAAAGTTTTGATGAGGGACTAATTCCAAAATTCACTGAAATTTAAGGGACCAAAAACATATTTAACCCAAATGAAAATATGCAAAGAAGCATAATTATATTTGCTTACTAAACGAAAGGTTTTTGGACATATAGTTCGCACACCTGAAGTTGTGAAACCCGTTGGCTACATATGGATTTTTGCGCAAAAATCAAATTAAGAATGATGAAATTGTTAGATACAAAGCACAATTGGTTTCTCAAGGTTGTTCACAAAACCTTGTATTGATTTGTGAAAATACATATTCACTAGTATCAGATGCAACAACATTGCAATAATCAATTATCCTAGTTGCACAACAGGGTTTGCATTTACATCTAGTGGATGATGTTACAACCTATTCGTACGGTTCTTTTGAGAATCATATTTATATGAAAATCTCTGAAGGATTTTATTTGCCCAACAAGACAAATTCTAAAGAGGGTTATTCAATAAAATTGAACATGTTTTTTTTATTGATTAAAGCAATCAGGACGTGTATGGCATAACCGTCTTATTGAGTACTTATTGAAAAAAGGATATAGAAATGATCCTATTTGTTCTTGTATTTAAATGAAAAGATCCAAAAATGAATTTGCCATAATTATTGTTTGTGTAGATGACATAAACATCGTTGGAACTCCTAATGAGCTTACAAAGGCAATTGATTACTCAAAGAAATAATTTGAGATGAATGATCTTTGAAGGGCAAAATCTTATTTTAAATTACTCAATTGATTACTCAAAGAAATAATTTGAGATGAATGATATTTGAAGGGCAAAGTCTTATTTGAAATTAGAAATTGAGTATTTAAATAAAGGTGTTTTTATACGTCAAAAGGCTTATATAATTAAGGTGCTTAAAATGCTCTAAATGGACAAGTCATGTCCATTATGCACTCCAATAGTTGTGAGGTCGTTAGATGTTGATAAAGACTCTTCTTAGACCTCAAGAAAATGATGAAGATCTTTTTGGTCCAAAAGCACCATATCTTAGTGTCGTAGAAACACTAATGTATCTCGCTAATTATACTCGATCTAATATTGCATTTGCTGTAAATTTGTTAAGCAAGATATAGTTCTTCAACTACAAGAAGAAAATGGTTTGGAGTAAAACATATATTTCATTGCTTTAAGGGTACAACGAATAGGAGCTTATTCCATCCAAATGATTCAGATTCAGACCAATCGGTTACGAAAAAACACATAATACATTACTTTTTCCTCCATGTTCATAAAAAATGAATATACAAAAAAGGATCATGAGATAAAAAATTAATACTAACTATTAAACTAATATTTAAGTATCAAGTGAGACAAAAAAAAAATTTAAATGGAAGAGAACAAATAAAAATAAAAATAAAAAGTTTATGTCTAACTCTTTTTCTTCATACACAAAAAGAAAATAAGTAAAAGTAAGAGATGAGTATAATTTATGAAAAATAAAATAAAAAAACATCGTAATAAATATTTGTATTCTGTTAATTCTGTTATATTTAATTTTATGTTTTATAATTTATTAACATTAAATATTGTATTTTATAAAAAAAAAAATAACACTTAATTTAATTTTGATCGATTCTCATTATACATTTTATATAATTTAAAAAATTTCAAAAAAATGTAATTTTTTTTAATATATATAGTTATTATTTAAAAAATTTCAAAATATTGGGGTCATGACCCTCTAAACTAGAGATGACAAATAAACCCGTCCCGTGGGTATTGTCTAAACCCGTTCCCGTTTTGACGGGGAATCCCCACATTGACTGGGTATGGGTATGAGTATGGGTATGGGGAATCCCCGATTTTTCAATTGGGTATGAGGATGTACATATCCCCGCCATAATACCGTCCCCACCATATCTCCATCCTCGTTTAAATTATTAAAATATTCACAATTAATTAAGTAACCATATATATATATATATATATATATATATACTTTCTATTTTTTTATTTCCTTTAATTATTTGGTTTGTTATGAAACTCATTCGCATCTCCAATATTTTTGTTTATCTTATCATAACCTTTATGTAATTATGTTCAAGTGATGTATGTCAATTAAAAAAAATTATTTCTAACATTTGAATATTTATATTATTTTTTAATATTTTTATTTATTTATATATTTTTCTTTCACAGGAGAATGTTTAATACTCTCAATTTAAGTGTTTAATAACATAAACCTTTCATTTACTAGGTAATATAAAAAAAAATTACTTATTATTATTAATATTTGTTTCATTTGAAGAACTTTTTTGTTTCGCTACAACAATTTTGTTATTTCTCAACCATTGAGTATATATATATTGATATTTGAAAAGTTTTCTTAGATCTCTAAGATATTTTTCATCATCATATCCTTAATTATACATTTGTTTTCTTTTGTGCGATTCCTTCCAATAGTCTCCAAATTGTTTATAAGACACACATTTGTTAATTTTTTAATATTTTCTTTTTATTTTCATCATGTAGAATATTATTCCGATATATTTTATCTAATTATTTTTTATTTTCTAACTCATTACAATCATACTTTAATTTTTTTTTTCACTATAATTGTATACATAACTTTTAGTTACTACAATATAAAAATTTAATGTAATTGTCATAAATATTTTTTTATAACCATCCAACATATATTGGAGTTCAAAACAAGATTTTTGTTAAAATTTTATTATTATGTTTATTATTTGTTCTTTGCGTCATTTTGATCAAGTGATGTATTATAACTTTTATTGGTGTATAAATAAGAGATTCATTATAATTTAAGAAATTGAAGTAAACAAACATTTAAAATATATTTTAATTTGAATATTTTTTTTCCTTTTATATATTTTTTTAAAATAATTTTAAATTTTATCAACTAGGTTTCATTTGCAAATTTAATAAATGTTTTGGATCTCATGAAATTTTATTTGATATTCTAATATGTAAACAATTATAATTTATTTCAAAGTATTTGATATCGAAGAAACAATCATTCTCCTAATATTGAATATTTGATAATATTATGTTTCCTTTACCGTAATTTTTTATTATTTTATAAAAATTAATTAAAATTAATATTAAAGTAGTAAGAACACAGGTACGGATATGGGTATGAGATTATAACCGTTATCCGGTGTAGATGAGGATGAGACAAAAGTTTGATACCCGTTGGATTTGGGTACGATGATGGGGATTGAGATGATTTTTTTTTTTTTACAAGAATGAATATGGAATAACAAACCCATCCCGCCCCGCCCGGTTGTGATCCCTACTCTAAACCCCTAATGATTCGTCTCTGAATTGAAGGCATTATCCTAGAACTTAAGATCTCTTTTCCGGACTATTTTTGTCTCAACTTTAAACATATTTATTTTAAATATACAATCGCAAATATTCTCCTCCATCACAAAACTCATCATGATTTAATGGTTCTTCATTCAAACTTACTAACTCCTCTATTTCTAGTTTTCTATCTGTGGCTTTTCTTCTTCTTCGTATGGTTCCAATAGAAGATTAATTATATGTTCTCTTAATTCATCATTCATTTGTAATTCATTTTTTTTTACTTTACAATATTTTTTTCATATGCTCTAACGCTTTTACATTTATAGTAAACTATTTTTATCTATTGATTTATTATTACAATTATTATTATTATTATTATTATTATTATTATTATTATTATTATTATTATTAGTATTATTTTAGTAGTGATTATTTTATTTAAATTATTATAAGGAAAATCAATATTACTACTTCAAAATTAATTTTAATTAATTTTTATAAAATAATAAAAAGTTACGGTAAAGAAAACATCATATTATTAAATATTCAATATTATGAGGATGCTTCTTTATTCGATATCAAATACTTTTAAATAAATTATTATTGTTTACATTTTATATTAGAATACAAAATAAAATTTCATGAGAACCAAAATATTTATTAAATTTGCAAACATTAATGAAACCTAGTTGATAAAATTTAAAATTATTTTTAAAAAGATATTAAAGGAAAACAAATATTCAATTAAAATATATTTTAAATGTTTGTTTACTTCTTTTTTAAATTCTAATGAATCTCTTTTTTATACACTAATAATGTAACGTCCCATTTTAATAGATAAATCTATTCAAATAAAACATCGTACATATTATAATATCCAACGGCATGAGACTTAAAATATAAGGATTTCGCAGCCATCCAAGTATTCAATGAAGAAAACCATGACACCCCACTGTACCCTTAACCCAAAACAGAAAGATTCAACAAATGACCAAAAGCTTGCTCACAAGCAAGGGATTACAATATAATAATGACTCTTCAACATGGGCTTAATAATATAATAATGACTCTTCGCGGAATTACGTCCTAATCATGAGACACCACCATGAGCTCCCACTAACAGGGGTCATGGAATTACGTCTTGACCATTAGGCACCATCATGAAACCTTCGTGAAATTACGTCCTAACAATGAGACACCACCATGAGCTCCCACCAAAAAATGGTCATGGAATTACGTCCTGACCATGAGGCACCACCACGAAACCTTCGTGGAATTACGTCTTGGCCATGAGGCACCACCATCTCACCAAGAGATTCATGGAATTGCGTCCTGACCATGAGGCACCACCACGAAACCTTCATGGAATTACATCTTGACCATGAGGCATCACCTTGAGATCTCACCAAGAGATTCATGGAATTACGTCCTAACCATGAGGCACCACCACGAAACCTTTGTGGAATTACGTCCTAAACCATACAAAAACCATGCATCATCAACCCAACATAGAATTATCATGCATACCAATCTCATGCCAATATACAACCAACCATCTAATCATGTTTCATATGCATATCATGCCAAGCTCATCAATTCCAGATCCCAATATATCATATAGAACATACAAGGCATCATACTTGAACTGTTTAAAGCAACCAATCATTCAATCATGTGAAACATACACGTATCCATCTAACCGTATGAATCTTGCTCAGGCTAAAGAGCTTTCGCTCAAGCGAGAGGGATCCCTCGCTCAAGCTACCAACTTTCGGCTAGGCGAGACTGCATACAGAGGGCACGTCGAAGTCTCACTCAAGCAAGCCCATCTCGCGCAGGCGAGACTACTCTCGCTCAGACGAGTGGCCTTCGCTTAGGCGAGCCCTCGAACCAGAGAGAAAAGTGGGTTGCAGCTGTTCTCGCTCAAGCGAGAGCTCCTCGCTTAAGCGAGAACTTTTCATTTTGAGCAACCAACAACTCGCCTTGGTGAGATCAGAAGAACCTCCCCTGCTCTCAAGCGTACCAAGCTAGATTCAATCACATTAATAGCACAGGCAAGGTATTTTCATACGACAGACAACATGAATCAAGCATCCATAATATAAAACAGGCCAAGCATGCGAAAATGACTTAAAATAACAGAACTCTAGCTTCCTTTACTTGGAAAATGCTAGCCAAAGACACTGACACTTAAGCCAACGAGCACAACAACTTCATGAGCAGATTCAAGAGCTGGGAACAGTGGCACATATTAAAAACGAAGTTATCAAAGTGCACCTCTGTTGGAATCACGAAACAGAGCTTTAAAAAAAAGAAGGTATGGGTTGAGAAGCAACTTACGTGAAATAAAAAAATGGGGTTCTTCTAGCTCAATGAAGAGTGGAAGCCAAACCCTAGCAGAGCTCACATAGCAGCAAAGGGAAAGGGGATGAGAAACTATTTTTCTGAAAAGTGCAGAATGAAAGGGGTTAGGGCTGGTTTAGGGGTTTTGGGCACCCTATGGGCTAGCCTTAAGGCCAACTGATTAGGGTAGGCCCCTTAAATATAAGGAGTAGAAAAAGTGGGTCTTACAAATAAAAGTTATAATACATCTACTTGAGTAAAATGACGCAAAGAATAAATAATAAACATAATAAAATTGTAACATAAACCATGTATCTTTTGAACTCCAATATATGTTGGATGGTGATAAAAAATATATTCATGACAATTACATTAAATTTTTATATTGTAGTAAATAAAAATTATTTATACAATTATTGTGAAAAATTACAGCATGATTGATAATGAGTTAGAAAATAAAAAAATAATTAGATAAAATATATCGCAATAATATAGTGGAGATGCGAATGAGTTTCATGACAAACCAAATAATTAGAAAAAATAAAAAGTAGAAAGTGTATATATATATATATATATAGTTACTTAATTAATTATGAATATTTTAATAATTTAAACAGGGACGGGTATTATGGCGGGATATGTACATCCTCATACCTAATTGCAAATGTCGTGGATTTCCCATACCCATACCTAGTCAATGTGGATATTCTCCATCAAAACGAGGACAAATTTATTTGCCATCTCTAGTTTGTATAATTAAGCTCACTATCAATATTTTGTATATCTTTTATGCATATTTCTCGTTTTTCTGTAATTTTATTAAAAGGAGCAGTCGTACTTCTTTATTTTCTATATTTGAAAATTTAATTTCTTCTAGAGGAGGAATTTCACTTACTACTTTGTTGGTGAGGTTTTTCTTGTATTTTCAAGCATTTTTTTATGACATTTAAATGTAACTTATCTAAATATTTTTGTTCAAACCATGTAAAATAACTTAGAGATATAAAAACGGGCCAACCTAACCCGTTTTAGTTTGATACATCATTGACCCGTCAAAAAGGGATCCAGTAGACAAGTTGGCCTGCCACTTGAAAATGAGTTAAAGAATGGAACACGTTTCACACCTGGGTAGACTAGTAGGTTGGCTCGCCATTTTTGAATTTCTTTTTCCTTCATAGAGAATGCTACAAAAACTCAATCAAAGAAGGAGAAAATTAGGGCAAAAAAAATCAAGGGTTGAAACTAAGAAGAAAAACATAAAACTAGTAAGGTCTTACCTGGGCTCAAAAACAAAAAACATATTAACCAAATAAAAGTCTCAATCATGATTCATCAAGTCACTACACAATTAAAGGGGGAAGAATCGAAACAAAATGAGAGAGGAAAGGCGCACCTGCAGTCATTAGGTTTCATGCTTATGTGGACTTCTCGTCGCACCCATAGTTGTCGGAGAAGAATGGCAGGCTAGGCAGGTCAGGCCATGTCAGGATGCCGAGTTCAAAAATCTAACTCGGCTTATTTGATTGTAGTCGGACTGACCCGTCAAGTCTATCCCATTTTGCCACCCCAAGAAAATAAGGAATCTTGTCATGAATTAATTATAAGAAATTATAATATTCCTCTCAATAATTATAGAGTTCTTGTTGAGAGAAAGTGTTGAAAAACCATTTACTAATAGAAATTGAAGAAATAACGATGTATTAGGTTGGTTGTCAAAGAAGGCATATGCAATAAAGAACATCGTGACAGATTTATTATTATTGAAAACAATATTATATCGTTTGTTATGTTTCACCGACGTAATATCTAGTGTTGGGATAGTGTGATCTTGTCTAATTCCTTTAAGAAATTATCACCTACATAGAATATAATTAGTGATCAATTTAGACACCAATTTTTTTAGTAATCATTCAAAAACCAATTATAATCTTTTATTTATAATAGAGACTATTTTAAATACAATAGTTTTAAGTTTATAAATTGATATATAAATTAGTCGCTATAGTGACTCATTATTTTTTATCTCTTTACTTACTATTTAACGATTTTAGTGTTGTTAAGGTCTTTCAAAATCTGTCTTTCATTTTTACATCTAAAATGATACTATACTTAGTATCATGAAAACTTTTTAAGGTTATGGAATAATTTGGATAATTTTTTAAATGTATTGGTCTTTTATTTATATATATAATGAGCTTTGGATTCAAAAGTTATTTTTAACCAATTTTGAGATAATACTAAATAACTTTTAACAACGATGTTGTGTCACCACAATTTTTATTAGTGTGTTTGTGGTAATGAAATTGATCAACATCCATATAACTGTGTAGTTTTCAATGCAGTGTTGAACATGGTAAGAGGAAAGAAAAAGATGAGGGTGAAAATGACACCAATAGCAATTGTGACAATCACTAAATAATAATACAGATATGATTAAATTTATAATATTAAGGTTAAATTACCTTTTTGGTTCCCCTATTTGTCATGAAATTTTATTTTGGTCCTCACGTTTTTCGTTGTCTCAATTTGGTTCTCATTTTCTTAAAAATGACTCAATTTGGTTCTCACCGTTAACTTTGACCAAACAGTGTTAAAGTCAATGCCACGTGTCAATTTCTGGTTTTTTTGAATTTTTATTTTTTGAATTTTTTGAATTTTTTTTATTTTTGACACGTGTCATTTCACCGTTGGCCACGTGTCAAAGTGATTCAATTTGGTCCCTATATTTGTTTTTAGTTTCAATTTAGTCCCAATTTTTGTAAAAATGAAGCAATATTGTCCCTCCTTAGATTGAGACTCAATTTAATCTTTGTATACAACTTATGATGATATTCTTAATAAAATTGACATTTTTATTAAATATTTATAGAAATATTTTTAAATAATTTTTTTAGTTTTATTATTAAACAAAGTTAAACCCCAAACTTAATTTCAAAAATTAACAATTTTGTCATCATATATAAAGGCATCAAGTGTATCATATTATACAAACTTGGTAAAGATTAAAAATCA
>Ga0214545_1006897_pt1 | contig 19439 bp, 13 predicted proteins | sample CNSS4metaG_FD_160064 | JGI IMG/M metagenome (GOLD analysis project Ga0214545, IMG submission 160064) | Root nodule microbial communities from cowpea collected in UCLA plant growth center, Los Angeles, California, USA - CNSS4 | ecosystem: Host-associated > Plants > Roots > Nodule | place: USA...
TTTGAGCATTTTGATTTTTTTTTTTAAAAGCTGTAAATTCTGGTTGATTGACACGTTAGCAAATTTACCTTTTGTAGAATGAAAAATTTGAATTCAAGTGGATCAAATATATTATTTTATAGAGAAAGTTTCCATTTGTTAGTTTAGAATTGTATATAGTATTAGATATTTGATCCATTTTGTGTTCATGATGTAACTCTATTGTCATACGGATAATTTTTTTTAGTGGAGGTTCAAAGTTTTTTTTTTTTTTTTTTTTTTTTTTTTTTTTTATTTTATAAGTTTTTTTTTTTTTTTTTCATAGATTCATCTCTTCATTTATAACCATCTTTTATATTGGGTCAGAGTAGGTATACACTCTCAGGATATTTAGAGTTCAAACTCATAATTGAGTTTAGGAATATTTCTAATGACAGGATTTCATATATTTGTTTTCTAACATTAGTAAAGTTTTCATTAAGAGGTTCATGTTGTGCTTCAAATGTTATTTTTATTAAGAGTGGTGTTAGCTTGGAATAAGTCACAAAGTTTATGCAAATATTCTAATAATTGTTCTGTTTTAATGTTTCATATATTTGTTGCGCCTTAAAAGTCTATTATTTATAATAAAATTGAAATAAATTAAATAAACATAATTAAGATTCACGTCAGATGAATATGTGAAAGTTTAATCTTTTATGAATAAGGAAACATATGCTATATGCAGACAAGAAAAATGGCTTAGAGATTCGAAAATAAAGTGAAAAATAATAAAATAAAATAAAATAATATATCTAAACAAATAGAAAAATTAAGTAAGTTAAACTTAGAGTTCAAGTAAGTTTTTTTTATTAAATTTATTTTTACTATACAAAGTTAAGATGAATAAAGATTCCGGTGGAATATATATATATATATATATATATATATATATATATATATATATATATATATAATATGTTTGTATATGTATGTATAGAAAAATAAAATGGAGAAATACTACTGTACTTTTGTACTGCAAATGTTGTGTTTATATAAAGTAATAAAGTCTATAATAAAGTAATAAAGTCATAATTGAATATAATAAATAATATAATAAATAATTGATAATGATGGTTTCAGTTGCACACATGAGAAATAATACACAGGCATAATACTAGAGATATTGGAATAATATTATTGACATAATATCTCTGGTATTGATTCTAATAATTAGAATCGTAACTGTAACTTCCTCTAACTTGTATGTACACAAATACATACATATAAACACATTGGTGTCCGTATTTGTATTATTTTCACATCTGGAAGATGTGTTTTACAATGAATATCTATTTTTATAAATTTATTCATAATTCCTTTTTGTAATGCAACTAAAATCTCAACTTTTCTCTTTTTCTGAATTTTTTAATAGTTTGATTCAATTTTTCTAGTTGACATAATCTATATATTTTTATATGAAATAAAAATTTATAATATATAAAATACTATAAGTATAAGTATATAAAAAACAATAAAACTTAATTTTTGTTATCAAGAAAATAAACTCGATCGTAGACGTACAGAATCTTGAAGTCTCAAGTCTTAACTTTTTAATAAACCTGCAATGTTTATTTTGAGCTTAATCATAAAAAGAAAATAATTAAAAAAATATTGTTCTTCTCAGTTAGAACCCTAAACCCTACTCCCCAAACAAAATCAGACAAAAAATATGCATTTTTAATCCTAATACAAATTCAATAAATATAATTAAAAAACATCAATACAACTAGAAAGAAAAACATACTAACCAAAAATGAGAATAAAAATATTGGTTACATAGGCACTATGAGATTCAAGGAATGAAATTTGTTAAAACCCTCAAAATAAGAATTCTAAGATAGAAGAAAGTAAGGAGAGGCAATGATTGAGATCAATAAATAATAAGTCACAAAGAGATAAAAGAAGAAAATAAAATAAAATTTGAAGTCACATAAACATAAAAGAAGAAAATAGAATCAAAATCGAAGTCATGCAGAGATAAAAGAAGAAAGTAGAATTAAAATTAAAGTTACATAAAAAAAAATATAATCAAAGCTGAAGTCACACAAAGATAAAAAAAAAATTTGAATCAAAATTGATTATAAGATAATAAGGATAACTAATCATTTTCTTAAGTTTAAAACCAATAAAAATTAGGAGACACTAAACATATAAATCAAAGACTTATTAAATTTTATTTTGAAACACAAATAAATAATTAATTTAATAGATGTATATTGGTAACAGTTTTTTGTTTGATGTCCTTTTTCATCTTAAACGTAATTTTATATTTAATTTATTAGAGACATATTAATTCTAAAAAAAATTTTGAGGTCATTTTTCTTAAAAATAATTTTATAATTAATTTAATAGAAAAATTAATACCAATACTAAAAAAACATTTTTTGATGTCTTTCCTCTTTCACATACTTGAAGTGAATGTTTTACCAACTTTACTTTTAAACTGGTTCTATATTATCAATTGGAATGACATAAGTGTTTAATTTTGCGTTCTCAACACAAAAGACTTTGAAAACAATAAATATAATTAGGTTTTCAAAACTTTATTTTTTTATGTTGAAGTTTATGTTTACTTTATACTATAAAATCAAATGTTCACATCACTCCAACTAAACATGAGTTCCATTCAAAAGTATAAATATTTTAAACATTCAATAAAAGATAATTTTTTGAATAAATACTTAGTTAAAAATATTCAAATTTATAAAAGTTTTAAAATTCAAGTATTTTTATTGAGGTTAAAATCTTTAAGTGATAACGATACAAAATAACAGTCATGTTAACCCAATCAATAACAAAAATTGAAGACAAAACTTCAATTGAAAAATATAAAAAGAATTAAAACTTTTATAAAATACAATTTTTAATATAGATTCAATTAAAATTACTCAAATTCATAAGTAATTTAAAATTAAATAACAATAACTTTATTTAAGGATTTTTTAATCTAACTCGTGTTTTTTTAGAAGTTTTAGAAGAACCAAATAAAGACCACTTTATTTCGAAAGTAATATAACAATTTAGAACAAGTTCTCACTACTAATAACTTTAAAAGTGATAGCAAACAATCTAAATAACTTGAACATACATAATTTGAGTAATTACAAATCATTTCCTAATTTAATTAGAAAACATGATAAGACTAGTTTTGGGTGTGCTATATTTGTTAACTTGAAAACTGTTACTGAATTTCATGCTGTAAATGTCTCTCTGCCCTATCTGATCTATACTAAAAAGAAAATATAAAGGGACTATAAAAAAAAAACAATTTTTACTAGAGATTATTTATGGCATTTCCGGGGGTTTTAACCCCCGTTAAAAAAGTTTTCGATGATTTATTTTTTTTTTAGAAAAATCAACATCGTTAACAGATTATCAACGATTTTGACTAACTCCTGGTAAAGCAGCACTTACCGGCGATTTTGAAACCCCTGGTATTTACCGGTGGTTTCAAAGCCCCTGATAATTACGGACGGTTTTAAAATCTCTGATAATTATCGACGGTTTAAAATCCCTGGTAATTATTGTAGTTTTGTAACCATGGTACCTATTCCTTGTATGTAGTTTTAAATTCTTTATACTGTATAATAATATTGAAAGTCCATTTTTACCCTTGCAATGCAATTCATTATTTATTGATGTTTTTACTTTTCAAATTTCCTTAATTTTATTTATTATACTTTTTGAATGCATATAATTCATAAAATATATGATAAGAAAAAAATTCTAACATTTAGATATTTGTTTATAACTAGAAATAACATTCATAAAAACAAGAAACGTAGTTTATAAGTTCAAAGTAAATAATAAAGTTGAAACGTTCAAACTAGTGAAATATTATAATATCTTTATTATACTTGTTATAAAAGTCAAATAAAATGAAAGTTTAATAAGATTCTTCTATATCAATCTTGATCTGAGTCATTTGTTTCTCCATTTGGGAACAGTCTCCTAATCAGATACCTAACATTAAAAATAATAATAATTGGTAACATTCTTCACATTATAAAAAATATATTAATATACTTAAAATTTAAATATTACTGATGATGAATGAAACACAGGAAAGTCATGAGACAATTTTCTTTGATAGTTTTGTACAAAGAAAATCATTATTGCCTTCATTTCATTGACTTGCAATATTAAAAAATCTATTTGAGAACATAACTAATCAAATTAATCAAACTGTCTGCATTTCTTATAAGTTTAAACTATACATATCCTAAGTCAATATGTATGACCCAATATAAAAGACTGTGATAAATGAAGAAATGAAATCTATACATAAGAATTATATTTTGAAACTCGTTATTACCCACCAAAAAAGGAACCACTATAGGATGACAACAGATTTACATTATTAAACACAAAATTTGGGATTTATTATGCTTATGTAGTTAAAATTAACAGGACTTATAGAAAGACATCTTAAAACTTCAGCATAGGTCTTGGGAGAATCTAAACTGTAAAAGTCATAATAGCAAGGTGGATAGGTTGATGAAAATAGGTATGGAATATAGGGTTAGGGATAAGAATAAGGTTTTGGAAAGATAGGGAAACTCCTGTCATATTTAGATTCTAGATTTTTCTTAAATACAAAAGATAAGGGATTTGCTTAAGAGAGCTAGAAAGATTGGATTGGTATGAGTGGAAAAAATCACAAGTACAGAAACTAACTTACATCCCTATCATAAAATTTAATGAATCAAAACAAGAAAGATGAATTGAAATGAAGAGATATAAAGACAAATCAATATATAATAAAATCTACATACACTAAGCTGCAAAATACATGTAGGGGAGAGATTACGAGTTGTATAATAAGTTTCAGAAAGTAAAAACACTATGATTAGTGCAACATTTCGCTTGAGATTGATACTCAATCGGATTGTAACAAAGGACAACTTACTAAAAAGAAAATTGAGGTAAACAATACATTATGTCCTTTATGCGAAAGTGGAGAGGAGAATGCAAACAACCTATTTTTTTACTGTAAAATATCAAGTGAAGTGTGAAACATGTGTTACAAATGGATAGACATAAGCTCAATAATTCATAACCAGGAAAAATGGAACCACCAACAATTTATACTATTGGAAGTAAGTAGCAAAGGTAACAAGACTTCCAAGACTTGGAAGTGTATGTGGGTAACTATAATTTTATTAACATGCATTTGATTCAAAAAATATTCATAAGCTTTCATTTCATTGTTATGTGTGATAAATAACCATATTATCATGTTTTCATCTTCACCCGTAGTTTTTCTATCAATTTAAAAAAATAAACTTATTCTTTTATTTTTCATTTATATACCTATTTAAAAAATAAGTTTAAGACTAAAAAATAATTTATTATAATCTAATCAAAGTTAAGAGACATAATTACTAAAAAGAACTATGATAATCAAGTTACAATTAAAAATCGACTATAAAAAATCACATAATACATTGTTTCTTCTTCTATATTAATAAAAATGAATATACAAAAAGGTCATGAGATAAAAATTATGTTAAATGTTAAACAAATAGTTCAATATGAAGTGAGACAAGAGAAAGTTACCTTATTAATTTAATAATGAAGAGAAAATATAAAAAAATAACATATAAATACTGAGTTTATGTCTAATTTTTTTTCAGTAACAAAAAAAAAACATGAAAAAAGAATACAACATATGAAAAACTCAAAAAACAATGGGAGAGAAAATAAAAAATATCTTAATAATTTTGTTTTTTTATATATTTAATTTTATATTTTATTATTTATTAATGTACATTATAAAATAAATAAATAAATACTTAATTTAATTTTCATTAATTTGACTATAATATTATTTAATTTTAAAAAATATAAATAATTTTAAAAATTTATATAATTTAAAGAAAATTAAATATAAAATAATGAAAGAAAAAAAAAATTTGGGGGAGGGTCCGCCATTACAATTTATTTACTGAATTATGGAGATAGTAGGATGAGCATACGACTTCCTTTTCTCAGATTTTTTTTCTACTATTTTAAAGTTATATGTTTTATTTTTTTTTTCAAAATTTTGGATAATTTAATTTTTAAAATTATATTTATACAATTTATTCACTAAAACAATGATATATGTTTTTTAATTTTAATATATTAATCAAATTATAAAAAATATCTTAAAATATAAAATATTGTTTTAATTTTAATAAGAAAATACATATATATTGTTATAATTATAATTTTAATATACATATATATAGTTTAATAAGAATATATATATATATATATATATATATATATATATATATATATATATATATATATATATTTTTAATAATAAAACTATTTAAAATTTTCAAAATAAAAAATATTTTTATATAAAACTAAAACACCATAATTCACTTTTAAAAGAATAAAAGAACTTAAATGTTATTTTAATTCATTAATCAACTTATTAAAAAATCTCAAAATAAAAAATATATTAAAAATGTATGATTATATAAAAATTAAGAAAACATAAAAAAATTAAAACATTCAATAATCGTATTATTAAAATATAATTTTAATATAAAAAGATAATTTTGAATGAAAAAAAAAAACATATTAAAATTTAAAATTGAATAAAAAAAGGAAGTCATATATTAAAATCATAACTTTTATATCTTAAAATAAAAAATATAAAGTTATAAGTATATATCAATAAAACAAAGCAAAGTTTTAAATAAGATTGACATCTTCTTTATATGATTAAACGTTAATTTGTCAAATACAACTTTAGTTTAAAATCTTACTTAACGTACGACTTTATTCATTTACATATATTTAATAAATTTGTCTATTTCAGTAAATAATTATATTATTTTTAAAAATTGTCTTTAGGAGAAAACTACCCATTTAAGCAATTTGATGTAAATATATTTTTTATAGAAATTAATTGAAGAAATATACATGAACTCCCACCAAGTTGCATGGTACCTGAAAAACACAATAAAAAAGGTATACACATTAAATAAATCCTTTTATTGGTTAAAAAATCTCCATAACCACAATGACTAACAAAATCTATGACAGCATTTAGATATCATCAAAGCAATTCAGATTATATGTTATTTTTTAAGAAAGGTGAATATAAGGTAATATATATGTTACAGACAATTACTCAAAGGAAAGCCATAATATGTATGTTACATGCAATTATCCAAAGAAAAGTAGAATGTTACAAGAATATATGAAGGGTTATAACTACTAAAATTTGGATGATCTAGACTCATATAGTCTAAGCATATTAGACTAATAATATGTTCTTGTTGACAACAAATAAAATTATGCTTGAAAAAAATAAAAAGATAAACTAGATCTTCATAATAAATAAGAATTAAAGTACTCAAATAATTTAAGTAATTTGACCTTCTATGAGACAAGAACATTAGACTATACAAACCTATATTTAGTCTCAACATCGTTATTGAGCATCCAATGCCCTGTCATTTAAAATAATTTGTTTTATAATGAAATTTGTGTTAAAATAAGTTAAACATTTTCGCTCAATTTTATGTAAAACTTTATCTTTGTCAATTACTATATCATAAGTAATATCATATTATATGTTATTTAACACATTTCTCTTATCCAATTAGTATGCACAAACTTAGAAAGAGTCTTATGTTTTTCTTTTATTATCGATGAACAAGATTGTATAAATAGTATCATACTTTCGCATCATCATGTGTCTTCACATTGAAAAATAAAACAACTAAATTAAATTTTAAGTCTCTTGTGTATTTGAGTTTCTGTAGAAAACTTCGTTTTATTAAAGTGTTCAGAACCTTTATATTTTTCTAATCGAGTTTATGTCATTAATTTAGGTGACATGATAATTTGATTTTTGCAGTCTTAAGTAAAATTCTATGAACTTCAATGATGGAAACAACAAGTTTATAAAGATTATTAGGATTTTTAAATTGTTTTTTTCTTGTGTCAAAGTTTTGATGAAATAAAATCAAATGGTATCCTAACTAAGAAAAACTCGATTGAAAAATATAAAGATTTTAAACAATAAAATGATTTTTTTTTGGTTAGAGTTTCAATTGAAAAAGTTCAAATTATAAGAGACTTAAAATTTAATTAAGTCATTTTTTTTATTTTCATATAAAAACACACAAGCAATGACAATGCAAAATAAAAGTCAAATTAACCCGATACAAATTTTAATTGAAAAATATAAAATATTTTGAATACTTATTATAACAAAGTTTTAATATAAATTTAATTACAATTATCCAACTTTAAAAGTAACTTAAATTTACTTAAATTCTTCTTAAATAACAATAAAATTATTTAAGAAATTTTCAATCTAATTCTGATATTTTTTTTTTCAGGATTTGTAGGAAAAGGAAATCATTACTTGTGATTCTAGCGAAAAAACTTAGAGACCTAATTTCAAAAGTAATATACTAATTTACAACAAGGTTTCAATACTAATCTACTAATAACTAATAACGCTAAAAGTGTTAAAAGTGAGAGTAAACAATCGCAACAACTTGAACATACATAATTTGAGGAATGAAAATTACTAAATTATTTAAAACATTATGATTAGACTAGTTTTGTTTGAGTGTTAACTTTAACAAGTAATTCCATTTCCATTAATTATAAATAAAAGTTATCAATCCAAAAAATGAGGCAAGATTGTTATTATTAAGAAAATAATAAAATATAGGAAAAACTCAATAAAATAAAATGCTGATATTGAACCAGTCATATATCCTATACTTTGATCGATCATTGTAAAAATTCTAATCATACATAAATAATTTTTACTCTTAAATTTAGAAGTAAAAGTAAAAGGACTGTAAACATACTGGATACAAATCTACAAAATTATAAAAGTAACTCATAATTATGTACAATTGATTAAAATATTAAGATAACTATAATATTTTACAAAAAATGTACAAATCTTAATTTAGTATAATATAATTTATACCATCTTGAAGCATAAGATAAAATATGAAATTAACAAAGTAATGAAAGTACAAGTATTATTGAGTTCTTTGCTGTTATGCCCATCGAGTTTTTCGGAGACAGTGAACGAAAGTAAGGTACACAAGCACGTGCACGCATGACTAGGGTACACTCTCAGCTCTATCTTCTGTGATTGATGCTTATTGCTGTCCTATCTAATCAACCATCACGTGCCCATCAAAATAAAAATAAAAAAGCATATTTTTATCATGAAAGTATTATATTTACCTTTTTTTTTTATTTAAATTAAGCAACTGTTTTTAAATAGTGATTTTTTTGAAGCTACTGTTCACAGTTTAAATAGTGATTTTTTTTCCTGTGAACAATAAGAGGGAAAATTGAGTCATTAGCTAAATAAATTCAATAATAATAAAAAAAAATCAAGCACAATTATGCTACAATGCTTAAGTGGATAACTCCTTCAAGAATTGTAAGAAATAAAATGTTTTTGATAAATCAGTAACTGATTTGGGTCCTCTTCTTCTGGCCCCTTAATGCTCTTTTTTTGTTTGTGTTTGATAGAATATTCTATAGGATTTGTTAATAACACCTCCTATGGTACGAAGTATACCCCCACCTTTGTTAAGCAATGCTGTGTCCTCTGAATCAAATCAAACTTCATCATAACAAAGCAATTGATTAATCTATTTTTAAGGATTTTTTGTTATTGACTATTTGTATACAACAATTTACAAAATAATTGTGCATGTCAGTTCAAAACTGAAATATAATAAATCTGTAAAAGAGAAGACCCCAAACATGATAAAAAAAAATAAAAATTCAGGTTAACATTTGACCAATATACTTTTCCAATCTTACCCATTCAACCAATATAATCTCATAAATTTACTTTCAAATTTATTCATGGTGGGATAAATTATAGGTCCAATTTGTTTGCTAATTAGTGCAAGGGAAGAAGTAAGGTTAGGAGAAAGTTGTTAAGAGCTTATGCATTTATAGCTGTTGAGTGTTTTATCTTCAAAAAAGATAGATTCTAATTTCCTATAATTCTGCATTTAAGATTAGGTTTTAGCGTCACAAAAAACATCATTGTCAAGTTGAAGAAGGAAAATAAATATTGTAAACTTGTCCGGTGGCAAACACAACCAAATTCATCTTTTAGCAAATGTGCTGTTAAATCAAATTTGATTTGAGTGTTAGTTTGAAAAAAATAAGAGCAAAGTCAGTCAACAAGCTAGGAACTGTATTACCATTAAACAAGAGGTAATAGAGTCAGCACTAAAAGCCTATTAAATACAAAAAAAAAAAAAAGATAACATAATTCAATTTCATAACTTCAAAAAAAAAAAATGACTTAATCTTGCTTTCAAGATGAAGAATGAAACATGTTACTGGCACCATGAGAAACGATCAATTTCATAACTGTAATAACTGTTGTTCTTTTACATTTTTCAATTAGGCCTTATTGCACACGTGCATAACATAACATCAGTCACCCTAATCATTTTTTTTAAACTAGCACAAGTGTTATTTGAAATTACACCTAACATTCAAAATTATTACGTTAAATTCCAATTAAAATAGGATAACTGCTTCCTATTTACTATACTCTCCTATAATATTTATTATAGGGATATGATAGGTAGATACAAGATACACAGATACAAGGTGTGTAAATATTTAAACAGACACCAAAATTTATATTTGGACAATGATATGATACTATGATTCTTAATTTTTTACTCTATCTCATTATTTTCTGACGTAGTTTATTATAAGTTATTGATTAATGTATTATTATCTTTTTTTTTTGAAAGAATCAATAATTGACACTAAGCCACGTCAAAATAAACTATGAAAGTAAAAAAATAGAAATCAAAGTATAATTTTCCTTTTTATTTATATAATATTTTGTTGAGATTTTTAGGGCTTTTGAAAATATGAGAGATATGAGATATATGAGAGATATATGTGATATGTTATACGGAGGAACATGTTTTTGTATTTTATTGATATACCCTACATATAGAGCAAAATATAACAAATATCAAGTATAAAATATTTATAATATCTCATTCCTAATCTAAAATAATAACTAATTTCCTAAAACTGAAACATATATTTAAAACTAAAATATTTTCTAAAAACTAATTTAAATAAAAAAGATATTAAGTAATATTCTCAACATATTTTTATTCAATTAAAGTATTGAAACTGTTATGCTTAAAGAGAGTACATAATGAATCATGTTAGGTTCTCTCAAACCTTATTAAATATCTTGAATTTTTTCTTTCTCTTTGTCGATAAGACTATATTTAAAATATTCTTGACTGTTTTAAAATGAGTGTTGTAAATCTATAGTTGCTACTATGTTAACATAGTCTACTCGTCTATTTGTTATCAATACCACTTTTTAATTTGACAAGGAATATATGCATTGTAATCATTCAAATTAGCACATAATTATACCAATTTAAATTATTAATAATAAGTAACACATAAATATAAATTTATATAGTCATTATTTACCGTCTTCCAAAATTATAATTGATTTTTCAAACATAAAATATTTAATATTAATGAGGCAACATATATATCTATGTCCATTTCTATTCACCAACTCACAATTTTGTTATTGATCCTCAATACTACCTACAAGACCTTCTACTCATACATATCGACATAAAGATACAATCATCGTAGGTGAAAATCACATCCACAAAAGTGCAAGGGTAAGCAAGTGAAATAATAATATACTGTAAGAAATTAATAATAGTTATTCACATAACATTAACACAAATCATACTCAAATAATCTCACATACAAATTCTATACCATAAACTATTCATCTATGGTAATTGTATCATTCTTTCTTTATAAAAAATCTATCAAGATTAATTGAAGTTCGCAGGGGCTAGTAAGGATAAATGAACAAATAATATACTCATTTAAATCTCCAAGATCATACTTCCAGCAATGACTAGGAATGACAACAGTTCGGGTCAGGCACGAATAGTGCCTACCCGCAACCCGACCCATAACAAAAAAATTCACATGCTACCCGCCCCATTTCCCGAGCGGTTACCCATTTAAAAAATACTCGCGGATATTTTAAAATTCGCGGGTACTCGTGGATACCCGCAAATATTAAAAAAATATTTTATAATTTTTTAAAATTAAATTTAAATAAAATTACGAAAAAGATGTAAAATGAAATATAAATTAAATTTAATTTAAATTTAAATTAAATTTATCTAATAAAATATAAAGTAAAATTTAATTTTAATTAAATTTAACTTAATAAAACATTTTTAATTTTAATTTTAATTTTTTGCGGATACGGGTATCTACAGGTACATATAGTATGATACCCACATATGACTCGTTTACAAACGGGTATTAAAATATCTGCTACCCGTGGGTACCAACTATCTGTTGCGGATAAAATCTATGGATACTTAGAAACACATGTATTTTTGTCATCTCTAACTACGATAGATCAAATTTTCTTTATTATACTTTACAATAGCTAAGTAATTTACTCATTTAAATTTCCAAATTCACACCTCCAGCTACAACAAATCAAATTCTTTTATTATACTTTGTAGTGTCTAGTCAGAATAAATGAACAAATAATTTACTCATTTAAATCTCTAAGGTCACATCTCCGGTTATAATAAATCAAAATATATATTCACATAAAATTATATAATGTCACACTTCATCGATTCCATCATAACAAATCATATAACAAAAAAGTATATCACATTGCTACCTATATTGATATCAGTTAAATATAACAATTCTCATTGACTCAACACTTAAGGATTTCTAATAAGATACTTTCGGAAGACAAGTATACTTCGGACTCTATATCCAAGATACATGTATCTCCAACTGTACTTTCGGAATACATGTAACAGTTATAACTATTTTTTGAAATATACATAGTACTTCTAATTATATTTTCAGAATAGACATAATATTTTTAACTCTACTTTCGAAAAGTTACTACACTTACAATCATCACATTTAATTTATTTTATAATATTTACAACTTATTCAATTAAAATATTACCAAACTTAAATATACTAATTTTCTCAAAATAACATTATCATACAAATAATAATATTAACAATATTAAAAATAGAATATCTAAATTATAATTATATATTTTATACTAAATCGTAAAAAATAAGTAATATATAATTTACTAATGTCTCCTACTCATCCAATTAGCCAAATACCATACAATCTCATATTATTAAAACAAATTTCATAACATAAAATTTCAATTAAAGTTAGATATATATAGAATTATTGAAATATTAGTATAAGAATATTATAAATTTCTAACTAAATTGTGAGTCAATGATAAATAATTTATCAATCATAATTCACGGATAAATCATAATACTCACATAATTAAAATTAAGTTATTAACATCGATAAATACTATAATTAAATTAACTCCTCTTACTTTAGAAATGGTTTTTTTCTTAAAATCAAAATAAAAGACTCTACAAAATCTTTTATTTAAGATCTAACAAAATTAACCTCACTCCTACATAGATTAATAATTACGTAATTTTAAATCAGAACAAATTTATTTGAGTGAAAATAACTTAATATAAATATAAATTAAATAAATATATACGTAGTATAAATAAATAAGTAAATGAGACCGGTGCATACTAAATGAATAAAATCAATGTATAACTGAACATTAAATTAAATAAATAGATAAGTATGTAACTTAAGATAAACAAAAATTAAAATAAAGTTGATGATATTTTACTTAGGATAAATTTATAAAAGTAATTATGAATAAAAGAAAAAATAATAATAATATATCTGTTTCTTTACCTTAATTATAGAAGATATGTTTAAAAAATTTGAAGATAATCTTTATATTTTCTTTTTTCTCCTCTTTCTTTTCTCACACCTGCACAGACTCCGTTTTCTTTTTCTTACAGCCTCTGTTCTCACCTTCCATTTCATTTACCTCCCCAACCCTATTTATAATAGCTATTGTAATCATTACCTTAGTTTGATTCCAATTAAATTCGTTTAAATACTATTCCAATTTCATTAATTTCATTAGCTTCTAACGTTTCACTCCTAAATTTTTCTTCTTTCAAAAGAGGGATAAGGTCTACACCTTCCATGTACAATCTTATCTCACTTTAAATACTATTATAATATTTTAATAGATTTGTTTCGTAACTTAATTTTATATAAGGTAACATATAAAATACAATGATGTTATTCTATTATTCTATAAAAGAAATTAAATTTATAATATATATATATATATATTATTGTTTTATATATATATATATATATATATATAAAATTATTTTATCAAGATATTTACCATAGAATTTTGCTTTAAATTAAGTTTTTCTTTTCTTATATTTTATTATTATAATAAGAGTGATTATACATTATTTTTCATTAACATGTATCTACTCCTCAAATTATTTAATATTTTCTTTATAGAATATTCAATTATTTATATAATATAATTTGTTAGTAAAGAAATAATTAACTGAAGTTATTATTGTAAGCCCATTTTTTTTTCACTTCAGCTTATAAGTGATTGAGCCTGGCCTATTCGTAGGCCCAAGGCTAGGCCATAGGGGACCCCAATACCCCCTCTCCAGCCACTAATCCTTCACTTTGTTTCTTTTTTCAAAAATTTTCTCTTTTCCTTCTCACGGTGCTGAAGTAGGAGCTCTGCTAGGGCACAACTGGTTTTTCCCTCAAAGAGAATTGAACCCACCTCCACGTAAGTAGAAATCGAAGCTCAATCTCGTTTATGGTTCCTTTCACCTCTTAAGCTTGATTTCGTGTTGGTCCCAATCATAATCTCTCTTATTCTTGTCTGCTATGTTTCCAGCTTCTTAAAGCTGCTTTTGGTCTTGGAACTCCTCCTGCTACTTGTTTTCTTTCCCCTAAGCTCAACTTTACTCAAGGTAAGGGAAGCTAGGTCCTTTTTCGTATTTTGAAGTATGTGGTCTGTTTCTGCTTCTGTTGTATGCTTAAAATGATTTAAAAGTGTTTGTACTCGTATATGAATGAACTGTATGGATGTGCTTGGTTGTTTTTGGTGCTGTGTGCGTGAAACAGTGGGGGAGAACTGATATTCTCGCCCAAGCGAGCTCATCTCGCCTAGGCGAGAATTGCAGAAGCTCGCCCAGGTTCTACTCGACCATCTCGCTCAGGCGGAGAGTTCTTGTTCCGAGCGACGCATCATCTTGCTCAGGCGAGAACGGCTCGCCCAAGCGAACCCTCGAGAAAAACCTGGTGTTCTCTGCTTGAGTCCTCGTTCAGGCGAGAGATTTTTGGTTTAAGCGAAGAGTGGTCTCGCTCAGGCGAGAAGGTCTTGCCAAAGCGAGAGCTCGCAGAGTGCCACTATTAACGTGCTCGCTTAGGCGAAATAGCCTAGCTTAAGCGAGGTAGTCTTTGTCGCTTGGGCGACAACTTCTAGCTTAAGCGTCGCTTCTAGCTTAAGCGAGAGTAGTGCAGTTTGTGTGTTATTTTCCTGATTTTAGTTGTGGTGGGTTGTTTATCTTGGAAAGCATGAAGTATGTGAAAATGCAAGTGTTATTTAATTTGAATGAACTGAAATTTGTATGCTTGGATTGGTTTATGGCATGAAATTGATGGTTGGTGGTGTGGTAGCATGAGAATTGGATGCTTGAGAATAAAAGTGGTGATTATGGTATGAGGAACATGAGTTTGGTGTGAGATACGCGTAATTCCATGAGTCTTGGGGGAGATCTCATGGTGGTGTATAGTGTATATAATTAAGATAAGGATTCAAGTAAGGATTGCATCCCGAAACTCTAAAGGATCAGTTAGTCTCACATAGAACAAACTGATCCAAGTGGTGAAAGTAGTAGAAGGCCCTAGTCTTTGGCAGGATAATGACCTTAGATGCTTGAAGGCTAACCTTGTGTGTGGTAGGGTGAAACCCATTGGCAATGGCTCTATAGAGCAGTAGAGGTCACCACAAGTGCAAGCGTCCAGTGAATCCGATCTTATTATATGTATCCGGATAATTGAGTCATAGTGTTCTGCTTGTTTGCTATAACATGATTTTTTGCCTACTTTGTTGCATGCTTGAAACCTATTTTAAGTATTTGCTTGCTATAATATGAAAAAATAGCTTACCCTTTCATTTGTGTTTGTTCTTGTCTTACTTTCTCTTTTGCGATGATCACCTTATTGGTGGGAGCAGATGGGGGAAATCCTGAAGGTAGACTTGATGGTGGCAGTGATACAGTTTAGTTGGTCTGTTATATGTGGCTTTTAGAAGCAGTTTTAAGGCTTTGGTGTCTTTGTAATTCCTTGTTCTTGGAGCAACCTTTTGCAAATTGTTAAACCTTTTTAGATTATGTTCTGCTCATGACATTTTTTGTGTGCCTTAATATCTTTTAAACACTTGCATGGATGACTGTAACAATGAATTCTTATATGTATACTGTTCATTTGGTTGCTTTTTTATTATTATAATTATGTGATATTTTATTTTAGTAAATTTATTCTATTTAAATGGATGTCACAATTATATTAATACAATTTATTTTGTAAATTGAGCTACAACAACAGGTATAATAAAAACTACGAACATTTTTTTTATGCATAAAATGTTTTATTAATAAAGATCTTAAATCCAACGTAGTTTCTTTAAAATATATTGATTTGATCATAAAATTTTATAAAAATAGATTGTTAGTAATATATATTAATATGATTACTGGGGTTTTATTTTGGGATGTTACAAGTTTGATTTATATAACGTGTGTACTAGACATTTCTATCATAATCTAGTGAGTGCAAGTTAATCTAAAAAGTAACATAGGTCGGTGGTAGCGCATATAGTTACCATATGTTTGATGTGACAATATTCTTGGATATTCTATTTGGATTATGTAGGTGATCTAGATAAAATATGGTTTATAATTAATTGTCCTTTCACAATTAGGAATTTATTGGTTAGTTGGAAAATAATTCTACAACCTATTATTTACTAGTAGGTACACATTTTACATCAGTTAATATAATTGTAAGATTATTGGAATGACAAATATGTTTTTGTGTGAAATCATGATATTTTATATTCTTAGTTTTTTATAACATTATAATTATATGTATACTTATTGATGTTGCAATTGTGGTAATAGTGTAGGTCAATAGTGTCTAACTCACACAAAGTGGACATTTAAGTAGTGTCGAGTCGAAGGAGTTTCACGGTAAGTGTTTATAATTTGTAAAATTTTTATATAAATTTGACACTTATTATGCTTTAATTGATCATATTTTGTAAGTAAAGAATTCATTTTAGTTTATAATCACAGAATGAGGTATTAAAAAGAAGAAAAATAAGAAATTGATGAATTTTTGATGATTTTGTAGCAAATTATCGAAGAATTAAAAATGATGCACTTGAGCCCCAAAATTCACGGTTGAGCTTCAGTAAGGTAGTAAAAGAAGGATCCAAAACATGACTTTTGGAGCTAAGCCACCACAAAATGGTGCTTAGCACTTAAGGCGGTACCTGACTGAGTCACGAGAGATGTGTTCAACACGTAAGGCGGTGCATGACTGAGCCATAAGAAAATGTGCTCAACACTTAAGGCGGTGCATGAATGAGCCATGAAAGAATGAGATCGACACTTAAGGCGATGCATGACTGAGCCACAAGAGAATGTGCTCAACACTTAAGGCGGTGCATGACTGAGCGCCAAAAGTTGGGCTAAGCACTGCCCAAAAATTTCTATAAATAAAGACCTTGGGTCTTCATTCTAGGCACTGAGTGGAGGCTCCACAATGTAGCAATAGGATAGAATAGGTTCTGTGAGGCATGAAGGAGGTGCTCTTAGAGTAGATCTTATGTGAAAATGCTATTGGAATTGTATTGTAATATTCTATGAGTAATTAAACTCCCTCGTGCCCAAGTTTGATGTAATCAATTCTGATTCTATTCATTTCTACTTCTTGGGTATTTATCTTTGCTTTCATTCAATTGTTTGTGGTTTGATTTATGCTTAATGATGACTTGATCACTCATCTATTTAACTGGTTTAGATTGAGTTGGGAAATCAGTTTCAAACTGTGATTCAATCAAATTATCATACATGTACTAGATGCTCCATGGCATACTAGAGTGAATGTTGGAGGAGAAAGTCTTGCACATTAAAGCAAGGACTCATTCTACTAGGAGTTAAGGAATCACACCAGGTTTGGAGTCCTTAGGTTCTAGTGTATCAGGGATGAACCTATATCTACATAAAAAAAGTACTCTCAGGATATTGAATGATTTACATAATAAGTAAACAAGATGGTAGTAGTGTGGTACAAGAAGATGTGATGAAATCAATTTATAACCCCTACTTCACTCAATCTATCTAATAACTACTATCTAATTTTACTTGTACTCTTTATCACAAGTAAAAAAACCCAAAAATCAAACTACCAATATACTTGCTAAATCCCTTTGGATACGATACTTGCTGATACTACTACATACCAGTACACTTACTGGGAAATAGTTGTTGTGAAATAGTCATCACTCCACATGGTAGATAATATGATATGAAAGAGTATCATACTTAGGGAACTAATGGGATTAATTCTGTCATGGCTTGGTTTGGGAACATTGGCCTTGTGTGTTGAAACATCAATGGAGGAATTGCGAGAAGGCATGATAGGTGTAGAGTTTCATGAATCCATTCAATTCATTGGTCTTCCGAAAACATAATGTAGAATTATTTTTGTTGTTTGAGCAACATTAGGCTGATGGTTGTTTGAGACATTGGACTGAGCCATTTAGGCTAATACCTGGTATATGATTTGATGAATATGAATTGTTTGCACCTTTGGGATGAATTTTGTTAACTGGAATGTTTGGATAGAGCAATATGGTTTGATGTTGGATAATACATGTTTAATACTTAAGATGTGAGTTTCTATGTTGGACTTTGAAGAGAAGGTTCATTGAATGAGTAATTGAGAAGTAAAGATAAAGAGAAATGAGGAAGAATTGTTGATCTAATGAACAACTGATATTTAAATTTATTTTATATCCCTTCTTTAATTATAAATTATCTTTTCCTTATTTTTATTTAAATGTTTTAGCTTATCTTATAGTTCTTATTGGTGTGTTGTCTGTTTTTTTTTTCCTATAATGATCGTATGATAATACGTAATACGGTAGCAGCAGTAGGTGTAGATGAGACCAGTAACTTTGAAACTAAGACAAGACTTTGAAGACTAGATAATTGTATTTAAATAGGAGCATCTATAGTCTTTTAAGATGTTACATGTATGTAGGAAAAACTTCTTCATCTTCTGAAACTCTAAATAACAAGTTTTGTTTTAAATGGTCCTAATTGACATAGACATGGAATATATATATATATATATATATATATATATATATATATATATA
>Ga0214545_1006899_pt1 | contig 19436 bp, 13 predicted proteins | sample CNSS4metaG_FD_160064 | JGI IMG/M metagenome (GOLD analysis project Ga0214545, IMG submission 160064) | Root nodule microbial communities from cowpea collected in UCLA plant growth center, Los Angeles, California, USA - CNSS4 | ecosystem: Host-associated > Plants > Roots > Nodule | place: USA...
TAATAAAAAAAAAAGGGAGGGGGGGGGGGGGGGAGTTTATGACACGCATATTAGAATGCATGGATTAGAACACATGGATGGAAGAATACAACAAATTGAGGAAAATGTACACCGAGTGGAACAAAATGTGCACTGCATTGAAGAAAATTTATCGCATTTAACCCTGGACATGAACAAGCGTTATGATGAAGTGAATTTCAATGTCAATGAAATCCTTCACAAACTGGAAGACATTCAAAACTCTTTCAAATAAGTTGTTCTCTTGAACTGAACCTATTCAATTATATAATTCAATTAAATCAAATTAATATAATCTTAGTTTAATTACTCGGATGGTACCCCTTTAATAAGAGTGTGTCAATTTGGTACAACAGGGAAAAAAGTGTCAATTGCGTCCCCACTTTTGAAAAAGTGCCTCAATTAGGTTCCTTTCAGAAAAAAAATAATTAATGTCGTTAATGATACATCATGTGTCACTCTCTGGGTTTTTTAATTTTTTCTAATTTTTTTATTCTTTTTGCAAAAAACAATTTGATGCCATGTGTTAAGTCCCTGTTGTGACACATGACAATGTCAGTGCCACGTGGCAGGATAATGCCACGTGTGACAAATGTCATTGTACTAATTTCAATTTAGTACACATATATATCTGATTGTTTCAATTTAGTATATACTTTTGTGTCTTTGGTTCAATTTTGTCCCATTTTTTTAATAATTGAAGTATATTTTTTTAATTCATTTTTTTATAAGATTAAAATTAATTAAGTATAAATATTTTTACAAAATCAAGTACTTATATTTATATTAAAATTTAGTGGTCAAATAATATATTGACAAGATATGGATTAATAATATACAATAGCGTAATATGCTAAAAATTCATTTTTAATAAAAAAAATATTAGTATAACATTTATACAAATAATAGATTTGGTCTTGAATTGGAGATACAATATTGCTCTATTTTGAAAAAAAAAATGGATGACTATATTGTTCTATTAGTATAACATTTTTTATCACTAAATTTTAATGTAAATATCAGTACTTAATGTTGTAAAAATATCTATACTTAATTACTTTTAATCTTATGAAAAAGTGAATTAAAAAATGTACTTCAATTATTAAATAAAATTGGGAAAAAATTGAACCAAAGACACAAAAATGGGGACTAAATTGAAATAGTGTGGTATATGAGTACTAAATTGAAATCATTACAATGACATTTGTCACACGTGACATTATCCTGCCACGTGGCACTAACATTGCCACGTGTCACAACAGGGACTTGACACGTGGCAACAAATTTTTTTTAAATAACAAAAAAACATTAAAAAAACCAAAGAGTGACACGTGGCATGCCATTAACAGCGTTAATTAATTTTTTTTCTGAAAGGGACCTAATTGAGGCACGTTTTCAAAAGTGAGGACGCAATTGATATTTTTTTTACTGTAGGTACCAAATTGACACACTCATACCAAAGTGGGTAGCATCCGAGTAATTAAACTTATAATCTTCTATCATGTTTTAATCATTTGTTTATATTTGGTCTTATTTGTGTTAAACTTATATGGATTCCAAAATATTAGAGTTACTACAGGAATGACTTGCTCTTGAAAGACGAATGAATGTCGTTATTAATATTGTACTACTTATAATATTGTACATTCTGATGTTTGCACTTCTTTATATATTATATGACATTTGTAGTTGACCTTTTAGTAATGATGTGATTAAAAAATATTTTTTTAATCTGTTTTAATGAACAAAATTTAAATATTTTATTTTTCACTTCAAATACATTATAATATTTATTTTTTTCAATTAATAAATATTTTTAATATTTTAATTTATGAACTAAAAAATTCAAAATTAATTACAATTTATCTAATTATCATTTATACTACATTTAACATCAAGGGCAATTTGGTAATCTAACTTTTTCATAAATTAAATTTTATTTTTTGTTACTCACATCACTCAAATCCTGCACAAACTTTCACAAAATTTACTCTTAAAATCCACTCTACCATCACCTCCAAATCCCTTAGAAAAATAACAAATTCCACCATCAAATCAACTCAAATTAATCCTCTCCCTCTCCCTCAAATATTTTCGCTCATAAGAACACACCCTTAGTGTTTCCTAAAGGTGCTTAGGGCCTAGATTATGATCTTTGGTGGGAGCCCGACATTGTTTTTAACGGAGGTACGAACCTGAGCATAAACCCATATCAAGGTCGACGAAGTAATGAGGCACAAAAGGCGCCAAGGAGAAAAGGAAGGGTAACGAAGCCAGAATCCGACAACCTCGGTTAACAGGTGAGGATCAAGGGGTTCCTCAACTCCTTGGGTGAAGATTCACACCCTATGTCGCCCATAAGCATGGTTTTACCAAGTCATCAAGGGGCTACGAAGGAAGGAACATCGTTTCACTCCCGACTATAGAGACGAAGCCAAAGATTCTTGTAGACAAGGAGTTCGCCAAGCACCTCAGCTTGCTTGCAAAAACCACTAGGCTACTAAGTAGAGCTCTACAGGCGTGGTGTGAGTTCCACCAGACATACGAGCATGACACAAAATAGTGTTTTACCCATACTGATCAACTGCTAAGGCTCAAGGAGAGAGGCTACTTGTAGAAATATACACTCGGTAAAACGCAGCAAGAGAGGAAGGAGAAGGGGCATGAAGACGAGTCGAGCCACGAGGCCCCAATTTTGGGTGAACTGAATACGATAGCTAAGAGGTTCGCAAGGGAGGCAAGTCGACTAAAAGAAGGAAGTGATACTATCGAAGCATAATGACAACAAGCATTGCCAAAGGGCGACAACCTCTGTCCAATATCACCTTTTCATACCCAGATCGCCCTGATGTTCTTTGACACAAAGATGGCCCAATCATATTGTCTTTTATCACCATGGGAAGGCAGGTACATCGACTACTCATAGATCAAGGGAGCTCCATTGACGTCATGTTATAGGACGCGTTTATTGGTCTCCAAGTCTCGATGGGTCAATTACGTCCTTTCAATGGAGTCCTAGTGGGATTCTCAGGTGAACAAGTAGAGGTGTGGGGCTGTGTGGACCTCCAAACAACATTCATTGACGGTAGGGTGTCAAGAACCATCGTGATCCGATATGTCGGGGTGAAAACACCTTCCTCATACAACATGTTGTTGGGTCGTCCTTCGGTTAACTAATTGGAGTTAATGGTCTCCATAATACACCTAAAGATGAAAGTAAATTAGAAAACAATTAGAAAGTGCTATGAAAGAAGCTTGAAAACAAGAAAGAGCGCATACACCATAGCCACCTTGGTTTACAACAATACTATTGAGTTGGACCTATGAGTTGGATACGAGGACAAAAGGCCTTAGCCTGTTGGCAAGATCAAGGAAATCAACCCAGTGGTGCGCAAAAAAGTAAGAGTATGAGGCGAACTTCTTTCAATTGAACACGGTGCTTGACCGAGGTCCTCCAAGAGAACAAGCAATCCTTTGCCTGACACCCTGTGGATATAATTTGCATTGACCCGGATTTCATGTGCCACGGGTTGAATTGGACCCCAGCACTAAGCCAAGGGTATAACGGAGGAGGAAGATGTCAGCAGATAAATTGAAAGTAGTCAGAGAGGAAAAGAGGAAATTACTTGTTGCCAACCACACCAAAAAATTTAGTACTCTGAATGGCTCTCCAATATGGAGATGGTCAAAAAGGAAAACGAGAAATGGAGGAAGTGTGTGCACTTCACCAACTTGAACAACGTTTTCCCCAAGGACTCCTATCCTCTTCCCAACATTGATACCTTAGTGGACAATGCATCAGATTGCGGCCTACTTAACATTATTGACGTGTATTCCGGATACAACCAAATATGCATGCATCTAATGGATCAATAGGAAACGACCTTCATGGGAGAGGTAGTGAACTATTGCTACAAGATCATGCTATTCATACTGAAAAATACAGGGGTGACTTACTAGAGACTCATGGACCAAATATTAAAGCCATTGTTAGGTAAAAAGATGTCGGCTTATGTCGACGACATCATGGTAGTGTCACCAAATGACCGAGGACATCGAGACGACTTGAATGAGCTCTTCATCACCATAAATAAATAAATAAATATGGTTTAGAGCTTAATCCGAAAAAAATGTGTGTTCGGTGTAAGGGCGGGTAAATTCCTAGGCTTCTTACTTACATAGAGGGGAATCGAGGCCAACCCCGATAAGAGCACATCTATAATGAACATGCTAGGTTGACAAGGCGCATGGTGTAACGTCCTAGCCGGAAATTACTTATAAAATAAATAAAAACAATATTTATTTGAACAACCTCATTTATTAGGAACAATTTCCCAACCGCGGGAATAAATTTAAATTCAAAGTCCAACGCGCCAAATCAATTAATCATACCGCGCGGCAAAATCGAAATGTAATATAGGTGTCGATAAAATTTATTACATCAAATCCATATCATGACAAAATAAAAATCAGTAAAACTCCCAATGGTCCCCTCTCCGTGTCTATGTCTCAAGCTGCCCACCTGCATCAACATCTGCTCCAATGTAACAAGTTACATGATCATCGCCACACACATACAGATAGGGTGAGCTCATTTAAATGAAATCAAACAATATATTAATAACTACCACAATAACAAATTTAAAACCGGTTAGCACACTTCCCTTTTCTTTTACTCTTTCATACCCTACACCTATCTTTAGACGTCTATCATCTCTATACCCTTTAGGTGAAATCTATGATCGATCTTTGCTGCACAAGTGTCTACTCGCCCCTCCGACTATAGATCACCACCTGATAGTCCACACGTGCGAATAACTTTGCCACAACATCTCACAGTGACACCAAGTGGAATTCCCCAAAATAAACCTAAGTTTGTAGTTGTTTCCAGACTACCAAAGCTCTATCAGAATCCATTTAAGAGGGCAATCATCTGAAACCTCACCGTACGAGCAACAACCCGCACACCCCACTGGACTTTCTAAACCACCAGGCTACAACCTAGAGTGGTCACGTGTTACCCCAATACAAGATACACTCGTAACTGGGCCCCCAGCCAAAGCATCGCATCATAACATTCCCTAAAGTGGTGTAGAGAACCTTCCTTGCGCACCATCATTGGGCCAAAACCGCCTGGTGCGCATCTCACGCCGCTAGGCGGAACTTAGCTCTAGACCGCCTGGCGGGCATCACACACCGCCAAGTGCCACGCGCTCGCAGTACCCTCCTAGTACCGCCACCGCCTGGCGGACACCACCACGCCGCTAGGCGCCCTGCTCCGCCATCACCGCCTGACGCAACCATCTTCCGCCGCCAGGCGCCTCGCTTTCGCTGTGACTACTGTCCCTGATTTAACTCTCGTCCGCCTGGTGGCTCGCTCACGCCGCCAGGCGCTATACCAGTAGCATAATGCTACTGGTTTTATGGCACTAAAACTGGTCCTAAAGGATACCAAAACACTCAACATAGGGAATTACATCACAGTATGATTTTCCAAACACAAAACTTTAACTAATGTACATCCCATCTTTTCACAATACAACCAATTTGCTCAACATCATGCATATATGCTCACAGTCTTTTGGTCCTACCATTTACTACCTATAAGATTCATGCCACAATAGTTTTCTTACCAACATAATTCAACATATTATCATAAAAGCACTTTTACTCATAAAGAAACATATATACCACACATGCAATATCTTTCATATCAATCCCACATTCATCGACATTTAACACATGATACCAACATGCAATATCACATATTTCACACCCACCCTTTCATCCGTGATAACAGTTCCTCCCTTCATACAGTTCTCGCTCAAAATATTCCCTCTGTTATCCCTCATACTTCTCTTGACATGAAATCATAATTATAACTCAACAAAACATCAACCAAACCCATGATACACCATTCCACAGATTCATACTCATCAACAAACATCTGTAAATCATCAATTAATCGGATTTCATAACATCATGTCAAATCACGAATTTATATCATGCATAATTATTTCCAACCCTCCACATAAACCCTAACCTCCCAATTTCATATCAGAAGTAGTATCTTGTAGCAAAATCAACATACGCAAAGTCTATCAACATCAAAATTCATACCCGAACATACAGATGTCACGGCCACACCACAGATATTTCAAAAACATAAAAAATAACCAAAAATAGTGAAATTGTGTTCTTGCTGCCTGGCGGTTCATCCTCTGTCGCTAGGCGGTTCATTGCTGATACCCAGAAACTGGGTTTGGTGCATGTGTCGCCTGGCAGTCACGCGCGATCCGTCAGGCGGTTTCTGGAAAAATCCCAGAAACCCGATTTGACATTCTAATTTTCACGAAAATAACAATTCCCATTCCTTCATACATCACGATACAATCAATAACGAATAAAATACAACATCAAACAATCATAGGAACTCCCCTAACCTGTTTCCCTTGCTTAGACTTGAAAATTGGAGCTTTTCCTTGGATCCGCGATGAACTCCCCTTAACCCTCCTCCACACCAGTACCCTTGTTCCTCTTCCCGACTCACGCTTCTCTTCTGTCAACTCTCTCCTGACTATCCTCAAACTATCAGACTCAAAGATGCTCTCTCTCTCTCTTCCTCCATTCTTCCCTTTAATGACACTTTAATGGTAGTTAATCAATTAAAACGAAAAATACTTTAAGTTTGGTTTTAATTGTCATTCTATTTGATTTTTCCAGCACCCTTGGTTGTTCCTCTAGCTAGGTTTCTCTCGCCCCTTCACCTTCTTACCAAAACTAGAATTGATAAAAAAAAAGTATATGGTTCTGTCAAAGCCAAGGTTTGAACCCATCACCATACAATTTAATTTCAAATGCACAACCAATCCAACCAAATTACATTTCATGATACAATTCATACTTCAAAGGTTATATCCTACTATCACGCTCCAATCACATTATTAGACCAAAATAATAAAACAAAATAACACACAATTGGCATACATAGGACTCGAACCCAAGTCCTCTCACACAATCAAAGTACTCTCAACTACTTGAGTTGGTACTTTTCCACGTCATGAAAGTTAACACTTAATGCCATAAAGGCTTCCCTTACCCGCATTTATTAAATAATTATTTATTTAATTATTTAAATTTTGTGGGTCTTACATTGCCCTCAGCTTATAAAATTTTCGTCCTCGAAAATTAAAGCTTACCAGGAAATAGATGCGGGTAAGACTGTCTCATTAGGTCCTCCATCTCCTATGTCATTTCTTGAGTGGATTCATCCCATAGGACTTTCACGGTCCGGATCTCCTTGCCTCTCAACTGTTTAATTTGTGAATTCATAATTCGCACCGGTCCCGCCTCCATAGTCAAGTCCTCCCAAAGTTGAACATCGTCCGATTCCAACACATGCGAAGGATCTACAATATACTTTCTTAACTGTGACACATAAAAACGTTATGTAAGTTCGTCAATTGAGGTGGTAGCGCAATCTCATATGCCACAGGACCTATCCTCCGAGTAATCTGATACGGCCCAATGAACCTTGGGGTCAGCTTCTTTGACTTGAGCACTCTCCCAACGCCAGTGATTGGGGTCACCCTGAGAAACATATGGTCCCCAGCCTCAAACTCTAACGATCTCCTTCTTTTGTCAGCATAAGACTTCTGCCGACTCTGTGTAGCTCTCATCCTCTCCTGAATTGTCTTAACTTTATCAGTGGTCATCTGTAAAAACTCAGGACCCAGCACCACTGCCTCACCATCTATTTTATTTTTGGTGGTGCATTTAGATTTTGATGTGATTCTAATTTCTCAGAGAATATTACTGACATATAGTTAAATTCAAACCATTATTCTCATCTATTACCACACCCTTCCTTGTCTCATGTACATTCTTGTTATTCCTTGAGTTTGTTAAGTAAACCTCATAATTTTTGTGCAGTTCCTAACTTCTATGACGAGAATGAAGTTTTGTCAACAATCTCAAGTAGCCCTCAAGGCTTCCATGTTGCCATACTGGTGGTAATGAACTTTTAATTTTGGTATAAGTGATAAATCATGATGTCATAATTGTAAAATTTGATCAAAATGTAAACAAAAAGAAGGATGTTATCTAGTATGTTAGTTTAGAATGAGGTGGATATGGAAAAGTTGGGAGTTCTCTTACATAATGGTTAGGTGATTGAAAACATTATTTATCACCTTGTACATTTTTCTCTAATAATGTCTTGGCACTATTTGTCTCACTTTTTCAATGTCTACATCTGAAACTTGTAATTAATCTTTTTTACATTCTTTGAAGCTCACTACAAGAATTGCAAAACCAGCTTGAAGATCTTGAAGATGCACAAAGGGAGCAAAATGAAAAGCTTAGTGTAACTGTAACACTAATTTTGACACCATTGGTGAATATTATTATGTTATAATTAATTTCCTAGAATCACTTGCTTCTGAAATTTTGAGGTCATGGCACTCACTTGTTATTGCAGCAGGTCTCTATATCTAATCAAGAAGTTCTGGCTGGTGAGGGCAAGAAGAAACCTCCTCCTTCAAGTTGTTATCAAAGGCTAATAATGGAACCTCCAAGTTCACCTCTACACATGTCAAGTCCACAGTTTCTATTTCTTACATGTTGTCATGTTCATCCTGTGAAACTCATTCATGTTGCAATGTCTGTCAAGGATGCTAAAGTGAGTCATTTTCCAATTGCAGGGTTCCAAGGAGATTCAAAACCATACATTGACCCCATTAACTGAAAAGAAAAGGTGCATGATTTCTACCATGTTAATTATAATTCTAATGCGAAATTGTTTGCTTTAAGTTTTTAAATTTTTAATGCTTGTACAAGATTTGTTTTTGCAGATGTTTACTCTTTATGCATGTGTGTAGATCTTTGCATGAGTGTACGATTTAAGATATGCATGAGATGGAACTTGAAATACTGTAATTTATACTTGAAATAGTTACTACTAGTGGTAGATAATTTTGGGAATGGGGTTTATAGGTCAAGTTTATATTTATATTTTCTCATTATTTGCTCAAACCAGCCTTCACTCATTGCTTTGTGCATGAAAGTCTATTAGTTCTCCTATGATTGGTTTTTGTGTTTATTATTTCCCTTTAAGGTTGATTTGAAGATGAAGTGTCTTAAATTTTTCTTTTATTTTTATAGTTTTTTTCTATGCTTTCTGTTCATGGTCTTCTGCTGATCATTTGTAGGATTTCATGTGTCCTTAGATTCTAATGTTTTATTGTGTTAATTTAGAAAAGAAAGTTCTTGTATAGTGTGGTTTTGTTCTTGGGGTGGTTATGACAGGAGGAGAAACAAGAGTTGGATATGGATCTCTTATGGGTCTGGGAGGGTTTGGTGGAAGAGAAATAGGGGGTTGAGAGGATGGTGATGATGTGAAGTTGTTTGGGGTGGATCAGAGAAAAGCAATGTGTGAGATTGAGGAGGTTGGTCACTTCTTTCCCCTATATTTTTTTTCTTATTTTAATAACCTAATCTAATCTAAGCTCTTCAAATGATCATATTCTCCTTAACTGTGATTGTGGATCATCCTGTAGTGTGTTCAACCCTAATTCATCCCCTCTAATTAAGAACAGACTTAATCAAACCAATAACAATGTTTTTTCTTGTGCTCACTTGATATTGACGTTGTATGAGCTAAACCTACCAATTAAATTACAGTGGTGAGTATTAATAACAACACTATTAACCGTATAGAGTAGTAGCACCAACACGGGGAAAGTGTAAACAAAGTAGTAAGAGTGCAATTTTTACGAAAAAGAAAATTCTTAAAGACAAAGAGAGAGGACAAAATAAACTGATACACTGTTGGAAATTGAAGGAAGCTAGACGAGGCTATCAACTGGGGCCCTAGGGAGTGTGAGGTAAATAAGAAGTGCAGGAAGCTTAATTGAACTAGCAAAACCTTGGGACATTATTTTTTATTTCCCTCTATCATTTGGTCTTACATGTCACCAGTAAATAGTCTCTCTTCTCGTGTTCAAACATCCGTAGACATGTCTTCTCTTGTTTCTTTAGATGTACAAAATAGCAGTTCTAATCAGCTATCATATATATATATATATATGAAAAGCTTCGAAAGCTTCAAAGTCTTTGGATAGAGTGTGGTTCAGATCTTCAACTTTCTGGAGATACAACGAGTATTTTGGATGCTTTATATGCGACAAATCCTGATGAAACAGAGTCATCTGGTACGGCATCACAAATGTAGAATCTATTTACATTAATTGAATGCAACTCAAGATCAAAATTGTTTGAGAAGACACTTTTAATTCGAATGGGAATGAGTTTGGAAATCACACATATTCTGAAACAGAGAATTTTAAAGATTCCTTTCTTATCTTTCTCTCTTAAATGCATCTAACTGTAATATTTTTATGATATATATATATATATATATATATATATATATATATATTTGTCAAAACTTCGGGTTAGAAAATCTACTTACTTTTTGGCAGTTGAATTATTTTAATGCATCAATTATATATGCAAGTATATAGTATTATACTCTGTCAACATAAAGATTTAAAGATGATATTTCAATCACACTACTCTAAAATTATCATACAACAACATATTTTTTTAACTGTCATCATATATTCTCCTGTTAAAAGTGACCATTGACTTAAATTCAAGAAAGAGACTAATAATATGATATTCTTATGCATATATAACATTATATATTTTTAACAATTTTAGTTATTTTATGCAAGTTATCATCATTTTGAATATTTTTTTGGCAAAAGATCATAATTTTAATTTATGATAAAATGAGTTGATGAATTTATAATAAGGTGGTATTAATGCATCGATTGATAAACTTACAACATATATATCTATTTTTACAGAATATGACTATGAGTGATAGTAGTGATTGTTTGCTCCCTGACGATTATCAAGATTGGTTAACCTTCAGCAGCGAAGGTTCTTCTGTGACTTTTGAAATTCCCCAAGTGAATGGGCGTAACTTGAAGAAAATGATAGAGGTAAATAAGAAATAAAGACTATATAAAATATAAGAGGTTTTGACATAGAGAAAATTGTGAAGTGAATGTTAATTTATGAGAGGGCATAAAAGAAGGTGATGTTTGGTAGCATCCATGAAGCAGCAAAAAAATGAGCTAAAAAGAAGGAACAATGGGGTTGTTTTGCACTCACGGAGACCTTAGGAGTGCATGAATATGTTTTGTTTTTTGCTTGGTTGCTTCTTGGCAAAGAGGTCAAGAGTAAAAAAAGAAAGGTGTGTTTGTTTAAAGCAACTCATGATTATTCTTTGTTGAAGTAACTGTTATAAAGAATTGTTCTTAAACAATATCTCTTTGCAGATGTTTGTAGAAGAAGTTATGAACTTTATTGAGCCACAAGGTATCTGGTCAAGGAAGTGTTTGTAATATCAAGTACCGCATTAGAAGGATGTTATTTAATTTTTCATTATGTTTATTTTTCTTATTTAAAACAAATAACATTGTAATGAGTTGTTAATTTTAACTTTTACACTTTGTCATATTGTAGACTTTGTTCTTTGTCCCTTTTATAAATGTTATATGCACAAATTATAATTACCAAAAAATTAAAATCTTTTCCTTTTATAATTTTTCTTTTATTTCAAGATTTATGTATTATTAAAAAATACGAAACAAACAAACAGACAATATTGGAGTTTTTAAATTGTAGGCATTAGTGGATGTTTTAAAAACCCCTGGCAGTAGCAGGGGTTTTAGAAACCCCTGGCAATAGTGGGGGTTTTGAAAACCCCTGGCAATAACGGGGGTTTTGAAAACCTCTAGCAGTAGCGGGGGTTTTGTAAACCCTTGGCAATAGCAGGGGTTTTAGAAACCCCAAGCAGTAGCGAAGGTTTTGAAAACCCCAAACAAGTTGTGTTTTTCCAGGGGTTGCTAAAAACCTCTGGTAATCTAATAACGACGCTGGTTCTTCCAGAGAAATTGCAAACTCCGGGTAAACTCATTAGTAGGGGTTAAAATCCCCAAAAATGTCAAATATAACCCTCACTAAAAGTAATTATTTTTGTAGTGGTAGCATAATAATTATTTATTATATTTATCACATATAGTAGCAAATATAATTTGGTGGTCCATTTGGTCGGAAATAACAACCTCTGTGGCTAAAACAATTATTTCTGGTAGTGATACGTTTGTAAATAAATAAAGGTTTAAATAGTCATTTGGTCCTAGTTTTGGTCGACTTTTTTCATTTTGGTCCTACTTTTGAAAATGTTTTCAATTTGGTCCTACCTTTCGTAATTTTTTTTCAATCAACTCCTTTTCATTAACTCCGTCTAAATCGTTAATGGAACAGTGCCATCATGGTGATTTTGTGTGACGTGGATACTGTTCAGTGACATGTCCGTTTGCACTGTGCTGACCATTTAATTGAAATTGTAGATTCATTTTAGGGTTTAAGTTGAATTAAACTGGGTTTAGGGTTGTTTATGTCGAATTGGGGATTTGGGGATTTTTTCATCGCTCTGTGAAATTCTGGAATTTTGCCATTGAGATCAATTTCTGGCATCCAAGGTTTACGCTCATCTTTACAATAAAATCACTACATTCATTACAATAAGAACACCTACAACAGCTAATGACAGTTGCATCTGTTTCTTCCAAACACTCAATGAATTTTCAATATAAGCAATCTTCTGCCTTTGCCTAGCGATAATGGCATCTCGCTCATTAGCACCCTCTTCGTAATACCACTTGAAAAAGTTGCATCCCAACACATCTTCACCATATCTCTGCAACACAAAAAAACCATGAAGATGAAAGTGAAACACTGAAAGTGAAAGAAACACCCAAAGTCGAACACTGGGAAACAAACCTTAAAGTTCGCATAGCCCCAAAATTGTTTACCCAAGTTCTTTGTAGTTCTAGTTGTGCGCACCACTGCAATGTCTCCGCAATCACAAATTGGGGGTGAACCTGAAACCCTAGAACCACCATGGCAGGAATTGCAAGTTCGGTGAATCCAGCTATTGCAAGAAGATGAAGATGTCCCACGAGACATTCCTTTTCAGCTGAACTTTAATGGAAGACAACCACAATGAACACAAACCCTAAATTTCAATTTAAAATCTGGGCTATGACAGTGCAAACGGACATGTCACTTAACAGTATCCATGTCACATAAAATCACAACGCTGGCACTGTTTCGTTAACGATTTAGACGGAGTTAACGAAAAGGAGTTGATTGAAAAAAAATTACGAAAGGTAGGACCAAATTAAAAATATTTTCAAAAGTATGACCAAAGTGAAAAAATTTCGACCAAAACTAGGACCAACTATTTAAGCCATAAATAAATAATGAACTTTGGATTGATGATTTTGTTTTTAAGAAAATGAAGTTTAAGGTCTTGACCATGAAATATTCAATTTTCTTTTAAAAGTACAAAGTACATATTATTAACATTAATACAACACAACTGAAAGTTATTGGAAAAAATATAAATAATGGTATGGGTTCTGCTTCATAACAAAAGTTACATCCATGTACTAATATTCAAGTTTTACTGCGTGAGATGCGAAGATATTAAAAGTAGAAATTGAGGAACGAGAATGACTTTTGACCTTACCTTACCTACATAATAGCCCTAGAAAGTTGACCATTCTCACGCCACCAATGCTTGCCTTATATTCTGCATGCACATGATAACAATAACACACTTTCTTCTCCATCGCCCTCCGCCATGGATTCCGGTCCTACCGAAGTAGCCTTCGATTTCTCACCCTTTCTCAAAATCTTCAAAGACGGTACCGTCCAGAGACTTGCCGGCTGCGACGTTGTTCCGCCGTGTTTGGATACCGAAACAAACGTGGAATCCAAAGACGTGGTAATCTCGAAAGACGACGACGTATCAGCCAGGATATTTATTCCCAAACTCAGCAATGAAACCCAAAAGCTTCCTCTCCTAGTCTACTTCCATGGTGGGGGGTTCTGCATAGAAACACCATACTCTCCTCCTTACCATAAATTCCTCAACTCAGTTGTTTCCAAGGCCCACATCGTTGCCGTATCTGTTCACTACCGAAGAGCCCCTGAACACCCCGTTCCCATTGCCTATGAAGATTCATGGACCTCGCTCAAATGGGTGGCGTCCCATTCCGACGGAAACGGCCCTGAGGAGTGCCTCAATCGCCATGTTGATTTCGGGAAGATTTTCTACGGTGGGGACAGTGCGGGAGCAAACATCGCACACAACATGTGTGTTCGGGCGGGGATCCACGGGCTTCCGGGTCTCAACGTTGAGGCAATTGTTTTGGTGCATCCCTACTTTTGGGGCGTGGAGCGAATCGGAAGTGAGAGCCAAAAGCCTGAACATCTTGCAGCGGTGGATAATTTGTGGCGTTTTGTTTGTCCCATCTCGGCAGGATCCGACGACCCGTTGATCAACCCGGCCACGGATCCGAATCTGGCGAAACTAGCTTGCAAGAGAGTGATGATCTTTGTTGCTGAGAATGATTTGATGAAGGATCGGGGTTGGTATTACAAGGAGTCGGTAGAGAAGTGTGGGTGGCAGGGTGTTGCAGAGGTGATGGAGGCAAAAGGAGAAAACCACGTGTTTCACCTCTTCAATCCACATTCTGACAACGCTGTCTCCCTGCTCAATCGATTTGTTTCCTTCATCAAGCATAGTAGTTAATAATTAACTATGTCTGCAAAACTTAGGAATTAGCACACAAATTTTCATGGTTACTTGCAACATGTTTGTACAAAATAAGAAAGCCAAAAAAATAAAATTGAGGGTTTGAAAAGCAATTTATATCAGTCAGCTACTTGTTGTGCATCTGATAGATTCTTAATTTTGAATTATTTGTAATTCGGATCTTTTTATTGTTGTTACAATATTAATATTTTAACTTTTAATTATTCTTAATTTTATTAAATTTTTATTTTAACTACTTATAGTTTGTATTACTTTAAACAATAATGCAGTGCGAGGTTTGAAACGCATGCATATTCTCGTCACTTATTTAGGTATATAGACATGTTAAATATGTTTTTATAACTGAAAATTGAACCCAAGTGTTACACAGTTCTAAATTAAGAATTTAAAATTGCGCAAAAAGAAATTATAGAGCAAATTACAAATTTTATAAAATATAAGTATTTCTAAAGATAAATATGAATTCATCCGGTTCCATTAAAGTGTTTATTCTTTTTTGTAGACCATGATGTGTAGAAAGCAAAGTGGGGAAACCAGGTTTTAAAACCCACAAGAACAAATTAGAATTTCAAAAGCTTAAAATTTATCAAGAAGAAAACCATAGCTAATAAAAGTGCACATTGCTTCCCATCACATTTCATGAGTGTCATAAAAGTAAACTTAAATTTGTGCATTTTCTATGTCTTGATATGAATTTCCAAGAAACGATATGTTTACTTTATTTCTTATTTTGAGAATAATAACAGCATAATTATTGATACCTATGTGGCTAGGTGAATAGCTATTATTACACAGTATGTTTTATCTTTTTTTTTTTGCAGTTCTATTATAATAAGTTATTCGTTTTAGGTTTGTAATTTTTTATCAAAAGATTAAGATTTGAGTGTTAACTTTTGTCTTATTTTATTAATTATTGTTTTAATTTAACACATATTTTTGCCCCGATTAAGATTTAAGATTTATTATATTACTATTCATATATGTTTTCTAATCATATACTCACTTTACGATTAAATCTTATATTTATGAGATATTTATTTGCTAATATATATATATATATATATATATATATATATATATATATATATATATATATATATATATATATATATATTTGTTTATTCTAAGTGTATCTCGAACGTATGTAGATACGTAAGAACAATATGTTTTATCTATTTTTGGATTTTTAGGTTTTATTTATAATGAGTTAATTTTTTAGGTTTGTAATTCTATTACTACACAACCTTCGGTCCTGAGAAAAAACTTGTTAAAGGTTGGTCAAAATTCTATTCACAATCCTTCAACGATCAGACCTGTTCAAGGTAGGTCAAAAGTCTATCTATCATTACACAATCCTTCAACCTTGAATAATAAAACTTGTTTAAAGTACATCAAAATCCTACTTATCACTACATGCCCCTTTAATCTTGAGTGATAAGACTTGTTTAAGATAATTCAAAATCCCACCTATCATTATACAATCATTCACTCTAGAGCAATAAGAATTGGTCAAGGTAGGTTAAAATTTTATTTATCACTATAGAACTTTTTATCTTGAGCAATAAAACTTATTCAAGTTTGGCCAAAAGTCTACTTATCACTGCATAACGACTCAATCTTAAATGATAAAACTTGTTCATGGTTGATTGAAATCCTACCTATATCACTTCACAATTTTTTAGTCTCGAGTGATTAAACTTCTTCAAGGAAGTTAAAAAACCTATCTATCACTACACAACCCTTCAATGCTATAAGACTTGTTCAGGGTAGGTTGAAATCCTATTTATACATAGATCCCAAGTGCATTTCTAGTTGTCTTTTAAATTGTTAATATGGTTATTCTCTTTCAACAATGTGCACTCTCCTTGTTGGATTTGTACGCTTCTTTGTTCATTCAAGAAGGATGTATTGAAAGTTGCTTCTTGCAAACAATTTTTTTTTTTTGGAAAAGGGTGGATATTAGTGTTACGGAATCGTTAAACTATTTTAAACTCTACACTTTGGTTAAAAGATAAAGAGAAGCCACTTACCTTGGCTTGTGAAACTCTACCACGCTTTAAAGGTGTTGTCAAAGAAGTCACAAGCATTCCATGTTGAGTCAAGAGAATTTATTCATCTTAAAGCTTTAAAGTGTGCTTAGATACAAGCATTCCGGAAACAGTAACAAAAGAAGATCGTCACAATGACTATTTAGTATGGAAACAAATTTTTTCTTCACAAGCTTTATATAAAGAATATCTCATTGAAGAACAGATATTGATGAAAGTCATGCAATAAGAACAAGTTCAAATTTTCAAGCTATCATTATCCTTTGTAGTTCTAAGGAAGAACGTGATATGTGTTTGAGACCAACATAAAAGAACCAAATCTTGTACCCATCATGACACATAACCTTCATTTGGGTGATGAATCAAGTCATCTTTTATATCACTTGCTTTATAGACCTATTGGTTTTACCTAGGAGTGATTGTTATCCAAAGAATATTCAATCTTAGTCTTGAAATGTTGTAGTCTAAATAATAATCAATAGGTTAGCCAAGAGTAGTCAAATTCCAAATAATACTCAAGCTTTTATCCATGAGTAGTTGTGGTCCAAATAATATTATAATTTTTAGCCAAGAGTGGTTGTTGTCTAAATAATTCTTGGATTTATGGTTTTGAGTGGTTGTGTTCCAAATAATACTTGTTTGTATCTTCATAATTTCCTCATGGAACTTAATTAGTCGATTGAGAAGTAATATTTACAAATGAATAAGTATAAAGACATCTAGAATAAATATTCTCTTTCTAATTATTTTTATTGCATCATATTCACAGTTAAACAATTGGATATGAAATACAAGCACTCCTTGTCTGGAGTCTGACTTCATGTAAGCATGTATGTTATACAAATAAAGCACTCTCTTTTACAAGATATCGTCTAACCGACGACATTTCTTAAACACACGAAGAGTTTTAAAGAAAGAGTAGAAATGTTGTGGAATAGAGTTGAACCCTTTAGTTGTGTTCAAATAAAAACAAAAATTCCAAAGTTTGCCCCTAATGTAGTGTTCGGCCAACCAGGATGTCAATCCAAGGAAAAAACTTGATTCAATTAGACAATTGTCTAGGTTTATCCATGTTTAGAATGCAAGGATTGAGGGAAAACTAATGGAAAGAAAAGTAAATGACAATTAAAATGACAAGTACTAACCTAAAGCATGCAATAAGTGTAAAGAATGAAACTTCATGAATGAATGCAATGGTAGATTTCATGATAGCAAAGATGAGTAAAATTGCAAATCAATATGAAAGAATGATTAAAATGTACTAAGTAGCTAATAAAATGTTATTATTCTTCTTAAATTGGCGATAGTGCAAAGGGAGAGCTTGAAGGAATTTGTTAAAGGGAAGTGGAAATTATGAATGAGTGCGGGAAGAAGAATGAAAAAAGTTTTTTAAAAATGCAAGTTAATCGACGATGATTCTAAGGATAATCATTGTCGTTTATGCTGACTGACCGATTTTAATGACGATTCATTATTAACCTTCGTGTTTCCCTCCTATTTTAAATTTTAGCAACAATTTTATTGGATAACCATCATCTTTTTCATGTATTATTCACTTTTAAGAATGGGTACGTGTTAACCATCATTAAAAACTTTAAGTTTACTGCAAAATTGCCACTATGTTTTATTCGACGATAATGATTTTTTAATTGCCATTGATGACTAACGTGGAAAACGATTTTGCACTACTAATTCTCATTGCAAATATATTGACAAATTTATGTGTAGGTTTGGTAGACAACTCTTTTTGCTTAAACTATACCAAACAACTAAATTAATCACCCTTACTAATGTAGTATAAGGATCAACTCAGGCTAGTCTAGAAATAGGTGCAATGAAATGAGTGGATTGAATGCAAAATACATTTTTTTAAGGACTCTTTTATAGCATAAAAGATAGATAATGAAAATGAAATAAGGACAATTGCAAAGTGTGAAACTAATGAAACTAATTCATCGAACAAAAAGAAACCACTTAAAGCTATAAATTAACTCCACAAACTAAACTAGACTACTTTAACAACGAGCAACATAAAACTTAACGTATTGCAAGGTTGTAAATAAAAAAATTATGCAGAAAACTATGGTTGTACATGTAAGGCCCCTTTTATTTTGCCATCTTAATCTTTAGGGCTGCCCTGCAGCAGTGGGCCTAAAAGGCTGGCCCATGATATAAGTACCCTTCGTGTTGCCCTATTTCCACATTTCATTCACTTTCAGAATAGATCCAGCCGTCAACCCTTTTCTCCCTCTCACAAAGAGCTCTGCTAGGGTTAGGTTTCTGCCATCTTCAAGCTAGCTCGAAGCTGTCCTCTACTCCATGTAAGTACTATGATAGTCATTCTCGTCTCCATTGTTCCCTTTTCGTTCCTTTCACAGCTAGGGTTCCAAGTAACCCATATCATGCTCCTGTTTCTCTATCCTTTCAGTTCTTCCATTCGCTTCTTGAGCTGTTGTGCTCGTGCGTTCGGTGTCGAGGGAGTGTTGGGTCGTTTGCTAGCTTATTCCAGGTACGGGAAGTTAGAATCCTTAGTTTCCAGTCGTTTTGGTCAGTGTTTGCGTTGGTTGCTGCTTGTATGGTTTAATCTTTCGATTTGATGCGTGAGAACACTCTGTATGCTTGATTTTGGGTTGAAAAATATGGCTGTGCAGTGAAGAACAGTGGCGAGA
>Ga0214545_1006902_pt1 | contig 19433 bp, 8 predicted proteins | sample CNSS4metaG_FD_160064 | JGI IMG/M metagenome (GOLD analysis project Ga0214545, IMG submission 160064) | Root nodule microbial communities from cowpea collected in UCLA plant growth center, Los Angeles, California, USA - CNSS4 | ecosystem: Host-associated > Plants > Roots > Nodule | place: USA...
TTTTCCCATTCATTGTCCCGTATTCTCTGTTTTTTTGTGTAATTAATTTTTGCCATTCATTTAATCTTTTGCTTTTTATTATAGTAATTTTAAAAATGTTGATTAGTCATTCAATGATCTACACATGCCGATTTTACCTATTTTACCTATCGTCTTTGCTTCAGTATCATTATAGTCGTTTCTGAAAATAGTTTCTAATGACATCACCAGAATTTGTATTATTCTTCAAAAAGTTATTCTCAAATATGAATAGTCCCATCCCAGTTTTAATGTGATTTATTGTTTTATTTTATCAGAAAATGTCATGGTAGTAGCTTATCTTTGGTGTGGAGTTTTATGCTGCTAATAAGGAAGAAAAAGGAAATGAATGAACATCTAGGAAAGGAACTAAACCACACATCTTATTCAAGTATGTTCAAGTATAACACAAATGTTCTAGGTTCTCCCAATAATGTCATGCATGCACTTTATTTAATAAGGATTTAATTTAGGAGAGGAATACTTTGTTCATTCCTGAAAAAATTCTGGGGGTCAAACTTTGTCTTAATCTGTGCCAATCTCCTAAAGTTTCCCTTAAAGTATTTCTCACCCCAAACACAAGCCATTGAGTAGCTTGTGTTGTCAAGCAGGTTTTGGCCTAAATCAAGATCCTTATAATTGAAATATGCAGCTCGTGGAGATTTTGACACATATGGAGTCATGTAGCTGTAAATCCTTTTAGCCCAGTCTAGATGCCTCTTGGATGCTTCGTAGCCATTCCCTTTCCATTTCACCAAGTATTGTATGTTGTACAAGTTCCCCTTCCTGTGGGGAAAAGGGGTTTCAGATTCTGAAATTTCATTCATTCTACCACCATAGGGTTCCAATATCATCACGCTTAATGCTTCTTCTTCCTCTACAAGCATTTTCCAAGCTCCTTCTAGGCCAGATTTTGGTATTGGCTCAGTTACAAAGTCAGACTTGGCCTTGAAAGGGTCTTTATTTGTGGTGGTTCTGTTGAGCAAGAGTTCTAGAGGGTCGTGTATATTGTATCCAGCAATAAACATAAGTGCTTGAGACCAGTTCATTTCAATGCAGTCTTTGGCCTGCAATCCCAATTCTGGGAAACTCTGATTCATCAGTGGGATCAACCTGTCTACTCCTCCCAGAAACATAGAGGTGAAGAGTGCTGTGAATGTTTTTGACTTGTCACCACTGTTTTGAGCTACTACTCTAATGACAAGATCCTCAGGCAATTCAGGTGCAATGTATTGCCACCTGTGAATCAGATTGTTGGCTCCTTCTTCCACTGTTTTGAAAACATTGAAACCTGTAACAATAGGTGGGATTCTGACCAAGCTGATCTTCCATGCAAGGATGACTCCAAAACTAGTAGCACTACCTCCTCTTATGGCCCAGAAAACATCTTCTCCCATTGATTTTCTGTCATGAATCTCCCCATTTGCATCAATGATGTAAGCATCAACAACATGGTCTGCAGCCAGGCCATGTTTTCTCAATATAACACCCTGTCCCCCTCCACTGATCAGCCCTCCTATCCCTACACTTGGACAGGTTCCTGCAGGGAAACCATGCACTTTACTAGCCTTTGAGATTTGGTAGTAAAGTTCACCCAATGATGCTCCAGCCTGAACCCAAGCTGTTTCATCAGCAATGTTAACTTGAATGGAACGCATGTTGATGAGGTCAACCATCACAAATGGGACCTCACTGAGGTAGATAGCCCTTCATAATCATGGCCACCACTTCTGACTCTGAGCTGCAACCCAAGTTCTTTGCTGCATCTGATGCCTGCTTGAATTTCTGATTCATGGAAAGGTGTTAGAATCAGAAGAGGCTGCTGCATTGAGGAATTCACCCATCTCGGGTTATGTTCCAATGCTTCAAAGACTTGGGGATATTGTGATGAGGATTTGGTGAAGATTATTTTGTCGACGGATGCAGAATTGCCATCAAGTTTTGTTATCAAGCATTCCTTGAATTTCTCCTCAACCAAGGTAGAAGCTGCAGATGAAGATGAGATTGGAAGAAGCAGTATCAGAAACACTGCAAGATAACTCATCTGCGTGCTTGCTTCTCTACTTTTGGTTTATTGAGTTATCATGTTTCATAACTCAAACACATTTATATAGATACACATGTGGAGTTCATGTTCACTTGAAAACATACTTGGAAACGTAGGATAATTTTGATGCTATTTTTGTCACAAGTTGGAACAGTTGTTGATTTCACTCTGTGCATGATGGCTGCTAGAAAAGGAAAACGTAAATATAATTAAGACATTGAAATTAAATGATTAAGAAGTATTTGTAAAAATGAAAGATACTTGGAAAGAAATAAAGAGGACTAAAAAGTAAGCAAAAATCAATAGAAAATGTTAATATATTTTAAATTGAACGCAGTCAACTCATTGATGTTCTTGTTTAGGTTGCTATGGTAATATTTATAATTAGTTTGCCATGACTGAAGATGGGGTGTGTTTAGATTTATTATTTTGACTTAATTGTATTTTATAAGTCTTTTTAAAAATTTGGGTAAGTTGTGTTTTGGTTTTTTGAATTTTAAATTAATTTCTAGTTCTTGTAATATAAAGAGTTGTTTTAGTAAGATTATTTTAAATGTTACAGAAGATTTCACTTTCTCAAATAGACTCACATTCCATTTAAGAATATTCCACTTTCATATTTAATATATGGCAATTTATTTTTATTTTTGTATTATTGTTAAAATATTTTATGTCTGAGCATAAATTAGAACAGGCTTCTTTCTCAGTTACTGAAATAAAATAAAAAAAGGAAGAAGTTAATTTTACATTTCAAGAACGGAAACAAATTTATTTTAAATATTAGTGACCAAAAATATAAATGAGCCTAATTTTTGAAATTAAGCTTTATTATTTTATCAATTAAATGAATAAAATTAAAATTGTGTAGGAACATTTTTTAAGTTCTCTAATTGTATCATTTTTTGTTTTTGTGCCTGGTAATATTTTGTTTTGGTTCCTATAACTTCTGATTACTTTTTTTTTTTTTATTTTTTTTATAATTTTTGATTATTTTTTTTTTTTTTTAATTTCTGCTGTCACTTGTTTAAGAATATTCCCCGAAGGTTAAAGTAATGATGATAATGTAATAAGGAAAAAGAATTTATATATTAATGTACATTTTTTAAAAGGATAATTAAAAGTTTGATTAAAAAATTAATTTTAAATTTTGTATATAGGAATCAAATACATTTTTTAGAAATTTCTTATTATTTTTTATATGTCATTAAATTTATTAATACGTGTATTATTTATCTATATATAAAGAAAAAAAAATTATGTCCTTTTTTTTTACTTTTTAACCTTCAAGTTTTCGTTTTTTTAAAATTTAATTTTTTCTAAATTTAACCATTTTTAAAACTTTAAATGTTTTTCTCAAAGAAAACTTACATACTAAATAAACAAAAATCATCTAAAAATTGTTTAATGATTGTAAATTTAATTGTTCATAGCATGAAATTTAATTATACATTTTTTAAAAGGATAATTAAAAGTTTGATTAAAAAATTAATTTTAAATATTTTTTATAAAGTATATAGGAAACAAATACACTTTTTAGAAATTTCTTATTATTTTTTATATTTCATTATTTCATTTAATTTATGAATACGTGTATTATTTGTCTATATCTATATATCTATATATCTATATATAAAGAAAAATTTTCTTTTTGGTGTCCATTTTTTATTTTTAACATTAAAGTTTTCGTTTTTTTTTTAAATTTAACTTTTCTAAATTTAACCATTTCTTAAATTTTAAGTATTTTTCTAAAAAAAGTAAAACTTATATACTATATAAATAAAGATCATCTAAAAATTATTTTTATTTATTTTTATCATTATAATTTTATTACTATTTTTATCATAAAAAACAAACATTGTAGCACATGTATTTTCATGTATATAATAATATTACATACATGTGTTGTGTTTTCATGTATATAATAATATTATATTGACATTTTTCTACGCACAAATGTTTTGTGTTTTAAAAGTGCATTAATGATTTTTTAGAATTATACTAATATTTTGGATAAATTCATATCAAGTTTTTAATATAATATGTTATATTTATTTGTTATGTTATATTTTTTCACTTACTTTTTATTTTAATAATACAATAACTTGTTTTATTGTTTACAAATATAACTTAAATGATCATTTGTATAAATAAATTTGAACATTTAAAATGGTAAGAATAATTATAAAGAAAAGTACCTAATAGAGTAAATTTTTATATGTCATTTTTACTTATTTGATTTCTAGAAATGAAATGTTAAATATTAAGTAATGTTTGTATAAATATTTATGATATTCTCTTAAAGTTATAATGCACTTTAATAAAAATATAATATTCTATACAATTTCATCCTTATGTTTGATACTTCTTATTTTGAAAAATCTCATTAAGTGAGTTAAATTCAAGTTCAATATAAATAATTTAAAAGTTAAATTGAAATCAAATGAATACCTATATTCTGTAAAATAAAACTAATTTAAATTAAAATAATTAGATGTACTAGTCTATTTTAAATCCATATTTTCTAAATTAAAGTTTAAATGTTTAAAATTTATTTATTTAAGTTTATAATTATATATTTATTTACAAATTCAGTTTTTATGAAAACTTTTGTTATACTTTTATAAACAAATTAAATTATTAAAATTACCTTTTCTATATTTAGTTAATAAATTTAAATATAATGCACTGATTTTTTTTCCTTCTTTTGTGTGTTTTTAATATTAATTTACTAAATTAAAAAAATATTTGAATTATATTTATACATTAATAATAAATTATTTTTATAATTTGTTTTAGTATTATTACTACTATTATTATTTTATTGTTAACATTTTTTTTATTAATATGTATATAGTATAAAAGTTGATTTTAATAAAATATAAATGGGTATATTAACTATACATGCAAAAGTATGTATAACAATATATATATATATATATATATATATATATATATATATATATATATATTAATGGTACAAATTGATATATCATGAGTTATTTGTAAATATTTAGTACAAGATGACTTTTTAGAAGTGATAGTCGTTTAAAAATATTGAGATTTGATTATTTTAATATTAAAAGGTTTTGGTTTAAATAGAATTGTTATAAACGAGTTTCTTTATTTTTAAAACACATTATCTCTCTATAAACCACTTTTCTAAAGCTTTATAATTTCTTTCTTCTTCTTCTTCGCTACTTGTTTGTTTAAAGATCAAAGACCGCTAGGGTGATCCTCTTGGCGAACAACTCTTCCTTTCTGTCCGATTAGTTTCTTCAACCGTGTACGTTGAACTTCTGCTCGTTTTCATGTAGGTCTTCTCTGTTCTGGCTTGGATGTGATTCTTCTTTGGTCTTCTTTGGTTGCATGTGAGGTTTTAACTCTCCTTATGAGTATTTGTTGATCAGTGATCATGATGGTATGTCCTGATCATTTGTGTGATGTTCCTTTATGTAGATAGAGCATCCTGTGGAGTTAAAGATGTTTTGGTGTTTTTAAAGAGCTATATGGGCTGCCTTTTGTAAGTGAAGAAAACTAATTTTAGTTTTGCATGTTGAGAGTTATTAATTAGTGCTATGAACTGTGAATGTAGTGTTTTAAGTTGTAAATCTATATTTCTTTGCTCTGTGATGTTGAATTGCATGTGTACTTGTAAAGTGGTAAATTAAATTGTATGTGAGTGCTTGCTTTGATTTTGAATATGTGTAGTATGTAAAATTCTTCATGACTTGTATTTCAATTGGTGAAATGTTGTAAATTAATCATTGTACTATTGAGAATACCCCTTTGAGAGTGAATTGGGTAATTTGCCACTGGTTGAGCCAAGACATACGAGTTTTGTGATAATTGAAGTGTTTGAACATTGAGACTTAGCTAGAAGAATAGTGTTAAATTACTCAAATCAAACTCAAAAGGAGAAGTAGAAATTTCTGATCAGGTCGGGCGCCAATGAGATAGTGGCTCCTTTGAGTTAGTCGTTGTTGGGCGACTCCAAAGTTAGAGAGTTCACTTACTTGGTGTCGTCGGATGCCAAAAAATCAAGTAAATCTTGGTAGTTATAGGGGTCCTCTCACTAGCGACTATGGAACTCACTAGGCGCCTAGGCTGGCACCGAGCGCCACTCAGTTTTTCTGGTTTGTGTCATCTTGGGAAAATTGAATTCTCGTTTCGTTAACTGTCAGATCGAACTGAAATTTTGACAACAAATTCTAGACAAAGGAATTATTGCTTTGACCAGTTGTGGTATCTTTGATTACAGGTCATTAGTTAGAAAAGTTAGTTTCTTATGTTTGTCCTATTTTAGGTTTCCCTTTTTAGAAAGAGCACTTCTTATTTGTGGTATTGGTTTGAGTTGGAATAAATTAAGGTATCTGGTTGTTTATAGAATTTTTTATCGATTCTTTAATGAATATGCATGGATATAATGATGTATGAAACTATGATGATGATGGACATGTTAATGGTTATGAGCATGTAGGGAAATATATGACGATTGTAATTGATCACGAATATGATGCTTGATATTTGGAATTTGACGTGGAATAATGTTTGTGGATGAAAGTATGATTTTGACGTAATTCCAGAAATCTTGTAGAGAGATTCTATGGTAATGTTCCTTTAGTGTATGGATTGATGTGAGGAGTTTGTACTAGAGGTTTATCCTGATACTCAAATACCCATTCAAGACTCACATAGAGTAGAATGAGTTATGTGGTGAGAGAGACAGAAGGTCTTGTCATTAAGAACGACCACATGGTTCTTATGACTGTTAAAATGACTAACTTTGTGTGTATCAGCTCAGGTAGAGCAACTCAGGTCGAGTAATATTCTTTTTATTATCATACATGCAAAAATCACAAAGAATCATACATCAATGCCTAGATCCAAATAATTGAGTTTAAAAGAGTCTTTGATTACATAGTTTATATCTGTATGATTGGTTCTAAGGCATTGTAATGTGATACAACATGTTATTTTTTTATATATGATATTCATTTTGTACATTAGCTTACCCTCTTTTGTTTGTTGTTTGTAAGTGTTGTGTTCTTCTTTTGCAATGATCACCTTATTGATGTGAGCAGACAAAAATAAAGGTGTAGAGGCATCGCTTAATGTTACGGAGTTGGTTGTTTGGGCGTTGAACGATGTTAGATTATGTTAGGTATAGTTTTTTGATAGGATCATAGTATAATAGCTTGATAATGTACATGAGTGATAATACTACATTCTTATCTGGTAAGACTATACTAATATACAATATATATTGAATGATCTGTTTTATTTTTTTGAATATTTACAATGATCTGTTTTATTTTAGTAGTGTTATGCTATTAAAACGGGATGTTAGATTATTAATGTAAATTTTACATATAATTTATATATTAATAATAAATAGTGATATATTAATTACACATTAATAGTAGGTTAAATATATTTTTAGTTTATAAAATTTGATGCAAAATTAAAATTTGTTTTTGTCCAAAGATTTTATACATTTTAATCTCCAACAACATTAAATTGAAAAATGAATGATTAAAGTCATTTTAATCTAATTGCGTTAAATGTGTTTTACAATTAACATCTAAATAGGAATATGTCAAATAACACCTAAATAACTCAAATATTACCATAAAATTTAGTTTGAAAACTTAAATGTATTAAAATTTCAAAAAAGAAAATTTTATTTGTCCCTATTTAAAGAATTAAAGACATATTTAATTAATTATATATCTTATGATGATTAGTTGTATATATTAATGGAGTAAATATAAGGAAGAAGGCGCCATAAGTGTATTTAAAAGAGCAAACAGTGGTCTGTAAAAGAAAAAAATGTTTTAGGTTCTCTCTTATGCTTAGGTTCTGCTTCTTCTCCCAAAAGTTCATACCTTTCTCGTCGTTCTTTTCCCATTCCTATATTCTGCAATTCTCCTCTATTCTATGTTGTGTCGGTGCAGTTTGGGTGTTCTTTGTTGTGTGTCTTCTTCGTCCCATATTCTGTTTTCGCGACTTAGGTTTCATTGATTTGGTGTCTGAAAAATGGGCAAATTATAGGAACCAAGATCTTCTCAATGATCAAGCTTGGTGAAGCCAGAAGGTGTGGTTTTTCCCATTCATTGTCCCGTATTCTCTGTTTTTTTGTGTAATTAATTTTTGCCATTCATTTAATCTTTTGCTTTTTATTATAGTAATTTTAAAAATGTTGATTAGTCATTCAATGATCTACACATGTCGATTTTACCTATTTTACCTATCGTCTTTGCTTCACTATCATTTTAGTCGTTTCTGAAAATAGTTTCTAATGACATCACCAGAATTTGTATTCTTCAAAAAGTTATTCTCAAATATGAATAGTCCCATCCCAGTTTTAATGTGATTTATTGTTTTATTTTATTAGAAAATGTCATCGTAGTAGCTTATCTTTGGTGTGGAGTTTTATGCTGCTAATAAGGAAGAAAAAGGAAATGAATGAACATCTAGGAAAGGAACTAAACCACACATCTTATTCAAGTATAACACAAATGTTCTAGGTTCTCCCAATAATGTCATGCATGCACTTTATTTATAAGGACGAGCATTTAGGAGAGGAATACTTTGTTCATTCCTGAAAAAATTCTGGGGGTCAAACTTTGTCTTAATCTGTGCCAATCTCCTAAAGTTTCCCTTAAAGTATTTCTCACCCCAAACACTAGCCATTGAGTAGCTTGTGTTGTCAAGCAGGTTTTGGCCTAAATCCAGATCCTTATAATTGAAATATGCAGCTCGTGGAGATTTTGACACATATGGAGTCATGTATCTGTAAATCATCTTGGCCCAGAGTAGATACCTCTTGGATTCTTCGTTGCTATTCCCATTCCAATTGACCAAGTATTGTATGTTGTACAAGTTGCCCTTCCTGTGGGGAAAAGGGGTTTCAGATTCTGAAATTTCATTCATTATACCACCATAGGGTTCCAATATCATCACGGTTGATGCTTCTTCCTCTACAAGCATTTTCCAAGCTCCTTCTAGACCAGTTTCTGGTATTGGCTCCTTCACAAAGTCAGACTTGGCCTTGAAAGAGCTTTTAGGTGAGGTAGTTCTGTTGAGCAAGAGTTCCAGAGGGTCGTGTATGTCGAATCCAGCAATGAACATAACTGATTGAATCCAATTCATTTCAGTGCAGTCTTTGGCCTGCAATCCCAATTCTGGGAAACTCTGATTCATCAGTGGGATCAACCTGTCTACTCCTCCCAGGAACAGAGAGTTGAAGAGTGCTCTCAATTTTTTTGGCTTGTCACCACTGTTTTGAGCTATTACTCTAATGACAAGATCCTCAGGCAATTCAGGTGCAATGTATTGCCACCTGTGAATGAGATTCTTGGCTCCTTCTTCCACTGTTTTGAAAACATTGAAACCTGTAACAATAGGTGGAACTCTGACCAACCTGATTTTCCATGCAAGGATGACTCCAAAACTAGTAGCACTACCTCCTCTTATGGCCCAGAAAACATCTTCTCCCATTGATTTTCTATCATGAATCTCCCCATTTGCATCAATGATGTAAGCATCAACAACATGGTCTGCAGCCAGGCCATGTTTTCTCAACATGACACCCTGCCCCCCTCCACTGATATGTCCACCTATCCCTACACTTGGACAGGTTCCAGCAGGGAAACCATGCACTTTACTAGCCTTTGAGATTTGGTAGTAAAGTTCACCCACTGATGCTCCAGCCTGAACCCAAACTGTTTCATCAGAAAGGTTAACTTGAATGGAACGCATGTTGATGAGGTCAACCATCACAAATGGGACCTTACTGAGGTATGATAGCCCTTCATAATCATGGCCACCACTTCTGACTCTGAGCTGCAAACCAAGTTCTCTGCTGCATCTGATGCCTGCTTGAATTTCTGATTCATGGAAAGGTGTTAGAATCAGAAGAGGCTTATTTGATGAATTCACCCATCTAGGGTTTTGTTCCAATGCCTCCAAGACTTGGGGATATTGGGAGGAGGATTTGGTGAAGAGTATTTTGTCAACGGATTCAGAATTGCCATCAAGTTGGGTTATCAAACATTCCTTGAATTTCTTCTCAACCAAGGTAGATGCTGAAGATGAAGATGAAGATGAAGATGAGATTGGAAGAAGCAGTATCAGAAACACTGCAAGATAACTCATCTGCATGTTTACTTCTCTGCTTTTGGTTTATTGAGTTATTATGTTTCATAATTCAACACATTTATACACAAATATATCTGTAATACATGTTCACATGATGAAAATATAGGATAATGCTGAAGCTATTTTGTCAACCAGTTGAAACAGTTGTTGATTTGACTCTGTCCATGATGGCTGCTATAGAAGTAAAACGTAAATTTAATTAAGACCTTGGAATTAAATGTTTAAAAAGTATATGTTAAAATCTAAAGATGCGTGAAAGAAATAAAGAAGATTAAAAAAAGGTAAGCAAAAATCAATAGAAAATGTCAGTAAATTTAAAATTGCACGCAGTAATGGAAAATTCATTGATGTTCTGTTTAGGTTAATGCTGTAATGTTTATAAGCATAGATGTATATAATTTTAAAAATTATACTCAAAATTTATATATTTAATTATTATTGCTACTATAATAAAAATTAATATATAATTTAATTATTAATACTATAAAAAGTTAATAATATATATATATATATATATATATATATATATATATATATATATATATAGCTACAAAATAAATCACACATGAAATATTATTTTGTGAGTAATTTTTTTTATAACTTTTAAAAATAAATTTATTCTTTTACTATTTTATTTATATAACTATTTTTTTTAATTTAAGATGAAAAATAATTTATCATGATACAGTAAAGTAAAAGATCGAAAGTTGTTAAGAGAATAATTAATCTATAATTAAAAATTGGCTATGAAATAATATATAGTACATTACTTTTTCTTTTATATTCATAAAAAAATATAAACAAAATATTCATGAAATAAAAAAATAATTTTAACTATTAAATAAATATTTCATTATCAAGTTAGATAAGAGATTTATTTTTTTTCTTTAAAAATGAACAATGTTAATTATTAAATAAATATTTCAGTATCAAGTAACACAAGATTTCTTTTTTCAAAAAATAAAAAAAAATACAAGAACAAAAATAATAAATTTGTTTCTAGTTTCACTTTTTTATTTCAATTAAGAAAGAAATCAAGTGAGATAGAGATAATTTAAATTTGTGAGAAAAAATAATAAAAGAAAATAAATAATATTTAAATAAGTATTTTTTTTTATTATTTTGATTTTATATTTGAGTATTTATTATCATAAAATATTGTATTTTATAAAAAAAATTAAAAATATCTAATTTAATTTCCATCCATTTTTAATATATACTATAATTCAAAAAAAAATTAAAAAATTAAAAAATTAGTAATATACACATAATTTAAAAGTTTTGAGTACCATAACACCTATCCCTTAATGATCCGTCCTGTTTATAATCATAACTGATGTCATTTTGGATATATTATTTTGACTTTATTATATTTTATTTAGTTTTTTAAAAAATTGGATAACTTGGCTTTTGATTTTTTGAATTTATAATTAATTATTTTAGTTCTTTGTAACCTAAAAGGAGTTGTTTTAGTATTTTATTTTAAATGTTATTAAAGATTTCACTTTCTCAAATATGCTCTACCTATATTCTATTTAGAAGATTTCACTTTCTTAAATAGGCTCAAGGTATCATTATGAAATTTTTGACATTCCATCTAAGATTTCACTTTCATTTTTAATGAATTCTGTGTTCTTTATATGGCATTTTTGTTTTGCTTTGTATTATTGTTAAGATATTTTATGTCTGAGCATAGAATTAGAACATGTTTATTTCTTTGTCATGAAATAGAAACAGAGAGTTAATTTTACATTTCAGGAACGGAAACAAATTTATTTTTAAATATTAGTGATTAAAAATATAAATGAACGTAATTTTTAAAATTAAGCTTTATTATTTTAACAATTAAATGAATAAACTTATAATTGTGTAGGAACATTTTTTAAGCTCTCTAATTATATCAATTTTTGTTTTTGTGCCTGGTAATATTTGTTTTGGTTCTTCTAACTTCTAAACATTTTTGTTTTTAATTTCTGCTCTCAAATGTTTTAAGAATATTCCACGAATATCGACGTGGTTCTTAATGATGATATAATATAATAAGGCAGAAGAAAATGGACATTTATAAGTAAAAAGACATTTTGAAATTACAGTAAGAACTAAAATAAAATAAACACATAAAATAGTTAATTAAATTAATAAAATTAATAATATGAAAACAAAATATTGTTAAAAAGTAACAAATAGAAACTTAAAAATATTGAACTGAAAATAATTCAATTATAGAAAATATATTTAATGTATAATTGTTTTAATTTTTCAAATATCTCAATAAAATAACATTTGTAGGAAAAATATCTCACATAAGAATATTATAAGAATGTTATAGAATCTCGACTTTGTTGATAATGATGATAATATAATAAGGAATAGGAAAAAGACATTTAGGAAAAAAGACATTTGAAATTAAACTAAGCATTAAAATAAAATGAACACTTAAACATTATTAATATAGCTTCTCTTCTTTTAATTGATTCAGAATTGGAAAGAGATTATCTAAATTCTAACCATTTCAAATTTGCCTTAAACTTCACGAGTAATGATGGGTATTGATATCTTATTTTTTTATTAATTAATTAGATTGAAACACTTGTCTTGCAGGTAAAGGAATTATTAAATAAATAAAATAATGTATAACACGAAATTGTAAAATAAGTAATTTAATTAACATAATTAATAATATGAAAAAAAACATTTAAAAAAGTAACAAATAAAACATTTAATACAAAGACCTGAATAATGATATTTTAGAATTGATAATGATTTAAAAACAGTGAGATTTCATATTATTTTAATATTAAAAAGATTTAGTATAAATAATTTTGTTATAAATGAGTTTCATTATTTTAAAACACATCATCTTTTTCTAGAGTTCTTTGAGAGTTTGTTCATTTGTTTGAAGAGCTCAAACCGTTGGAGTGATCCTCGAGGCAACTCTTTAATTTGGACCGATTAGTTTTATCTTTGCATGCGGTCCTCTTTTGGTTGCATGTGTCTGATCAATTATCATTATGGTGTGTCCTTATCGTTTTTATGATGTTTCTATATATAGATAGAACATCATGTGGAGATAGAGACAATTTGGTTATCTAGAGTTGTTTAAGTTATTTTCACAAGTGAGGAAAGCTAATTCTTGCTTTTGCTTGTCGAGATTGTTAATTTTTTGTTGTCAATTGATAATTTGGTGTGATAAGTTATGAATTTTTTATTTACTTGTTCTGCGGTGATGAACTACATGTTTTAACTGATAAGATGATATTGAACTCGTGTAGTATGTAGGATTGTGCAGAATTTTGTTTACATCATCTAAAATTTTGAATGATTTGTTAAAGTTGTTGAATTGAGGTTAAGCATGGGTTGTGTGTTGATTTCTTTTCAAATATATGGTTTTATATGTGAACTTGGATGCCTCTATGAGATCCTTTAACGAAGTAATTTGGTCAAACTCGAGTTAAGAACCTGAAATTTGAAGTGTTAATTTTAGAAAGTGGGGATTAATTAGAAGAGGTCTAATTACTCAATTAAATCTCAAAAATGGGAGTTTGATGTTCTCGTATAGTGCCAAACGATATTGATATCACTGGGCGCCACTAATCCAGTGGCTCTATGGTTGGATTTCTTGTCTTTGGGCACTAGTTCCAAGATTTCAATCATGGAAGCTGCAATGGTGCTTTTGTTGGACGAGAAAGTGGCATTGGGTGCCATTTGGTTGGCATTGGGCAGAAACCTTCCAGGGATACCTCTGGTTGAGTGGCGATAGGTGGTGGTCTGTTATGCTGGGTGGTATCAGAAACTCTTCTTTTCATGTTTGGAATTTCAGAAGAACTTGTTTGATAGGTATGATGTATTTATAATGAAATTATTGATAAGTATAAATAGGTATGATAATGTATAATGGTTATCAATAGATTTTGTATGAGATAATGGTTAGTAAGGATGAAATAAAGGGTTATTTGTTTTCGAGAATGGAATTACATAGGAAAGTCCCATTTGTTGTGTAGTGTAAGCATTGATGTGGGAGTCTAGGGTTGGAAGTTATCATGATACTCCACTAGTCATTCAAACTCACATAGAGAAGAATGGACTAGGGTTGAGAGTGGCAGGAGATCCTGGTCAAGGGAACTTTTTGAAGTTCTAAGTGGTCTGTATAGGATTGACCTTATGGGTGGAGAGTATCCATCACAAATGCTAAAACCTCTTGATATTAAATATCAATTTATGTATTGAATAATTTAGTTTAGGAGAGTCTTTGTTTATATAGTTTGTATTTGTATGATTAGTTGGAGTGCATTGTATTGTGATACAACATATTATATGATGTTCTTTTTGTATATTAGTTTACCTTTTCTTCTTTGTTGGTTTGTTTTGTGTTTGTGTTCTTCATTTAATAATGATCGCCTTATTGGTGTGAGTAGATGAAGATACAAGTTTATAGTTTTCCTCTTAGAGATAATGAGTTAGTTGTCTAGTGGCGAAACTTGGACAAAATTTTAGGAGTGCCAAATTACATTTTCTATATATAAATTATTTTTTTCTAATTAAATAAAAAGACTCTTCATTTCTTTTGTTTAAACCATTCTCATAAAGTGATTATCGTCTACATTTTTCAATTTATAATATTTCTAATTCATTTTATGCAATAAGATTCGTATGCGTAGGATAAGATACATCCATAAAATTTTACAAATTTTACCATATACAACATAAAACACAAAATTTCATAATTTCATAATTTAGGTTATACTACTTTCAAAAAAAAAAAATATAATTAGGGTGCGTGTCAATTTTATTAAAGAATCCTACGATCATAATTATGCTTACTAATTTAGACAAAACTTAATTTGAGAAAAATATCATAATAATATAATCATAGTACATACATCATAATAAGATATTAACCTCGATTCATGAGAGATATTGTGCGTTTTTAATCTTTTATTTCCTAATCTATATCTTTGTCTCTCTTTCTACTCTCATTCTTTCTTAATGATTTACTATAAAAGAAAAAAAAAAACCTTGCAACTAGTGACAAAACCCTACTATATTTTATTAACCAATGTTCATCAAGTTGGTTTTCATTTTATTTTTTAAACAATAAATATATATAAATTTTAATATATATATATATATATATATATATATATATATATATATATATATATATATAAAGTGATATAATGAATTTTTTTACTAAATTTAATATAAATAAAATAATAATATATAAATATAATTTTAAAAAATATATAATATTATATAAAAAATAAAATTTAAAATTTTTGGGGAAACCATGGCTTCTCTCAGTCATAGCAATGGTCCGTGCCATTGTAGTAGTCTAAGTCGTGGGATGATAGTAAATCTTGTTTGGTATAGTTTGAAATAGAACCATAGTTTAGAAACTTGGGGTATAAATATCTATTGTTTGAATATTTTAATGAAATGTTTTATTTTAATAGTCTTATACTTTTATACTTTTAAGATGAGATATTACATTTAAAATATATTTATCTGAAAATAATTCAATATTAGAAAATATATTTGATGACCAATTATTTTTAAATTTTTAAATATCTCACATAAATAACATTTTTGTGTAATTTTTACTTCTTAAATCATTACAATTAAAAATAAGTATTTGAAAATACTTTTAGTACAAACTAAAGTAACTCTTCCTCTCAAATAAGAAATACTGTTAAAATTTGCAATAATATTAAAATAAAAATAATCAAATCATCAAAAATAAATTTAGAATTTAGGGTGAAAATATTCTAACACTTTTTTTACTCATTTGTTAAATCTCATTCGAGGTCAATTTGCAACTTTTAAAAGTCATTCACTAATTGTTATTGTTATTTTTATTGCAGACTAATGACCATGAGAATAAACATTTTACCCATGCCTACATAATCATATAGAAAGAAAAATTATTTTGGTGGTTCAACAATTGTTTGTATTATCTTTAATTTAATCATCTATGATAAGATATTGATTCAAGTGATAAATAAAACAAGTGTGATAAATAAGGGCCATAAAAATTTCAACTTTTTCTACCATAAAGCCTTTACTAAAAGTTTATGACAAAATTAATTTAAAAAATGATATTAGTGGATAATCCTCTTATCATTGTATATGAGAATTACTTCTATTTCTACATGATAAAGATACTTGATTTTTGTATTATTTATGTAAAATCAAAAGTTAAAATAAGATATGAAAAAAAATTCAATGTAAAAAAAATCATAAAAAAAATATCTTTTGATCAAGTCTCACCAAAAAATCTTCGTAGTTATACCTCAAAATCATTATTATAAACAAAGTCAAACAACTCTAACTCTAAATTATTAATTTGTGATAAATACAGAGTTTTACATTAATATTTTTTACTATAAGGTCCACTACTGATCTTTCACTTTGCCTAATCATTTAAATATAAAACAAAACCACTAATAATTGCAAGAAGAGTAGTTAGTCAAAACTATTACTCTTTCATATCCCATTATTTAAATACTTATGTTTTATTTTGGGTTAAATATGTTTTTGTCCCTTCACTTTGAGTGAATTTTGGAATTAGTCCATTTCGAAACTTTAGTCCAATTTACTCTTTTATCTTTCGAAATACGTAGATTTAGTCATTTTAATCAAATTTTGTTAAGTTTATTTGACATTTCAAGCGTGTTTCATAATAATATTTGACTTAATATTAAAGCAAAAATGTGTCAAACAGTATAAACAACTCAAATACAATCTTGAAATGCGTACGAAACATCAAATAAACCTAATAAAATTTGATTAAAAAGACTAAATCAACGTATTTTGAAAGATGAATGACTAAGTTGGCCCAAAGTTTCGAAATGGACTAATTCTAAAATTTACTAAAAATTAAGGGACCAAAAACATATTTAACCCTTATTTTATTTTTTAATATAAAAGAATGACCGAATACATAACTAAATAAATAAATGTCAAGACTTAAATTTAATTCTAACAGAGCAGAGAAAATTGATTAAATCAAGCATATTATTGATATGTTTTGAAGAAAAAAAAAAGGTTTTGAAATTTTGGAGGAAAAGCAAGCTTTCAATTCACGTATTATCATTATAGAAAATCTGCAAAGGATTAATACCGACAGATTAAAAATCGTCGATAAATATAAGTTATTGATAGATTTAGCGACATATCTCAAACATGAAAAACATCAATGGATTAGTGCTAAAGTTTTAGACAATTTTAATCATTAGTTTCTTTTTCAAGTTTTGTGAACCACTAAAAAATGGGATAAATGTTTGATTTTCTTGTTGCCACCAAACCAATGACACAATCATGAAAAGTGAATTTTTTTAATTTTTGGATCTGATTGTGAAAGTGAATCGAAGAAGAAAACTAAAAAACAAAGAAGGTGAATAGAAAAAATCACAATAAAACTTAAAAATCTATTAAGGCAAAAAGCATCTTAGAATTCATCACTTCTCATTTTTTCATTTACTTCTGCCATAGCCTCGCTGAAATCCAGATCAATAATAGGTTATTAAGTTTTAAAATAAATTTTAATTAATATGTTAATTTATTTTATTGTAATACGTCAACGTTCAATTTTGTCGAGATAATAAAAAGAATGATAAAGTAGAACTAACTTACAAAATAAAAAGAGAAAGAAAAGAAATACAAAATTAAAAAAGAAAACATATGTATTAATTTGAAGAAAAAAAATTGGAGATATAAATATTTTAAGATTTTCTTACTCAATCTATTTATAATACAATTCAAAGAATCACAAAAGGCAAATTCTTACACGTGTCAATCTCTCTGAATTTCTTCAATTTCAAAATTTTTTTATTTTTTACCTCTTAAGGTAATTTGGACAGGTGTCATCTTCATATCCCTTCTCAGCCATTCCCACCACACTCACTTTAATCATCTCTCTCGACTTCCTCTCTCTCTTCATTTTCTCTCTCTGTTTACGCACCTCACTTCTCTCCTTCCTCAGACCCTTCACTTCCTCTCTCTCTTCACTTTCACTTTTCTCCTTCCTCAGACCCTTCACTTCCTCTCTCTCTCTTCACTTTCTCTCTCAAACCTTTACGCACTCTCCTCTCTTCTCCTTCCTCAAACCCTAGCCACACCTGTGTCTCCGCCTCCAGCTCTCTGCCTCCTCCTCCACCTCAGTCGCTGTTATTCGCTCTTCCTCCACAAACGCGTCACCAAATGACGTTCTCCACCTCTCTTCACTTTCCCTATGTGGAACCCTAACCTGTTTTACGCATTCTCCACTTCTACGCCATCTACCTCCCTTCCTTCTCAACTTCATTCGACCGATCCACCTCTTTTCTTTCTGAACTTCATTCGACATTTTTGTTGTGTTCACGATTCTCTCGATTCGTACTGTTTTAGGGTTTACATCAATTTTTTTGGCTTTGAACTAATTTTTTGGTTTCTTTTGTTTGTGTAGATGGTTTTTTTGCTTCAGACGCTCTTCCTGCACAAACCCTAGCCAGCTCTCTGGCGCCTCCTGAAACGCGATCCTCAAACCCTAATTTTTTGTTCTTATACTCAGTGAATCCAAATTGGTTTACATCAATTTTTTTGGCCTATTGCATGTTGTTGATTACTTATAAATATTGCATTCCCTTACTTTTTTCATTAGTGGTATATTGAAATCAGATCTTTATTTCCTATTTTCGTTGATTGGTCAACCTTTTCCAACATTTAAAGTTACTTTTCTTTTTCTTTTTCTACTGCTTTCTGCCATATTTCCTTTTATTGCACAACATTGAGCCATGTGAAAAACAGGTTTTGTTCTTTTTTGTGATCTTCGTATTTTTGACAGTCACTTCTCCCAATTTTTACTCCATTTGTTTAACCTAAACCACACTTTGCGTGTTGTTTCACTAAATATCTTTTTTCGTATCAAAAACTGTTTTTGCTTTTGCAGATTGTTTCTAAATTTGTGAAATGAAGACCACAGCATGCGTCTGCTGTTGTTTTGTATTTATGATCTTCCAATCTATTATTTTTATGTTTTTATGTTTTGTACAAATACATTTCTGCAGACCTTTCTTCATTCCTTACTCTACTCTGATTTCCCTCTTTTCCTCATTCCTTCAACCATGTCTGTCATCCAAAAACACACTCACTCTTTACAAGAACTAAACCCTGAGAAGGAGAGTTGGAATATCCTTGCAAGAGTTGTAAGGTTATGGTTTGTTGAAGATTA
>Ga0214545_1006904_pt1 | contig 19429 bp, 15 predicted proteins | sample CNSS4metaG_FD_160064 | JGI IMG/M metagenome (GOLD analysis project Ga0214545, IMG submission 160064) | Root nodule microbial communities from cowpea collected in UCLA plant growth center, Los Angeles, California, USA - CNSS4 | ecosystem: Host-associated > Plants > Roots > Nodule | place: USA...
GGTTGGGTAATTTTTCTCATGTGTTCTTAGTTGCCTAGAACTATATGCCACTACCCTTCTATCTTGCATAAGAACACAACCTAATCCCATTTTGGAAGCATCACAAAATATAACAAAGTGTCCAGTAAGATCAGGTAATGCTAAAACAGGAGAAGTGGTTAATCTTTTCTTGAGTTCTTGAAAACTATTTTCACATTTTTCTGTCCACACAAAAGCTTGGCCCTTTTTGGTGAGTTGGGTTAAAGGCATAACTATTTTAGAAAATCCCTCAATGAATCTGCTATAATATCTTGCTAAACTGAGAAAACTGCGAATCTCAGTCACTGTTTTTGGTGGTTCCCATTGTAAAACTGCTTCTACTTTGGTCGGATCCACTAACACTCTCTTATTGGAAATCACATGTCCTAAGAACTTTACTTCCTCTAACCAGAATTCACACTTAGACAATTTAGCTGACAATCTCTTTTCTTTCAAGATTTGCAAGACAATCCAAAGGTGTTCCTTATGTTCCTCAAGAGTCTTAGAGTAAATAAGAATGTCATCTATAAAAACAACTACAAATTGATCTAAAAAGGGATGGAAGATCCTATTCATATAATCCATAAATATTGTAGGAGCATTGGTTACACCAAAAGGCATCACTTGATATTCATAATGGCCATACTTAGTTCTGAAAGCAGTTTTTTGTATGTCTTCTGCTTTTACTCTAATTTGATGATATCCCGACCTTAAATCTATCTTAGAAAATATAGAGGCTCCTCTCAATTGGACAATCAAGTCATCTATTCTAGGAAGAGGGTATTTATTATTTATGGTGAATTTATTTAATTGACGGTAATCTACGCACAACTTAAAACTTCCATCTTTCTTTTTAACTAACAAAACTGGAGCTCCCCAAGGTGACACACTAGGACGAATGAATTGTTTTTCAAGTAACTCTTCTAATTGTTTCTTCAATTATGCTAATTTAGAGGGTGACATCCTATATGGTGCCATAGAGATTGGTCCAACTCCAGGCATCAGATCTATGGAAAATTCAATTTCTCTGTTAGGTGGTAAACCAGGAATATCATTGGGAAAGACTTCAGGAAAATTTTGAACAACTGTTATATTTTTCAACTCAACTTCCTCTTTTATTTCCATATAAGATAATAACAAGTACCCTTGAATTTCATTCCTTAAAGGCTCACTTTTTGAATTGGTAGGTGATTTTAGAAGATTCTTAGAGTTTGGAAATATCTCTGATTTCTTAGCACAATTCAAAAGGACTCGATTGGAAGATAGTCCATACCTAAGATTACATCTAATTGAGATAAAGGTAGACATATTAAATTTTCTATTCTCAATGAACAGTGGACAGTCTAAACAAACTCTATTGGTAATTACTGAGTCATTTGCAGGAGTTGAAACAACCAAACTAGTTTTTGGAAAAGAGGTCGACATATTAAGATGTTGAACACAATAATTGGAAATGAATGAGTGAGTTGCACCTGAGTCATGCAGTACATTTAAAGTTTTTTCCTTTAATAAAACACATACCTTGAATTAGATCATGGTTTTCAGCAGCTTCAGCTCCAATCATGGTGTACACTCTTCCTGTTGTGGTAGGTCTTGTCTTGGTTGCAACTGAATTGAAATGTGGCTTCTGTTGTCCACACTCAGAGAATATGTGACCAGGTTTTCCACACTTGAAACAGACTGGTCCCTTAAGATGACAATCTTTAGCATGATAACCTTGTCCGCATTTAAAGCATCTGATATGATCATATACAGGTTTACTAGAATTTTCTGATGAAGATTGGTTGGATTGGGTCCTCCATTGTGGGCGATTATAAGGTTTTCCCTCATTGCGTTTATTTTTATTTATTTGGGGTCCAAAATATTTTGGTTGTTCTCAAAATCTTCCAAAAATCTACACTTGTGAATAAGCATAGGAAAGTCAACAATTTCTAGTATTCCTACTGCTTTTCTCAATTCATCTCTAAGTCCATTTTCAAATTTTATACACTTCATCCTTTCCTCTGGGTGATAAAAAAAGTATAGTATTTTCCTAATTCTTCAAACTTAGAAGCATATTCCCCCACTGTCATACTTCCTTGCTTCAACTGCATAAACTCTATTTCTTTTGCTCTCCTCACATCATTAGGGAAATATTTTTCTAAAAACTTTGTTCTAAATACATCCCAGGTAATAATTATTCTTCCTCCTTCAAGTAATCTCCTGGTACCATCCCACCAATATTCAGCTTCTCCTATTAACATAAATACAACATAATTCACCTTTTGGTTGTCAGCACAGTTCATAACTCAAAATATTTTCTCCATTTCCTTAATCCATAATTCAGCTTTTTCTGGATCATATCCTCCAGAAAAATGTGGGGGTTTGTTTCTCCTAAATTCAGCTAAACCTTGTGATAGTTTTCCTTCAGGTCTTTGATTCCTCATTAGAGCAACAGCCATGTCTCGGATAATTTGCATTGCTTCAGTTAATTCATTGTTCCTCCTAATGTTTGCTATCTGGAATCGTATGAGTTAGTAAATAATGAGCACATTTCACAGATCTCGCATGAAACATGGCTTTGATACCATCTAATGTGATGATAAAAAAATTCTATTTATTTATTTATTATTATTATTTTCTACAATATACTTATAAAAATTTAGAGGCAAAATTATACAGTAACATATAATTATATTTAAAATATTCACATTTATATATGTATATTTACAATATTGTATGCATATTATATTTACACCGTTTAGTACATCTTATATTTCCTATACTAGAAGGAGAAAAAGTATCATTTATTTACAGTCTTTCCCTCATATACTGGCTTTCAAACAGGTGGAGGGCTGGCTTTCAAACAGGTGGAGGGAAAAGGTTATGGATAGGATTCACTTGGATTGTTGGGGGTAAATAAAAGGTAACTCCGATTTGTCCTTCGATGACAATCGGCGCATTCGGAGCAGAGAGAAAAGTAATGGTAGAGTTTCCTGGTCCCTGAAATGTTACAAAATTATTCACTGCATTGGTTTGCCATGCATTTCCCGGAAAAACAGCCACAATGTCGGCGCAGAAGGGATCAGGCATGTTGGGAGCAACCATCTATAATAATGTTATAAAATTTTGTTTTTCACAAACAATCATAAAATAGGGAAGTGAGACAAATATCAAAAAAAAAAAATATAACATATCATAATATGATAAAATGAAATGAAAATTCTTCAAATCCATAAGACTGGATTTTATTATACTTTATAAAGATAATGATTAATTCTGTAGGGACTAGTCAGGATAAATGAGCTCATGGCCAACAAAGTAACTCAAGAACATCTCATCTTGACTAATACTAACTCGTTTAAATCCCCAAGGTCATACCTCCAACTACAATAATCAAATCTTTATTTATCATAAGTTTCATTTTAATATTAAACCATATAATTATATAAATAATTAAATAGATAGGATCAATGAATAATTAAAATAAATATAAATAAATAAAAAGGACCAGTACGTAACTGGAGGTAAATATAAATAAGTAAATGAGAGTAAATATAAATTCCATAAATAGGACCAGTGCACAACTTGAGATGAATATAAATAAATAAATAGGAACGAGAACTAAATATAAATTAGAATGAGGTTAGGGACACCTTACTTAAATAATTATAGAGATAAAAATAATTATGTAGCAAAGATAAAATGATAAATGTCTCCTTCCCTTACCTCAAAGATTGAAAAAGATAAATGCACGTTTCTCCTTTTTACACACTCGCACTGTTAGCACTCTCTTTTTAACGCCTTCGTTGTTTTTATCATTCACTTCTCTGCTTCCTTTCACTCTCACTCTCTTTTGTTTTCTTTCAGCTTTGAATCTTTGTTATTTATAGTCATCTAAATCTATACATACATATATAGATATAATTTTGCATTCAATTTCTTTTAGATTTTGTTCAGATTTGGTTTATCTCCATTTATCCAAAGCTCTCAACATTTAATGTTCTGACGTTATGTACTAAGATTTATCCAACAACGTTCAACGTGATTAGCCAAACAGGAATGCTATTAGTATATTCCTTGCATCCTGTATCAAAAGGAATAAAACTCACATTAAAATATTTAAACGCACGTGCTTTTTTTATATATATATATATATATATATATATATATATATATATATTTTTTTTTCTTTATTATTATTTTTTTCCAAAAAAGTTATCTTAATTTCTTTATCCTTTATATTTTTATCATTTTATTTAAATGTTTATTATCATCATTATAGTATTACTTATTAATTATTATTATTATTATTCTATATATATATATTTATTTATTTTTATGACTGTCATTATTTCTAATAAAACATTTATAAATAATGTGATATTAAAAAATTGTATTATAAAATTTATGCATGTTACATCAATTACATTAATAAAGAAAATCATTATTCACAACTACAAATTTTATGGAAAAACATTGATCCAATCCAAAACAAAAAAAAAACAAATTACTTCATTCTTTCAAAAATCGGAACCCAAACTGGAATTAAAAAAAATTAGAGGACTAAGTTGATATTTTTGAATTAAAATGAAAACCAAAAGAGTAATCCCAAATTTTTTATATAAACTAGTAAAAACATTGTATTTATTTTTGTATGATAATAAAAAATAAAAAAATAATAATTATTGTTATTGTTATTGTTATAATTATAATTATAAAATTAAATATAAATAATTTTTATAATTTTATTTTAATTAATTTTCATTTATAGTGATTAAATTTGAAAAAATAATTAAATGAAAAGATGGTTAAATTAAATAAATAATCGCTTAAAAAATAATATTAAAAAAATAATTATTTTTATTTAAAAAATATTCAAAAGGTCAAATTAAAAAATAAATATGGATAATAAAAAAACTTTTTCTTATGTAAATATATAAAATATATAAAATATATATTTTAGAATATTAAATATAAAATATATTAAAAATATTAAATTTTAAAAAAATATATTAAAAATTATATAATAAATAATATAAATATAAAAAAATTTGGAGGGTCGTCGTCAATATCTCTTACTAAAAATATTTTCCGTAATTGATTATTTCCGATTGTATGTTATTACCACTTATATATAACACTGGTTCATCTTTTATGGCTCAAACGAGTAAATAATTATATTAACTTTTGATATTTAATTAGAGGTAAACAATCTTTATAATAGATTTTGATGAAATAATTTCTACTCTAGTTTTGAAATTTGTTTTTCTTAATAAATGAATCTATGCATAATAACTCTGTATCTTTTAAAGAATTCCTCGTCCATCTAGATTCCAAATTATGATGACTATAAACTATATTAATTTTATTCTAATTATTTTGTATAAACTTTTTTTTTTTATTTCTCCAACCATTGATTACAATTGTATATTACTTTTACTGTTTGTACTAAATTTTTATTAAATTAGGAACCTAAAAGCATGAATATAAGATACCAGTATTATTAAATTAAAGAGGCAGTTTATCTCTTATTTCTGTATTTAGACACCTCTTTCATAAAAAAAAATTGTTATTTTTTTTAACTTTTGAAAGGTATCCTAAAATTATAAATATTTCCTCATACAAACTTTGTTTTAACTCTGAGAATAAACCTACCCTAGTTGCTCCTTCACTTCTTTATTGTCTTTTCCACACAACCCTATATTATAGTAACTTCACTACAAAAGAGATAATATCTTTCTCGATTAATCTCAACCCTTCCCACTTTTGGACCTCTCACAATACCTCTTTCTGCTTCATATTTAAAGAAAATTGTAGTTCACGGGTATCATTACTCTCATAACAATAATTATGACAACAACGCATGACGCAACAATATTTTGTTGATGATTCCTAAGTTTGGATTGCTTTTATTTGAAAACATTAATGTCTATGATCGGATAAATTTGTTATTAATAATTAGAAGGATTTTAGGGCATGCTTAAAAATAAGGTGTAAACAAATTTTATGAAAGGGACTAACTTGTAAACTATTCTTCTTTATAATTGGATTAGTTCCATGTTGTTAAGAAGTTGAAATTAAAAATATAAAGATATTATATATTTTATGATTTTAATCATATAGATAGAGATATTATATATATGATTTTTTTATTATTATTATCAAATATTCTATTTTATTAGGTCTTGTTGATGTCCTTATCCGCCTTCTCCATGTTCCTTCTACAAGTCAACTTGTCGATATGTTTACTAAGTCATTACATCCTTCTGCTTTTCGGGTTACTACTTCCAAGTTGGGTCTTTACAATCTTCATGCCCACTTTGAGAGGGGGTGATAAAGATATTATATATCTTCTACTTTTAATTATATTGATAGAGATATCATATATTTGATTCTCTTTTTATTATTATCAAATATTCTGTTTTATTAGGTTTTATTTTTCCCTTTATGTGATGAGACATTGTACTCTATATATTGAACAATGTTCTAATAAATCAGCAAGCAAGCTCTCTTTGAGTTGTTTTCACCAAAAAATTCTTGTACATATTTGTACACATTTTTGTACGCAATCTTTCTTCTCATGACTTATACATACTAACAAAGAATAATTTAAACATATAATTTTTCTTTTAACTTTTCGATATGTTTTTAAAGAATAAAATCATATAAGTTTCAATTTCTAAAATTGACACTCATATAAGATGATTATACATCTTTTTAGATTTAGATTAGAATAATCACATCATCATAATCACATAATTATTTTATATTTTTTAGGACTAAATATGTTTGAGTCACTTAACTTTCAGTGAAAATTGATTTAGTCTCTCTTCAAAATTTAGAACCAATTTAGTTCTTCATCTTTAGAAATACATAGATTTAGTCTTTTCAACAAAATTTTATTTAGTGTATTTGAGGTTTCAAACACATTTGTCAGTTAACATTGAAGTAAAAATATGTTAAACGATGTAAATAACTCAAATTCTATCATGAAACACGTTTGAAATGTCTAATAAACTTAACAAAATTTGGTTTAAAAGACTAAATCCATACATTTCTAAAGTTGGAGGACTAAATTTGACCAAAATTTCGAAGATGATCTAATTCCAATTTTCACTAAAAGTTAAAGGAGAAAAAACACAATTAAACCTATTTTTTTGTGATAAAATTAATTTATTAGACGAATTGTAATGGTTTCATTTAAAAAAAATTACTTCACCTAAGGAAGATTGTAATGTAATATATATATATATATATATATATATATATATATATATATTACATTACAATCTTCCTTAGGTGAAGTAATTTTGTTTTAAAATAAAACCATTAAGAAAGTTAAAAAGGAGAGAACTATATTTTTCCAAATATACATATGATTTCATCTCAAAACATCACTATCTACTCTCTACTGATGTCATACTGAGCACTTGCACGTAGAATGTCATCCTCTCATGATCATTGCAGTTAAGACCAACATAGACATAAGAAAGGGTAAGTTAATTATTTGTATATTGTCATAAAATCATAGTATCATCACAAATATTAATTCATAATAAAAAATCAAAAGTCCATAAACAAAAGTTGGTATGGCTTAGTAAGGTATTCACCATCCTACCTTATACCTTTTTATTTTATTTCCCATTTTGTGTCATCTTCCACTATATTTCATCCCATTCACTTACCCACATAATCAAAAAAATTCATCTAGATACATATAGAAAAAGCCACCACACATGTTTTTCTAGCCATAGTACCATCTACGATCCTACCATACACATTTCCATTTCATTTTTCATTTTGCATCAACCTTCATTATATTTCAACAAAATCACTTATCCACACAATCACTAAAATTCATCAGGAAACAAACTAAGAAAGTTACCAACACATGTTATTGAACCATAGTACCATTTGACTATCCATCAAAACTACCTAAGACAAATTCCATATTTGTTGTCAATATATCCCTGGGCTCCCAAGACTTAACTAAACAAATCCCAAGCCACAAAACACCTAGAATCCGACTAAAGTTCACCATGAACACATTAAAATCCCCAAAGATAGCTTTCGCCAAGCTTGCTTGAGTTTCTCTTCTAATAACTCAAAAAGAACCCATTAAAACATTCAAGTAAACTCCCAATATAACTTAATGTATGACTTTATTCATCTCACACCTAGTCAAGACTAAAGACACCCATGAACCACCAAAAATCTTGCTAAGAAACCAAGTCTTGGAATCTAAACCATGTGGCACTCAAGTGATAAGAGTTTGATCAAGTATTAATGAATGGTAGTGTTACATGGGATTGTAAAAGTTATGAGACCATGAATTCGCTAATGCTAAAGCAACAATGAGGCCATTCAAACATTAATGAAGACAATATTGATTCTAAAACCTATTGGGTAATGCAAAAAGTAACATCACTAAAGCCCTAAAACAACACTCAATTGATAGTCACTTTAACATTGAATCAATGTTTAAACGAGGGAAAGACAAAACTAATCTTTTGATTTGGAGTTGTTATCATTTAAGTGATGTTAGGTCACTCAATTGAGAAAGTCTTCTTTTTTTTAAAGAAGTAAGGTTACTCAAGAAAGATGAGCTTGGTCAAGCATTACCTATCTAATTGTGAGATGATAATAATTTTTATATAATTATATGAGATTGAGATGTTATGTGTGGTATGATTATTGATGATGATGATGATGATGATGATGATGAGATACATTCATATGTATAATATATATTGGGTTCTATATTATATATTACATATGTATGATAGATGATCTACTAGTGTAGCAAAGGATTTTGGCACCAGTTATTTTCGACATTGTACTTCAATTCTCAAAGTAAAGCATATCCATGCAAGGTAAAAAAGGAGGGTCTTTTGGCTCCGATTCCAAACCATAGCATAAATGTTGACATTAGACTTCAGTTGTATCTAAAACCAAAACCCAAAACAATTAAAAATTATAAAAAATAAAGGATAATGCCTCGGCTCTAGAAAATAATCGAAGCCTATTCAACTATATTCTTCAATTTTTTAAAGCAATCGAAGCCTAATGTGGTATTAGAAGAAAATCCCATTTAGTAACTCCCTAGCTGTATTAAAAAACTAAAAAAACTAAAATTTAATACTACCAGATATGAACCAGAAACAAGCAACATAGGTAAAAAGAGAGAGCTAGTGCTAAAATACAGATTTTCATGCGATTTTCATGCTTTTACGATGCATATACAAAGAAACATGTACAAGTGATGAACAAACAAAAAAAGACAACAAAACTAAACAACGAACATCAAAGACCTCTTTAAACATGGCGATGAGAACCTACGAATGAAGAAACCTATGAATAAAGAACCTGCGAATGAAGCAACATGCGAATGGAGAAAGCAAATGAAAGAGAGAAACCAAGAAGAGAAAATAGCAAACCTGGAAACGAATGGTTGCAGCTACGATGCAATGTTGTGGTAGGGAAATAACTTTTTCTAAAATTTAACCTTAGACGAAAGAATAGGCTTTGTTTCTTCATAGAACTGAAGCCTATAGTTGTCAAAATATTCTCAAAAATACTACTAGTGGCATTTTTGAAATTATTCTCAAACATATACGCTTCTGTTTCTTAATGAATCAAAGCCTATACCAGTGTAGGCTTCAGTTATTTTAGAACTGAAACCTATAGTTATGTAAATAATTTCAAAAATTCCACCATGTTTTGAAAGGCTTCGTTTCTCTTGGAACTGAAGCTTGTTAGGCGATTTTGAATGTGTTTTCAACACTAGTTATCTAACGATTCTTTGGCAAAGTGTATCAATTTGTTGAAAGTAGTAAATGAATAGAAGACCAAGTGTGAGATTTTGAATATAATTATTTCATTAGAAAGAAAATAACTTACAAGGTTTTTTTATAAAAAAACAAAATAGGAATGACCTTTTTATATAATTTATTGAATAAAAAGAAAAGATGAAGAATTTTTTTTAGTAGAAATCGGTCAAAAAGAGTAAAAAAATTCAAATTGTAAAGATAAACAATATGAATTAATAGAGAAGAGCATAAGCAAATTTAAAAGAATAAATAACCAAATATACTTTTTTAGAATAAAAGAGAAAAACACTATTGAAAATTAATAATAACAGAAAGATCTATAAATATAACTTTTTATCAGACAAATAAATATAAAATGATAAAGGAGTGGTGAGAGATTGATAACACTAACTATTCCAATGTAGTTCCCTTTTCTTCAACAAATTCATCTATAGATTCAATTCAATCTCTACACCTTCCAAAGACAATTTATAAGCTCTTTCAATCTTCGGTTGCACAAGCTCGTATTAGAATGTCTTTAATCTAGTTTAATCCAAGGAACCTTAGCTAGATTTTTTAGTAATTCTTAAGTAAAGTCTAATTGCAAATGTAACTAAACCAAAACACACAAAATCCTTTTGGAAAACTCTTCAATAGAGAAAAATAATCACAAGGAAATGAATCCTGTCAATTACTTATAGTACACACCAAAGACTGGTGCGAGATATAAATTCAAAAACTATAGAAAAAGTAAAGAACAATAACACTTGGACTATGATGAATTTTATGATGGATCACCTACAACTTTGAAAATTTTTTTCTTTTATGACATTTGAGAAAAGATCAAAAATAATTTTCACAATATGAACAACTCACGAAAAACTCTCTTCGCACTCACTAATCATACTAAAAAAGAATGTATTCATATCCTTGAGAAGAAAGGTTCTTTTTAAAAGAAATTTTGTTATAAAAAATTGTTTTAATTGATCATTGTTGGCTTAAATATGTTTTTAGTCTCTGAACTTGGACATGAAATTGGAATTCGTCCTTATTTTAAACTTTGATACATTTAGGTCCCAAACTTTAAATATGAATGCCCAATGACGTTAATTTTTTTTGTGATTGTCAATCAGTGTCACACTAAAATTTGAGTTGGAATATGTCAAACAATGTAAACACTATAAGAAAACTATCAAATAGTGACAAATTTTATGACAAATATAATATGTTTAGAGACCAATTTAGAAACCAATGTTCTAATTAGACACCAATTTAGAGACCAATTCTTTTAGTAACAAAAACCTAGGTAGCTAATGTTAGTTACCAATTTATAGACTAATTCATTATAAAAACTATTTTAGTTGTCAATTTAGAGACCAATTATAATTTTTTAAAACTATTTTAGTTGCCAATAATTTTTAGTTTATAAATTGGTATCTATATTGATCACTATAAGAACTAATTATTTTTTGTCACTAAAATTGGTCATTAATCAATAATTTTCTTTATAGTGAAACAATTCAAATGTCAATCTTAAATGTGTTTGACGCGTAAAAAATGATAATGCAATTGAGTTAGGAAGACTATATCTATTCATTTTTAATGTTTAGAAACTAAAATGTATTTAAAGTTTGGGATGTGAACGAGTTCTAATTACGCGTCAAAGTTCAAGGACTAAAAACATATTTAACCTGTTATTATTTAATCCTGATGGAGTAATTTATTCTTTTTCAAACTCTAAAACTAGAATAATTAGATGTTAATAGATTACTTAATCCTAATCAATTATTTATATATTGGTACGTTTTAAAGAAAACCTAAAACAATCAATTAAACTTCTATCTAATTGATTAATTGTGAATTGAATTTATTTCCAATATTACTCAAATTATTTCATTATTCCTAAACCTAATAGATTTACATTAGAAACTCGTATGGCGTTGGATTGTCCCTGATTTATTTACATTAGAAAAACTATTCGTTCGGTCGGTTAAAAAGATACTCTACAAATTAGTTTCTCTCATATTATATAAGAAGATGTTGCACAAAAGAGAAGGGAATTATACCTAATTGGTGGCTATAAATTTGAAAGTTGAAAGCACTTTAATAAATGAGAGGAAAGAAAAGTCCAAGCCAAACTATGAATCAGGCAACACGATGGATTGATAGTATCGATACACACTTTGAGTGGTAGAGATATAAACTCTATTTTAGAATTTTGTTTTTATCGAAATACTTATAGAAAATAAAAAATATGAAATGATTTTTCCTATAAATTAAAATTAGTTTATACCTAAGTTAAAAATAGCTAAAAGGGAAACTGATGTTAATTTTAATGTATAGGAATTATTTATTTTTACAAGAAAAAAGTTCATCAAAACATATTTATAATTCATTCAGTAGAATATTCCTTGTTAGATACATGTTATGTATACAAATTTTGATAAATAATCGCTCCACTGTAATAAAAATTGATATTTTTTTATATAAAATTAATAACAATATTATTATAAAAATTTCAGTCTTGTATGAAGTGACAAAATTTGAAGAAAAAATTTAAAGGACAAATTATATTTTTATATATAAATTATTTCTTCTAATTAAAAAAAAATCATTTCTTTACATCATTTTTTCTATTCAAAATAAATACATATGATAATAAAATTCCAAAAATATGACAATAATATATATGAAAGTGTAATATAAAGTTTCTCAACAACAATAATATATTAAAAAAACAAAAGTTACCTTTAGTCAGAGCGGTCCTCTACACTCTTTTCAATGACTTAAAATATTCAATAATTGAATAAAAAACTAAAGTTTGTTGCAATATCCCTTTTAATTTAGATTATCATAGTTTTTGCTAAAAATCCAGCTTTCATCTTATTTCTCAACCTATTCTTGATTATTTTCATTGCAGAAAAAGATCTTTTAGTTGTAGCTATAGAAACTGGAATAATTATGATAAGATGAAGTAATCTATCAATCAAGTAGCAAACTTTAGAATTTTTTGTTATTGCCAAACATGTATACAACTCTTGCATTGTTGATAAATTCTTCAAATTTGAATTTTGATGAGCATCAATAATGAAATGTTGAATTTGAAAATTCAAATTAATCTTCTCTTATTCAATGAAATCCATGGGATAATATTTGTCTACAAGAGTGCAAAATTTACCAATATTAAAAGACTTATAAGAATCTTTAAGATCTAAAACAAAGTTAGAATTAATAACTTCGTTGCTTGGCCGTTAAATCTACAATTTAACTCTTGTAATTGCTTATCAATGGTAACGAATAATATTTCAACTCTTAAATAATGCTTCACTGTAATATGATCTTTTTTGTGACGAAAGCGTCATTGCTTGCTACATACAAAGTCCCAAAATTAGGCACTTTAATGTCATGTTTTTCACAAAAAGAAGTCACATTTTTTAATAACTTATTCCAACTATTTTCTCTCAAGTTTTGAATAAGTGCTTTTGTAGAACAAACTAAAAGCATATCATTAACTATATACCAAGATTGTTGTAATTCTTGACAAAGAACATCAGTTATCTTCATAATTTCTCTCATCAAATACAAGATCAATATAAACTCAAGTGAGGTCAGGCTTTTGTAAGCATTATCAACATCACCGTGTTGAGAATAAGTAGATCCATCAACAATAATATTTTCTAGAATTGAACAAGTTGCATCATACATATTGATCAAGCTACAAATAAAAGAGAAATGGGAGCTCCAACGAGTATTCCCAGCTCATTTTAAAGTACCAATTTGCTTTGCATCTACCTTTTTCAAGCTCATCAATTTCTAACAAATATGCAATTTCATCTAACTTGACAGATTATAACTCATCATGACGTTTTCTTGAAAAGCAAACAATATTGACAATAAAAGTCAATTTTTAAAAGAATTGATGAATTGCAATCACTTCTCTTGATGCAGCAACCAAGAAAAGTTGTAACCGATGAATAAAACAATGAACATAATATGCATAAGGACAATCAGTGAAGAATAATGCTTGCAATCCATTCCATTCTCCTTTTATATTGCTGCACCATCATACCCTTAACCACGAATATTGGAAACATTAAGATTATGTCGAAATAGTACAACACACAATTCATTCTTCAAAGATAATGTTGTAGTGTCTTTAACATGCACAATATCAAAAAATTGCTCTTGAATAAAACCTGTTCCTGTAGAGAACAAACAAGATAAGTTAGGCACAAGTGTCACCTTACCTATACAGTCTGCTATCTCCTTAGTTGGCCTCTTCCCGGTTGGCACATGTCTGCTTGGACCCAGGAGGGGTTACTTGCAGAAGGGACTCCGAAGCTCAAGTCAGCCAAAGCTCTCAAAAAGTCAAATCAGGTGATTAATGGAGTAATGAATACATACCTTTAATTATTGGGGTCCACGCGTATTTATATAGTATTAATTATGTCTAGCCATAACATGGGCTGGGTCCTAGTTTGGGATTGTTGCGGACCTTGATTTCGTTAAGTCTTTTGGAATGGTCTGTTCTGGTTACTTCCTTAGTTGGCTTATGTCGTCCTTGTTCGTGTACTGTCCTAGGTTGGCCGTTCCTTTAGCGACCTTTGTTATGAGTTTAGGCCGGTTTAGGTCTATGTAGGCCCGAGCCGTGTACCTTAGTTGTTTCCGGCATATGTGGTGATTGTTTGTTGTTACTTATCTGGTTAAGTTGCCAGGTACGGTACAAAACCATTTTTATCAACGAATCTCAAAACAAAAGTTATTTGCTCTCTTTTTTATTCATCATGAGCTTCATCGACAATTATACAAAAATTGGACTACCCAACTTCCTCAAGAATATGATATTTAACTTTACTAGAAAGAATATTCAATAATTCCTTTTGAATTTTATGTGAAGTATATTTGGAATTTTATGGAGCATTTTCCAACACAACTTTTGCAACTTTATCATTGTATGCTGCTATGAGTTTTATCATCTCAAGAAAATTACCTTGGTTCCTCGATTCAGTAGTTTCATCATGACCTTTAAAAGCATAAACTTGAAGTGATAAAATATGAACTGTGTCAATTGAAGAATTGATAAGCAACCGATTCTTCATAATTTGATTTGAGCTTTGCACGTCCAAAACATTCCTAATATGGCAATTTTGATTTAACAAGTCTTGACAAGCAAACACTATAATATTGTGTGGTGAGCTAGGATCCTTTTCTATGTGTTTAAGGAAAGCACACTTTTTTCCATTATTAACTTTTATCCAACTTTTAAAACCTATAAAAAAACACTAAAAAATGTTAAAACATGTTGATGACAACAAACTCATTGCCAAATATAATTCAATGAAAATCAACTCAATTACTTGTAATAATGAAAACATCTAAGCCAGCCGTCCACTTGGTTTTATTGCAACCCTAGCATCATTGCAGTATGCATGAACAAGAAAAGCTCTTTCCTCTCTCTTCATATCAGAAACCTTAAGCGCACAAATCAGGAGCAAAAATGGAGGAAGAATAAGGATGAAGAGAAGAAAAGAAGAAAGAGTAAAGCATGAGAACATTATGCAAACTTTCATTTATGTTTCTGTATATATTTTCAACTTGGTCTAAAACCAGAAGTGGTTCTATCTTAAATAGATCCCATAACAGAAAGGGGAAAACAACCCTTACCAACCCTAACAACAAAAACCCTAAATAATAGGGTTTCAACACCCTCCCCTCAAGTCGGATGATGTGTTCATCATACCGATCTTGGGAATAATGGTTTTAGAGGACATACAATGGAGGGCTTTCGTGAAGATATTGGCAGGTTGCTTGGAGGAACGAATGGACAATAAATGGAAAAGCTTGCTCTGAAGTTTCTCTCGGACAACATGGCAATCCAGATCGATGTGCTTAGTATGCTCGTGGAAGGTAGGATTGTGTGCGATCTGCCTGGTAGATTCACTATAACAATAGAGGATGGCTTGATATATGGTTTGAACCTGCAGATCGTGGAGGAGGTAAGTAAGCCATTGAAGCTCGTAGGTGGTAATAGCCAGGGGCTTATATTCAGCTTCTGAAGAGGATCTAGATATTGTGCTCTGCTTCTTTGATTTTTGAGAAATCAAAGATGTGCCTAAAAAGACACAACAACATGTTACACTGTGTCTTGTGTCTAGCCATGTAGCCCAATCAAAGTCACTAAAGGAAATGTTTTACAAATGTGTTCACTAACTCTATGGGCAGGGTGTCCAAGCCTATAATGCCAAGTATCAATATCACACTTAAGACAATTAAGCACAGTATAAGGGAAAAAAATAGTAGTTTTAGTGAAAGGGAAGCCATTAAGGTAGTATAGACCCTGGTTGAAATCAACTTGACCAATCATCTAAGATGTAATAATGTCCTGTATCTAACAACACTTAGTGGAAAAAAATCAGATTACAGTTCAAATCCTTGATCAAGGTTTGGACTGAAATTAAATTGAAAGAGAATTCTGGAAAATATAATACATTAAAAAGATTGATATTTTAGGAAAATTGAACAGTTCCAGCAAAATTAGTAGTAACATTACTGTTATTAGGCAACTTTATATTTACATGTCTTATTTTGAAAAAAGTGGTGAAGCTTCTTTATTTTGTTCAACATGATCAGTTGCACCTATATCAAGAATCCATAGGTTTTTACCTTGGGGGATTTTGTCAGCTAAATTGGCATGTTTCTGTATTTGATTAATACTATGTCCAAAAGCATCATGAGTCATTCAGGAGTTTTAGCAGTTTCTACATTTGTTCTGTTGTTAGCCCCTTAATAGTTTCATCCTTAACATTCTGCTTGTCATTAGGGTCTTCTTTCATATTCAGATTGCAAACTTGTTCTCTTTTATCTTGACTTCTATTTTCTTGGGAATTGTTTTTGTATTCATTCCTCTACTTATACCATGGGGGATACCCGTGTTTTGAGTATCATTCCTCTATCTTGTGATTCATCTTATGGCAATAAGAACATTGTTTACCATACTCTACTTCCCTTTGTTTCATGACAATTTTAGAAAGATTACATTCACAAGACTTACCACAAACACAATTGAGAACATGCGTTAGAAACTCCAAATCTTCCCAAATAATCTTCAGATTAGTGAAGAACTGAGTGATACTCCTTTCCCTTTGCTGACAGAGTGCATTTCTTGAAGAAGGTCTTAAATGTGACAATAATCCCCTTTTGTGAATCTTTCCTTTAGGTCATCCCAAAGGTCTTTGGCATAATCAATATAGATCACACTTTCTACTATATGAGGTGAAAGAGTCCTAATAATCCAAGATAAAATCATGACATTGGCTCTTTCCCAGGCTTCATAGAGGGGTTCATCTCTGGTAGGAATTATGATGCTGCTATCCACAAATTTTAGTTTATTCTTGGACATAAGAGCCATTCTCATATTTTTGCTCCATGCGTTGTAATCTGTCTAATTCAGAGGTGGTGACATAAGAACTTGTCTTGGGTTCTCTCCTAGATGTATGTAGTATTGGCTGGTGGGAATATGAGATTGATCAAGATCCAATCTTTGTGTTTGTTGACTCGTATTATCAACTTCTGATTTTATTTCTTTGTTGTTGTTGACATTCTCCAAGGTGCAAGAACGTTTCTTGAAGGAAGTAGGCCACTAGGATAAGAGGGTAGAGTGGGCATACGGAAACAGAGCATGCTATGAACCTGCTCTGATACCATATTGCAGCCTTGGCATCATTGTAGTATTCGTGAATGAGAAAAGCTCTCTCCTCTCTCTTCAGATTAGAAACCCTAGGTGCGCAAATCAAGAGCAAAAATGGAGGAAGAAAAAGGATAAAGAGAAGAAAAAGAAGAAAGAGTAACACTAAAAACAGAAAGGATTCTATCTTAAACAGATCCCATAACAGAAAGGGGAAAACAACCCTAACTAACACTAACAATAGAAACCCTAAATAGTAGGGTTTCAATAGGTTTTTTACTAAAAAGATAGCATAGTAAGCAATATATAGCATCTTTTAATGGAAAATTATCTAACCATGAAGATAATAAGGTAAAACATTTGTATTGAAATATTCTTGGATGTTCACCTTTACCAGACAACAAATAGTTTTCTATATGTATTTGATATGAACCCCATTTTAGATAAGTCATTCGTACCTCATCAATTTAATTAGGTGGGTATTGCTAAATTTGAGGATGCTTCCCCAAATCATGTTCTAAAGCATTTTCAAATTCATTATATATATAACTCTAGGAACTTTAGATAGTTGTTTTTCATTTTCTTCAATTTTTGGATTATCATGAAGTTTCTCAAGTTTAGATGACGTAGATGCATTTTTTTCATCTTCATCACAAGTCTTTCTCTTAAAAAAATAATCTTAAAAAAATAATCAATTTTTTTTTTAGTTTTTATCATAATTTTTCTAATATAAATTTTTCACCTCTCACCTATTTAGGAAAAGATAAAATTATGAATACCCAAAATCAAATCTTAAAATACCAAGACTCAATATTTAAAGAAAATTAAAAACTTCTAAATGATTAGTTTCCTTTACCTTAAAGTAGATTCCTAATATTGTTTTTTCTTTACACAACTTCAAACCTTAAAATAGCTTTATCTATCCAAAGAAAAGTTTGATAAACAATTAGAGCATGATTTTATGATCTCTAACAAATAGAGATATGCATAGAGTGTAGAAAAGCCATATATAAGAGGAGAACATATTGCTTCAAAAAAAAGGGATGAAAAATGAACTTACTCAAAAGAAGAAATTGTTCGGTCCAAAATGTTCCTTACCTCCTTAATTTTGTCATGCTGTAATTTGATTTTAAAAATGAATAGAGATTAAGGATGAAAATTAGAATAGAAAGACAAAGAGACAAAGAGATGGAGGTATAGAAGAGAGAAAGACCAATTAAATAGGTAAAAGAAATTACTGCAAAGAGAAAAAACGTGATTTTTAAATTTTAAAAAAGCTTTTTTAAATTAAATTAATGCAAATAATATAGGTTAAATTACTCTTTTGGTCCCTCTATTTGTCAAGTAATATCAGTTTGATCCTCAAGTTTTTTGTTGTCTCAATTTGGTCCTCATTTTCTTAAAAATGATTTAATTTGGTCATTGCCGTTAATTTTGACTAGATGGTGTTAAAGTCAACGACACGTGTCAATTTCTGATTTTTTTTAATTTTTTAATTTTTTACACGTGTCACTTCACAGTTGTGCCACGTGTCTAAATGCCTCAATTTGGTCACTATATTTTTTTTTAGCTTTAGTTTAGTCCCAATTTTTGTAAAAATGAAGTAATATTGTCCCTCCTTAAATTGACACTCAATTTAATTTTTTTATAAATCTTATGATGATATTCTTAATACAATTGACATTTTTATTAAATATTTGTGAAAATATTTTCAAACAAGTTGTTTTTTTTTTAGGTTTATTATTAAACAAAGTTAGACCCCAAAGTTAATTTTAAAAATTAACAATTTTGTCATCATATATAAAGTCATCAAGTCTATCATATTATACAAACTTAGTGAAGATTAAAAATCAAATAACTTGTCACACATAAGTTTAGGAACTAAATTTCAAGTTCAAAACAAAACCAAAGTCTAATATTTTGTATAAAATTTAAA
>Ga0214545_1006907_pt1 | contig 19425 bp, 15 predicted proteins | sample CNSS4metaG_FD_160064 | JGI IMG/M metagenome (GOLD analysis project Ga0214545, IMG submission 160064) | Root nodule microbial communities from cowpea collected in UCLA plant growth center, Los Angeles, California, USA - CNSS4 | ecosystem: Host-associated > Plants > Roots > Nodule | place: USA...
AATCAAGGAGGCTTCAAAATGGTACCAAATAAGATGTGCCAAAAAAAAGTACAAAGTACAAAGAAATAAAGCCAAAAATAAGAAACAATGCAACTCCAAATATGCTGCCAAAGTGCTTCCAATTTGCACAAAATCAAGAGTCAAGAGCTTGGCTTGTAGCCTTCTTTTGATTTGAACAAAGACCACCACCAAGTAAGGCACTTGTAAGCACCTTAAGCCACCAAAATGAAGTGCAAAACAACAACTATAGTCTTGGTTTTAAGGCCAAAACAGCTACCAAACCTGCACCAAAAAACAAAATAGCAAGAAAACTATACCAAGCAATGGAGTTAGCACAAACTCTCAAACAGGTCAAAAACTCTCAATAGGTGAGGAAAAGGATAAGCACACAAACTAAAATTCTACTTCAATATCCACCACCTAAGATGCTACCAAATCATAGAAACCATTCTAAACTTTATAGCATCATCAATCACAACCAATAACCAAGAGTCAAGTATATGAACCCAAACAAAGGAGAAAGCAAGAAAAGCTAAACCAAAAGAGAATTGAAATGAAACATGACTAGAAGGAGATTCAAGAAGTGACAAGAAAGAAATTAAAGGCTGGAAAGAAAGGCAAGCACCACAAAAAAGAACCTAGAAATGCACTAGAATAGATGAAAAAAAAAACTGAAAACAGAGAAGAAAAAGTGCTCAGAAGCAGCCACAATACTCATTGCAATTTTGTGCCAAATTGAGGGAATAAATTTCGCTTTTGTTGAAGGCAAACTCAAGGCAATATAGAGTACACAATCAAGGATTCAATTAGAATAACAAAGAGCACTTAAAAGCACCACAAAACGCACAAAATAGCAGTAAAATAGAGAATTCCCGAGACCACTACGCTAGAAAACGTGAAAATTTGCCTCAACTTCGCAGATTTTTCATTTTTTTTTGTACTCAACATTTTTGAATGATTCTTTTTTTATATTTTTTGTCTGGATGTTAGCTAAATGAGGAAAAATTCAGATTAAAATTTGGACTAGGCAGTGAGTCATGAAAAATCTCAAATAGTAGGTGTGTGTGTAGTGAAAACTGGAAAAACAGACTGGAACATAATTGCTCACGGAAATTGTAAGATGTTCTATGAAAATTCAAGATGAATGAACTTGATTATGATCTAAAATCAAGTATGAATCATAGAAGAACATCTTAAACACTCAAAAGCACAATCCAATCGGTGAAATGGATGAAAAACAGTGAGACCATTGCCTTACACATCCACAAGCATCACTTGAAGTTCATAGCTCATTTTGTGTGATGTAGAACTTGGTTCTCATCAAGCAAGTGCAGAATTCAGCCATATGAACGAAAATTAAGATGAATTAAAGTGCTTAAACATGACTTAAGACAAAACACAACATAAGAAACTGAAAATTAAAAGATGCATCGATTAAAATGAAGAAAAACAATAAGGAATAAAAGAACAATTGCTGGAAAACGAAAATGAAACCTAAAACAGATTTGCACCAATGAAGCAAGAAGTACTACAAGATGAATCAATGGAGATTCATGTAGCCTTAATGTCAAACAGTGTAGAGCAGCAAGCACATGAAGAAGACAACAAAACTTGAAGAAAAACAATGGAGAAGAAGAGACAAGATTGAAATTGAAACAAAACACAAGTATGGACCAAAAACCTTACCCAAACCAAGAGGATGGATGCACCAAAGGCTTGGATGGCTCTAGATACCATTTGATGGATCCTTGCTGTAGGAGAGAAAGGAGATCCATGGAAGACACCAAGAAGTAGATGAAATGCAACGGAAATGAAGATAAAAGCAAGAAGAGCTCTCGACAATGGAGGTTTTTGGTGAAGATGAAGAGTAGAAGTAGAGCTATGGTATGAAAGGTGGCTAGAGGAGATGAAGGAGAAGGTTAGCCATGTATGCTCTCAAAATAATAAAGAGTGGAGTGATCTCAACACAAACATTCTATTAGAAATTTCAAGAGTGATTACAATAGCCTAAAATTTAGGCTTTTATATGAAAGCAAATACACATAAACACTCTTAGCCCTTGGATGAGAACGACATTCAATCTTGGCCGTGGAAGATGGCTTGGAGAAGGAGCAAGGCTCATGGCCATTGGATGATGCCTTGGAAAAGGAGGAAGCATTCCTAGCCCTTGGATGTATTGGATCCATGAGGTGTAGGAAGGAATGTTGACTTCCACTTAGTCCACCTTGGACCTTTGGTAGCTCATGGCCAAATTAATCTTTGGGTTAAGTATGTTTTTAGTCCCTGAACTTTGACCCAAAATTGGAATTCGTCCCTGGCTGAAACTTTGATAAATTTTGGTTCCTAAACTTTAAAAATGAATGAATATAGTCCTTTTAACCTAATTTTGTTAACTTTTTTTAAGTTTCGAACGCATTTCTCAGTAAATATTGAGTCGAGAATATGTCAAACGGCGTAAGCAACTCCAATATTAACATGAAACACATTCGAGATGTTGAAAAAAGTCAACGTAATTGGATTAAAGGATTATAAACACACTTAAAAACATACTTAACCCTTAATCTTTTGAGATAAAAATCACAACTAAAAGAATATTAGAGTGTGAATAATTGGAATTCATAGCCAAGATATCATATTTTAAGATTAATAGTTATAATTTTAGGTATCAGTGTATAAAAATGATTGTGATATCAAAGTACATTTTAGAAGATCATCTAACAACGAAATATTAATCAAAAGCAATCAAACTCAATTAAATCATTATTCAAATCAAATGCAAATGTACTCAAATACTGGAATTTAAAACTAAAGAAGGAAAATCTTTGAAAAACTCTAGTATAAAAAACTCTAGAAAAGCCAAGTCGCCTTGTATTTATCCTCTTCGCTTCTCTTTACTTCCCTTTTTTGTCATTTATCAAAAAGAGTTTAAAGAAGAAAAAATTTATCACTACTAAGGAAAAGGTTTACAAGAAGGTGGCAGGGGTATAGTGTCACAAGGATAAAAGATGTGAAAAAAATATGTTGTTCTTTGTGGTTGACGTGTGGTAGATTGTATGCGCAATGCATTTACCTCCCTAGCTTCATGCGTATTCAACAATTTGACAATGTTATGATGTTCGTTAATGATGGTCTTATACCATCTAGGAAAGAGTACGGGCATTTATGAATTGAATTCCTACCATAACATAAACAAAGAAAATCATAGAAGAATGTAGAATAAGACAAAGATGGAGATGTCACAATCTAGCAGATTGAGAAGTCAAATGAAAATTCACCACAAAGATGTCAGTCTTTAACAAGAACCAATGTTCTAATCGAAGAACCAAGAGAATCCTCTCTTATTTAATTCAAAATTTATCTATTGATAACCAAGGTGTCTACTTTTGTTTTTTGTCCAAGTATATATAGACCACAACTGTTTAAGAAACCTTCAAACCCAAAAGGAAAGCTCAAAGCCCAAAAAACGCAAAAACATAAACTGAAAATGTAATGAAAGTAGTTCGCCCAACGAGCTTATAAAATAAAGAAAAGTACAAAAATTTTTATTTCCTAAAATTATTCTATAATTGTGCTCCAAGCCATGATTTTCATGTCTTTCATGTCCTTTGAATTTCAAGGGCTCCTCCTCAAGTTCTTCTTGTATTGAATCAGGAGATAGTCCTCTATCACACCCTCCTTCTTGAAGAGAATTTGTCCTCAAATTCGTTCCACTTGAAGATCCCTTATCCTTTGTATTGGATCAAGGGATAGTCATCTATCATACACTCTATCTTGTAGAGAATTTGTCCTCAAAATCGTACCACTTGAAGATTCCTTCTCCTTATGTTTGATAGTGTTAAAAGTAGCTCCTTCCTTCTTAAATTTTTCTTTTTCCTTCCATAAGGTGGATGATTTCTTGTAGGAGGTCTTTCTCTTAAGTTGTTTCTTTAGACCTGATTAGTTTATCATCATCCTCACCTTCTTGGAGAGAATTTGATAACGAATTTTTGAAGATCCTACACACGAAAACAAACATAAATCATAAACATAAATATAAAATAATCCAAAATAGAAATTCTACTAAAATGAGATTTAAATTTGGAAAGAAACAAATCCCTTATTATGAAAGGATTGAAGGTCTTCCTCCAGCGTCAAATAACCACTTGCTAAAAACATAGAACAATTTTATAACAAAGATGTTTTGCTAAAATAAAAAGAAAGGAATATTGTGCATATAAACAATAAAATATAGGTATGAATTTGGTTGCCCATAGGATTTTTTAGCAATGGATAAACAAGCTATGTGATGTGCATATATTGCCAAGCTTATATCCAAACTAAAAGAATTTTTCTTTGACTATCCAAAGTAATTGATAAGCAAGCTAAAAGAGTGGCAAACACAGGTTCATTAAGTTCTAAGCTTGTGCCTTCCTTTTCTGTCATTCGTTCTTCCTTCCATTTTTGATGCCATTTTTCCTTGATAAACAAATCTTCACTAGGCAACAAAACAAGAAGAGATGAGTTAGTACTTCCTTCTAATGACAAATAAAGATGTTCTTTTCTTTCTTTTTCTTTTTTCTCTTTTTGATCTTCTCTCTTTTCTTTCTCTTCTCTTTCTCTTCTCTTTCTCGCTTTTCTTTCTCTTCTCTCTTTTCTTTCTCTCTCTTTTCTTTCTCTTCTCTTTCTTTCTTCTCTCTCTTTTCTTTTCTTCTTTTTCTCTCATTTCTTTTTCTTCCTTATCTCGTGCTAGCTTTAGCTTCTACTCTTTTCTTTCTCTTTTCAAGACATCTAATGTTTGCAATGTCTTTTCTTCCTCCTTTTCAACTATAGCATGTAATTCTTGAGGTCTTAATTGGTCATGTAAGTTTCATTCCAATTAGAACATTGATGTGCTTCATGACCATAACCTTCACATTTAGTGCATCTTAGAGCACTTGGCAAAGGTTTTTTACATGCTTGTTGTAAGACCCGTGGAATTTAATTAATTAAATAAATAATTAATTAATAAATGCGGGTAATGAGAGCCTTTATGGCATTTAATACTGACATGTATGATGTGGATAAGTACTAGATCAAGTGGTTGAGAGTACTTAATTATATGAGAGGACTTGGGTTCAAATCCTATGTATGACATTTGTGTGTTATTTAATTATTATTGTTTTTAATAATATGCTTGATCATGTTGAGTGATAATGCAATCATAGAATTATATTAATCATCACAAAACATGAATTGGTTGAACGGTTGTGCATTGATTTGACATAGGCATTGTTAGGGGTTCGAACCTTGGTTAACTTAAACTGAGCTTTCTTTTTACTAAACTTATTTTTGGCAAAGAAGAGAAGGGTTGGGAACCCTAGCAGCCACGTGAAGGCCCCCTAAGGGGCTAGAAAAACAACTAATGATGGACTTTGAATGGCAATTATACCACTTTTAATGCCATTTTCGTTTTAGTATATTAATCCATCATGAAGGCACTATTATAAGGGAAAATTTAGGTGAGAGGAGAGGTTTTCTACATTTGCTATTGCTGTATAGGGAGAGGAGTACAAAAATTGAGAGTTTGGTGATGATTGAGTGAGGAAAGGAGCTGCATTGAGATAGGGTCAAAGGAAGATCATTGGTGATCAAGGGGGAACTTACAACAATGCCAAAATAAGCTAAGGAAACCAGGTTAGGGGAGCTGAACCTGAAATTTATACGTTGTTGTGATAATTGCATAATATGTCATTTGAAATTACATGCTTCCTTTTGATTCAACTGTCGCCAGGCGCCTCATCTTGTTATGCATGTTTCTGGGTTCTAGAGATGGAACCGCTTGGCGGTGCGAACCTAACTACCAGGCAACGCTTGGTTGCGCACCCAGTTTGTTGGGTTTGTTTGAAGGGCCTGGCAGTGATGAACACCCGCCAGGCAACACAAGCCGTGTTAGCTCAATTTTGAGGTTCTGGGCGTTTTGGCATGAATTGATCGGGGGGAAATCAAATGTTAGCTGTTAAGAGATGATATGATGTTGTACGTCCTTGAATTTAGTATATTTGATGGATAAATTTGATGGAACAATGTGAATGAGATTTAGGGTGTGAAATTGGTAATTTTCAGGTTGATAAGGATTAAGGTTCAAATTGTAGTTGGGAATTTGTAGGCACTCTCCTATATTGATAGTTCTAGCGTAGGATGCACAACTGAATGTTAAATTATGAAAATTATTGGCGGAGTGCGTTTTGAAAACTTTGGGAAGGGATGAAGGTGTAACAGAATCTGGGATTTTCCCAGAAACTGATACACCGCCTGGCGGGAGGCATATTGCCGCCAGGTGACATGCGTGAACCAGCAGAATGATGGTCGACTTGGCAGAGCAGATTGGCTTGTAGTGTAGACGTGCATTTGGTAGTGAACCTGATCATAAGGAAAAATATATATAGGGGAATTAGTTTGATGTTGGACAAGGAGCTCATGACTTGTGATGTTAAGGGTGAGAAGCCATAGGTAAGGTCTAAGTGATTGAAATGAATTGAACAATAAACTGACTAAACTTTCGTGGTAGTGAATTTACTTGAGCAAGATATTGCGTTCCAAGTCGTTATAGAAAGTCTATTAGGAACCTAAGGTTGTATGTTATTAAAGATTACCAATAGCATGAATTAAACGGGAATTCCTTGAGGTAGTAATTATCTTGATGGGCAAGCACGATAGACACAAGTATTAGATAAGAAAACGATAATTGAACTGGTTGTGTGCCAATGTATATGTATTCAGCTTAGAGGGAGGTTGCATCCTTAAGAGAAATTGAATGATATCGTAGTTGGTCAGTTGTGAATTATGATGGTTATGGTTTAGGGGTATATAAATATATCAATTTAGACACACATATAAAAGGATTCAATAACTTGAAGGTGTGCAATTACTAGACTAAAGGGATGGGATCTGATTAAGAGTGTGCCAAACCAGTAACCTTGCATTACTGGTGCAGCGCTTGGTGGCAGGTTTGGAACTGCCAGGCGGTAGCTGTAGTTCAGAGAGCAATAGAAAGGGGTGGCGCCTGGCGATGGTAGTCGATCCGCCAGGCGATAGCCACCAAATAGTGGGCTCCTGGAACGCGTGCGCCTGGCGATGAGTGTAGTTTCACCAGGCGATGTCTACAGTAATGGTGGTTCAGAGGCGCTATGTGCTTGGTGGTACATGTCCCCCACTAGGCGGTCTAGAAGCAGGCAGTGCTTGACACTACGTGACCTGCACCGGGCGATTTTGCTGCAACAATTTTGGTGTTCTTACTATTGACGTGTGTAATCTACAATGCTTTAGTGATGCCTTAAAGGTCGTCTTGTTACTGTTCCTTGAGTTGTGGCTCGAAACGTATCCCCTGAGTTGTGGCTCGGGATAGGGGTTAAGCACGTGGTATTTCTTGAGTTGTGGCTCGAAATAACATATCTTGACTTGTGGCTCGGGATGGCGGATGAACATGTGAAACTTTTGAGTTGAGGCTCAGGTTGGTGAGTGTTGTCGGTGTGAGTGTGCTGGTTGTGGCCAGTACGGATGGGTCCATATAGATTGCCCTCCTCAGTAATTAGTTGACGAGTTTGGTAGTCTTGGGAAGTTACGAACTATGTTCGTATTGGAAACTCCACCTGGCGTTGCAGTGTATGATTCGTAGCATGGTTTCCCGCACGTGCTCTATCAGTTGTAGTCAATAGGTATGGCAGCAAGACATCTTGAGGTACTCACTAGAAGACGTAGAACACGATTAACATGGTTGTGGCCATGTGGTATGGAATCAAAGGAAGGAATTCCTTTGGTGTGATTGTGTGATATATAAATGTGCTATATGTATATATGTTTATTTTGTTAGCTCACCCCATCTGCTTGTGTTTGGCGATGATCGTGTATGCGGTACACGGGAGCAGATGATATTGCAGGTGGATCTAGTGAGGCTTAGAGACGGAGCGGGGCTAGAATGGGATTCAGATTTTTAATCAGAGTTTTATTATGTTTTGGAATAGTTGTAATAATTTACATTATTAAACTTGGAAATTGTAATTAAGTTTTATAAAGTTTGGATTCAATTTATTTTATGATTGAATAAAGTTTGAAATTTTTCGCGTTTTTGGGAAATGGATTTATAATTTATGAGATTTTAATTTCTTATTTTATTTGATTATTTAAATCCGTAATATCTGGTAGGGATGTTACATTTGGTAACAAAGCTTTGTTTTCAAAATGATTTTTGGGGTCTATGGGGAGCGAGCTTATCGTGTTTCGCTTGCAAGACTATTGTGTGCCATGTTGTGAAATTTTCTACTGTATAAGTATTAACTAGAGCTGTTGATGTGAACAGTTGAAAATGTGGCGTGCTCAGGCTGTGGCTAACCGAAGGAGGAGGAACACTGTTGGAGTTTATGATATCGCTCATGCCATTCATCGTATGGTAGACGTGATGCAACCTATTGCAGCCCAGCCTAGAGCCGTGGTGGCACCTACTCACCCAGTAACCATGGAAGACTTCATGAGACACAAGCCTACACATGACTGGAACGCAGATCTGTGAGTGGTTGTTTTTGTGGGTCTGGCCGACACAAACAATTAGATTTTTAATAGTTAGCGTCGGCTAAGCCTACGCAAATGGCTGTGTAATTTGAAATGAACAACTTGTTTCTAGGCACATCCCATAACCTACATCTGATACCTAAACCTACGTTGAATACCCATCCAAACAAATTTCAAGCAATTTAATTAATCCAACAATTCATCATATGATTTCTTTCATTTACAACTGAAATTCCAAACATAAAATTAAGTTAATTGTGACTTTAATTAGATCAAATTAAAGTCACACAAAATTCCTGGAGTCTAAGATCAAATTACAGTCAAACAAAAAGTGCCAATATTGGCATTACAAGTCTGCTAGCATTTCATTCTAAGTTCTCCTAATTAGCCTATATTGCTTAACTTATAGTAGTTGTTGGTAGTAGAACCTACTAGCAGCCACCTCATAGCTATAATCCGCAATGAAGGAGAGAATGATACAACTGAAACTTGAAAAATGAAAAAGTAAAATGTAAGAGATTAATCTCTAAAGCAACTTTATGAGTATCCTATAATATAATTAAGAAAGTAAACTTTTACAAAATGTATACACAATTTGAAAACAAAATGTACCTTCTTCAAGGAATGGGATGATCATCCAAGTCTTCATCATAATGTGGATGCACGCGACTAATGCCTGTTGAACTGTATGCAGCCTGCTTCTCCAACATCATGGCTAATTGTTGCTTGATCAAACTCAATTCTTCTTGAATAAGAGCATATTTTTTATTAGTTTCATCAGCTCTCATAATGGCTTGTTTTACTTCTTCTAGAAGCCTCTTTGTCTGAACTAATTATCCCAGTCTTGGATGAATTGCGCGGGCCAAAGTAGAAGGCTGAGTAAGGGATGACACACCATGATGAATGTTTGCAGCCAAGTCCCTAGTGCCATAAACTCTGCCTCTACTTTTCCTTCTAGCAACATCTTTCTAGCATTGAATCTTTGATGTTGTTGTTGTTGTAGTTTCTGTAGAACTATCCGTCTCCATGTCCTGCATACGCTGATGATATGTCTTCTACTCATTCATAATATTTGAAAAGTGTTAGAATTGTATAGACTTAAACAAAACTAAACCAACTGTTGACAACCTACATATACTTCACGTGCACGTGTATACACCCAAGCATCGTCCTTCTTCTTATGAGTGACAAGAAACAACTCATCTGGATTCACAGGACACCCATGTTTTCGCTCTTGAGAAAAGTTATGCAATTAGTAAGATTATATCACCAATCATATAAAATGTTCAATAACATTGTAAGCAAATTTTTTACGTGTTACAGAAAACTTACGAGTCCCAATGCAATCTCAAGGTGCGATTTGTGACCTGTAGAATGTAGTTCTCCACCTCTAATTGGAGCTCTATTTGTTTTATTTTAAGAGGATATGTCTTTGAACTCTTTACTCTCCCAATAGTCAAGAAACTAAGTCCAAGTTATTTCACCCATCCAGCTAGGTTTCTTCATTTTATTCCTAGCTTTGGTGAGCATATCAGATATGCATTTTCTGACTTTTGCCTCATAGACCTTCTGAATATGCCACTCATGCTCAGGTGCCCAAGTAATATGGGTATGCAAAAATAGAAAGTAATAAAGTGATAAGTGCTATATAATATCATAATTCATAACAATTATATTCTATTACCATAAAGTACATCCACAATTTAAGTTGAACATCTTCAGGGACCTTGTCATAATGATGGTATGGGCCCCTAAACTGTGTCCTTATTGCCTGTCCAATTGCCTCACTGGCATGGTGGTTAGGCATCCACCTACAAGAAAAACCAGGACACTTTTTAATATTAAGTACATAATTTACTAGGAAAATTAAATAACATAGAAACTTACTCTTTACCGATGGGTGTAATAATGAGCTTGCCATGTTCATCACGCTCGACCTCATCATCAAACCAAGTATTTTTACCCCTATGGTTTAATGTGAAAGCTTTTTGTGTTGTTCAAACAATGAGGACATGCTAATTTTCCTTTTGTCCCCCAACTAGACAACATGGCATAAACAGGAAAATCATTTATTGTCCACATCAATGAAGCTCACATCAGAAAGTTCTCTTTTGTGGAAACATCATATGTCATGACACCTTCATTCCACAACTTATTGAGGTCATCAATAAGCGGTTGCAAGTACACATAAACTTTTTATGTTGGGTTTGTTGGACTTGGTATGAGACATGTTAAAAACAAGAATGATTTAGTCATACACAAATCAGGTGGTAGATTATAAGGAGTAACAAACACAAGCCAATAAGAGTAAGGGGATGTAGAAGATTGAACATAAGGAGTGAAACCATCAGAATATAAACTAAGTCTTATATGTTGTGGATCAGGAGCAAAATCTGGATATACATTGTCAAAGTGTTTCCATGCTTTTCCATCGGATGGATGTCGCAAAACACCATCATCTATTCTATTTTCGTAATGCCATCTCATTGGTTTAGCAGTTTCCATTGATGCATGTAGTCGTTGTAATCTTGGGATTTGTGGCAAGTAGAACATTCTTTTTACTAGAACATTCTTGTGTCTTCATGTGCCACCCTTATAAGGTAAGTACCTAGAACAATGACAAAACTTGCATTCTGTTAATTGGTCATCAACCTTGTAATATAACATGCATGCATCTTCACAACAATCAATCTTTTCAGCTTTCAACCTAAGACTTGACACAATTTTTTTTCTTCATAGTAGTTCTTAGGTATGGAATTATGTTTGGGAGTGACATCAGCAAACATTTGAATGAAATAATCTAAGCATTTTTCAGTAACATGCCAATTGGTTCTGACTGCTAGAAGCCTTATAACTATTGATAATCTTGATTCGGTTGCTCCTTCATAAATGGGCTCATTTTCATTGTTGAGCATGCAATAAAACCTTTGCGCTTCAGCATTAGGGGACTCTTAATAGAAATTGCCACTCTCCACATTGTCATCAAAAGCTCCTGGATCACATGTACGCATACAAGCATCATACACCATTTCAGTCACTGAAGCAAATTGATCCTCATGATTCATGTTTTCATAGCTACTAGATGCATGACCTAAGCTTTGAACATTTGATCATTGTTCTTCCTGATTAACCCATATGTTGTAGTTAGGCATAAATCCAACTCGCAACAAATGAGCCCTCACATATGGTGCTTTATGAATTTTCTGACATTTACAATTCACACACGTACACCTTATCCCTCCATCTAAAATGAAGCTAGGTTTGTCCATTGCTTTGGATACAAAATCTATCACTTCAACAATAAACTCTTGTCTAAGTCTCCTTCAAGGAGATCAAACATATTATACATCTAGTTACGATCCATTCTTTCTACATGTCCAACACCAAATTATTAGCAACTATGACACATAGTTTTAATGTTAAACAACACTACTTTTCATGAGATTTTTATAAAAAATGTCATAGGAAAAAAAGGAAAATTCCCTATAAAGGTAGAAGGAAGAAGAGTCTCCTATAAAGGTTAAAATGAGACTTCTCCTATAAATGTAAAAAGTTAATTTCTTTTCTAACATTTTTTTTATATTTACGTTTTTTTGTTTCAAAGTTTAGATAATTTGGTTTATTTGAGAAACTATTTACCAGGATACGAATATGGACCAGCAATTTCTATAGTCTTAATAAGTCATCATTATATGGACTCAACAGTAACCAGGGGAAATGCACGGGTCACAGATTCGTAATAATTTTGGGCAGTTTCCTTAACTGGATAAATGTGAACATTGAAGGGCAAAAATCAAAAGCAAGTTGCTCAATCAAAAAAGGAAATAAAAATATTATAAAGAACATCGGGAGAATTAAAATAAAGAATTTGTATTTGTAAATATATGCAACAGTTCAACTTTTAGATGTAATAATGTAATATATAAATTCTTGGATATGTATATGTTTTAACCGAATAATATCATACTTATTTATTTTAGTTATAATAATGAATTTAAAAATCCATACACTTAACACATACACTTAATACATACATAGGTTAATTTGGTCCGTTTTAATTTAGGTTACTATTTTTCTAATGTAGTTCAACTTATTTTTTTCATACTATTTTGTACTATTCACTAAATAGGTTTAGTTTGCCAATTGCACAAAACTTTAAGGCCTAACAAATAATTACTTTTGGCCCAAACAAAAGTTTTTCTTATATTTTCTAAGACTTCTAGTTTTTTTTTTATTCATTGTTATTAAAAATCAAATACTCATTAACTTGAAGTAAATACGTTCTCTCTTAAAACACCATTGTTTCTATATATTAAAAATTTTCTGATCTTTTAGCATGTAGGTATACTTGGAGAGCACAAAAGGAGAATATCTTAAAGAACAATCAATTAATATACATTAAACAACATGTAATTGGCAAATCATACTTTAACACTGTGTTCGCTTTTGATGATAGTACTGTTAGCACATATTTGCTCGCTTTTGATGATAGTACTGTTAGCACATATTTGCTGCGACGGATTTGTGAGTCAAATCATGTTCACATGCACCAAATTGGAAGAGAATGAAGGAGTAGATTCAGAAAATAATCTCTTTATTTCATTCTCTCTTAATAGCAGAGATTTGAGTGCATTCATCACTATTTTACAAATATATCCCTATGTATATAAAATAAAAAACCACTAAAGTATTAATGTGAATTATCATATTTTTTAAATAATTATTATATATATTATTAATTATATATAATAATTATCATTAATAATATATATATATATATAATAATTAAAATATTGTCAAAAATATAATAATTAATATATTAATATATCACAATTAAAATATAAAATAATTATTATTTTTAAGTATATAATAATTAATAATAATAAAAATTATATATAAATATGTAGAATAATTAATATTAATTAAAATATTATTAAAATATAATAATATATTAATTACTATTATTAATTTTTGTATAACTTTTTTTTAAATTTAATTGTTTAACTTTTTTCACATTCATAAAAATTTAAACTTTTTTATTTTAAAAATTCATATAATTTTAATATTTTTTTTAATTCATTTTAATTATTTATAATTATTTTTATAACATCAAATTACAAAATCATTCTTTTTTTCATTAGGAGTATTTTGGTAACTTTCTAATTCTATCTATTTTTACAATTTATTTTATTTATCACATCAATCAAATCTCTCACTAACTTTCATAAAACTTATCTCCAAATCCATTCATTTTACCTTCTAAATCCACTCAAAAAAACACAAAAATTCATCCACCCAAATTTACACAAATTCATCTTCACACTCTCCCTCATATCCATCCCTCCAAGGGAACACACCCTAAGTTTTGGATTAGGATGCTGCTGCTCTAAGCATAATTTCTATAAACATCCTGCTGCCACTACAAGAATGGAAGTTTGAAAACATGCTGCCACTATAAACATGTAACTTGGAACTATATATAATACATGTAACTTTTGGAAAAATAAGTTGGGTTTAGATATATACATATATGGAACAATGTAACGTAATACAAACCAATTTGACTTTTGAATGAAATTAACCAACAAAATTATAAATAAAAGACTTAAATATACATTTGGTTCCTATTTTTGTTGTTTTTATTCAATTTAGTCCTCATTTTCGTTTTGTATTCAATTAAGTCTTCATTTTCGTCAAATTTTGGTCAATTTGGTCATTTTCACTAACGGTGTTTAAATAGTTAATGTTTTTGAACAGTACATGCCACGTGTCACCTTATTTTTTTTTTGATTTTTTTTTAAATTTTAATTTTTTTAATTTCAAAAAAATTGTTTACGTGTCAAGTTACAATTGTGCCACGTGTCAATGCTAGTGCCACATGTCAGTTTGTGGTTGTATTATTTTTTTTGTTCAATTTAGTCTCGATATTCATTATTTTTGTTCAATTCAGTTCTTGTATTCGTTATTTTTGTTTAATTTAGTCCCAATTTTGTGAAAATGGAACAATTTAACTTTTAAAATTGACATTATTATTAGTTATTTTTGAAATTCAATTATAAATTATTATATTTAATTATAAATTGAATATAATTCTTAGATTCAATTGTTAAACAAAATATAATTATTTAAATATTATTAAAATATAATTATTAAAATTTTAAAAATATATATTAACATTTTTAAAATTGACATTTAAATCTAAAATATTTAATATTTTTATTGCATTGTAGATATTAAAATCTAAAATATTCTATATTTAAATGTTAATTTTATAAATATTAGTTTACTTTTCTAAAATATTTTGAATATTTAAAATATTTTTAAATATCAATTTTAAAAGTATTTTAGAATATAAATATTAGAAAAAAACTTATAATAATTATATTCTTATAATATTTTAAATAATTAAATATATGAATTTTATTCAATTTATAATTAAATTTAATAATTTATAATTGAATTTAAAAATTATAAATTCGAATGTCAATTTTAGAAAAAATATTAATATAATTTGTATAAAAGATATTAAATTTGGTGTCAATTTGAAAGGGACAAAATTGATTTATTTTTACAAAAAATAGGACTAAATTGAACAAAAATAACAAATATAGGGAGTAAATTGAACAAAAAAAAATAATAGTATCACAAACGGACACGTGGCACTAGCATTGACACGTGGCACAATTGTGACTTGACACATGAACAATTTTTTTGAAATTAAAAAAAAATATTATTTTTTTTAAATTTAAAAAAAGTTAAAAAATTAAAAAAAAAATAAAAAAAAAAAAGGAGATGGCACATGGCATGTACGGTTCAAAAATGTTAAAGATTTAAACACCGTTAGTAAAAAGGACCAAATTGACCAAAATTTGACGAAAATGAGGACCTAATTGAACACAAAACGAAAATGAGGACCAAATTGAATAAAAACAACGAAAATAAGGACCAAATGTATATTTAAGCCTAAATAAAAGTAGGTGTTGTAGTAATTTGCCAAAAGTGAACAGGACTGCATAACTCTCTTACACTTAAAAGTATATATAATTTTCACCTTCACACATGTAATAGTTGGAAACCATAATTATCTACCCTTGAAAACTAGCTTCATCCATCTGCAACAGTTAAGTAATTGAGTTTGTTGCAAGGGCAAAAGTTGTGGCTGAAAACCCAAAACCCAAGTATATCATCTAAATTGAGACCAAATGTGCGTAAGTGCCAAATGCTACATGTGAGAGTGTGGATGTTCTCCTAGTTAGTAGGGCATAGGTGGAGATGGATTAATCTTTTATGACCTTTAATCAATTTGTTGTGGCTCTTTCTCAGTGTCCATTAGTTTTTCAATAAATGAAGATTGGGAAACAACATATTCCCTCTGCTCTCAAGTTTCCATATCAGTAAATAGTGAGAATAACAACAAATTAACAACAGACACATGTAAAACACATAGCTATGCTAATGTCTTAGAGAATAACAATAGACACACAAGCTTAGACCTTTTACAAGTTTCCATATCAATAAACAAAAATTTAATTCACCTATAGAGTTTTTTGATTCAATAATTTCGTTTTCAATGCAAAACAATCATTCTTGAATAAATAAGTTCATTATTATCCAAAGCGAAAACTGACCTTGTTTGTGTAGCTGCCAACTCAAATGTAATCTCCACTCCAAAGTCCTTGTTTAAGCCAACACTCAGTTACGCACCTCAAGCTCATTATTTCAGCTCTCCAAAAGTTCTCCACCTCCACTTAAAACGCCTAATGACCAATACCAAATTCAGAAACCAGTTGTTAAATCTTCACTGGACAATACAACCTTCATTCTTGGTGTTCAAATTAAAGAGCTACAGTAGAAAAGCATGTGAGAAACACATAAATAAAGCCTCCCAAACGCAGATACCGAAATCAAATTTAATCATCTTAAAATAGAGAATTGTGAATCCCTAATAGGAACACCCCAAACTAAGAAAGAGAGGGATAATTAGTTACTGGGAATGGAAACCTGTTTGAATTCAGAAGCAAACATACAACGTTATTCACATATGCTATTTGCAATCTCGGAGAAAGGGGGAAGGAAATGTGGCTCGTTGAAAGGCTCACTTGCTCACTTACTCATCGCCATTGAAACTTCACTTGAACTCGTGGTAGATTGAGGGAACGAACTCGCACTGTACAAACTTGATTTCGCTTAACAAATTCCAAACCCTCAAGTCGCACTTGCTGCAGAAATGAGACATAAAACACGAAATGGGTAGCAATGGCTGTGGCACTTGCTGTGTTGCAGAAATAGAGCTAAAATGGCGAAATGAGGGCAAAAGGTTACTAAGACATTGGCGAAAAGGGGCAAAAGTTACTAAGACAAAAAAATAGTGGAGCTAAAATGAAATAGGGAAATGAGGGAAACATGATTGCAAAACATAACCTAATTAAATATTTGGTTTTTTCTTTTAATTAAGTGATGTATGCGTGGGCCAACCGACGCAAAGAATTGAATGACTATGCGTCGGCCATCCGACGCTTGAATTTTTTAATTATACATCGGCTAAGCCAATGATAAAATCAATTACACTTATTTTTTTTATATAAATACACTTAAATATGTATAGAGTGGGTTGTGCGTAGGTTTAGCCCACGCCCTTTTGCGTCCCTATTATGGCTGACGTCATTTTTGGAAGCTAAGCCTTGTAGTGATATATTGATTAGTCCTAAATTTTTTCATATCATAATGTTAAAGTATTATAATCTTAGTAATCCATCATTATACCATATACTAATTGTACCGTACATGCTCAGATACACCTTGACCATGTTAGTATAATCATCTTTCTTGTCTAAGTATATCTTTGTCATGAGACATCATATAGTCGACCTATATGTATGCGGCCAAGACAAAACCATACTGCCCAAACTGCTTATATAAATAAACTATGATTAAGTGATAGCCTTTTTCTCAAGCTACGTTAGGCTAAAGCTTGAAATAATTGCTATGGTGGAAGATGGCTGTGCAAAAGTTGGTGGAATGCGTGATGGAGCTCTCAATTTTTTGGTGTTTTAATGGTTAAATGAAGGTGGTCTGTGGTGCTCTAAGAGATTATGCCAACTATAGAGAAATAGGTGCTAAAGAGACCTCATGGGATGCTCTAGCAAGTGATTAAGAGATAAGACATGGTTCAAAACTGATTTTGGCAGTATAACATTATCAATCTCATAATGAAGAATACATAGGGGAGACACCTCCATTTATAGAGTAAGGTGTCTTCAAAATGGTCCAAAACTCTAGAATGCTAACATGTACCAAAACCCTAAATATCTTGGTGAAGGAGAGATTGACATGGGAAACTCTCATTTGCATGAAAATCGAACCACTCATGTGTTGCCATGTGGAAAGCTACTTTATGAAAAACCCTCTCCAATAAGACAATGACACATGACCACTACCTTTGTAAGAGAACTCTCCATTCAGGGCTTGCCATGTGGCATGCATGGGACATCTTCCACCCTTAAGCTAAGTTTAAAATAATTAAACATGAAAGAGTTGCTTAAGCTAGGCGTATATGATACTCCGTACTTAAGCAAGATTGTTTTTAAAACTCTACACTACTTGGCCATTAATATAAGGCCTTCAAAGGAAATCATACACTATAAGACCCAAGTGAAGCTTCATATGATCTCTATACTCTAAAATGCTTCATGATGGCCCAAGTGAAGAGGAGCTTAACTTCACCTTTTTCAAAGGATGTAACTCTTCTTGAATTTGTTTGTCCATGCTCCTTGTGATTGGACTTTTGGCTAAGGGTGTGCCATCATCCCCTCCCTCTTGAGAAGGATTTGACCTTAAATCTATAGGCTTTTCATCTTCATCTAGCTCCAAATATCCTACAAAAAGGGTTAGATCACAAACATTGAAAGTAGCACTCACATCATACTCACATGGCAACTCTAGGCCATATGCATTCTTGTTAATTCTTTGAAGCACTCTAAGAGGTTCATCACAACAGGAATTGGGTTTCGAATTCCTTTATTTTGGAAAACTATCTTTGGTCAAATGGAGCCAAACCCAATCACCTTCCTCAAAAATCACTTCCCTCTTGCCTTTGTTATTTTGCTTGGTTATCTCTCGGTTTGGTGTTGTATTTGAGACTTCACCTTCTCATGCATTTTCTTTAAACATTTGAACCTAAATACCCCTTCCTTATGAATGAAATCACTAGGATTTGGGAAAGGTATGAGGTCTAAAGGAGTGAGAGGTTTGAAGCCATATACAACCTCAAATGGAGAGATTTTGGTGGTCTTGTGAACCACCCTATTATAGGAAAACTCAATGTGGGATAGGTATTCATCTTGAGACTTGTGTGTTGGTATCGCGCAGCGGAATGTTTGAGCGTGTGGACAAAAACCAAGAGGAGGGTGAATTTGGTTCTTAATAAAAATTATGCTTTTAATATTTTCCCTTTTAATATCAAAGATCAATTAAAATTCTTTCCTTTATTTTCTAATAAACACAATAAAATAAAGAGAGTAGAGAAGAGAAAATTGCACAAAGTATTTATACTGGTTCGGATCAAAAGACCCTACGTCCAGTTGTTAATCTTTTAAAAACGAGATTAACTAAATCACTACAATAAACCAAACTTACAATCAATGATAAGAAAGATTAGGGTTTAGAAAACACCTCTCTTGAATCACACAAGAGATGAAGACACCTCCCTTGAAATCCACAATGGATGAAAACACCTTCCTTGAATCACACAAGGAATGAACACCTCCTTTGAATCACACAAAGGATGATCGGCTTCTCCTAGCAACAGCAGCAGCACTCAATCACTCAAGATCCCACTTGATGAAAGTTATCGCTCTACCCACACTAGGTTTTTCAAAGCCTTTCCACAGAGAGTTCTCAAGT
>Ga0214545_1006909_pt1 | contig 19422 bp, 11 predicted proteins | sample CNSS4metaG_FD_160064 | JGI IMG/M metagenome (GOLD analysis project Ga0214545, IMG submission 160064) | Root nodule microbial communities from cowpea collected in UCLA plant growth center, Los Angeles, California, USA - CNSS4 | ecosystem: Host-associated > Plants > Roots > Nodule | place: USA...
ATATAGATATATATATATATATATATATATATATATATATATATATATATATATATATATATATATATATATATATATATATATATATATATATATATATATATATATATGACTAATTTATTAACTCTAATAGTTTTCCTTCTCTAATAGACTATTGTATTTGTAATAGAATTTGGATTTTCTGTTGGATTTTGTTATGTTATTCTTTTATTATGTCTTCAAAATATATTAATTATCATTAATTTTGACATTTTAAATATATTATAATGATATTTAAAATACTAACATAGTATATAAAAATATTCAGTAGAAGAAAACATCAACAAAGAGAATCTAGACTCATTTGTAACATCAACAAAAAGAATCTAGACTCATTTGTAGCATGATGTTGATTTGTCTTGAGTTTAGAATTTGGTGCATTCATAAACATTCTTTGATTAATCAAGTGGAAGTGAATGCAGCCCTTCTCCTTTCCAACCTAACAAACCAATACCCACTTTCTATTGACCATTAATTAAGACGTCATATTTGGAATCATAAATGTGACTAAATATATAAAGAAAGTTAAGTAAATAAATATTACCTCAGGAATTATGCCATTATTAATAAAAGGAAGCAATTTATTTATTTATTTAAAGAAAAATCAAAACCAATGTAAATTTCTCAAAAGTGTTAACATAGAAAATCAAAGTAGTATAAAAGTGGTAGCCGCCACATAACGAATAAAAAATTGGAAGGCATTGACTATGAAGAAGAGAAAACTTGGATTAGATTTGTGATATATTAAGTTATTTATTGATTCAAATGGGGGATAAGAGTAATTTAAAAAAAGTATAGATGTTTTCCTTTATTTAAAAAAGAAAGTGGACGACAATGTAAATAATTTAATTTATGTTAAGTCCTTACAAATATAGAAAAATAATTAGTTTATTGGATTTGAAACCGAAAATTGAGTGACAATGACAGCGAATACGGGTTGTCGCTACATACTACAAATGAAGAAGGAAAAATCTGTGATCTGAATCTAATGTGTTTCTATGTTTATGAGAATCACATGTCACCACGTTGCTTTTTGTTTTTCATTGCCATTGTTACATTTTCAAAACCCTCAAAATTAATGTAATCAAAATCAACCCTTCATAATATAGACCCAACATAAAACACCTTAAACCGGGGTTTCTTCATGCACCTTATTGTTTTCTTCCTGTACCTCCAAATTTTGTTGTGATCCTAATTTTGTCCTCCTTACTATATAATAAACAAATTTTGAAATTCAGTAATTTAATTTTTTTTTTTTTAACTTTCTGGACTGCTTATTATGAAAAGTTATTGGATTGCTCAATTCAAAACATATTTTATCTTTTGTAATAGTGTAGTTAATATATACATATATATTAGAAAGATTGTTCTACAGATATTTTAGGATAGGTATTCCGATAATAAGTATTTCAAAACAATGTTTATTATTAGATGAAATAAAGCATGAAATATAAAATGTCATTTCAAAAATTTTGGAGGTGCAGATGGTAATTATGGGGGTGCAGAAAGCAAAAGTCCACATTTGAAATGGGCATCTACAAGACCGAGAAAATCAACTCTTCCATGAATGACAGAGCTATCGCATGCGAGGAGAACAGGTTGCATGTATTTTCTGTAAAAACTTACATTAAAACAATTCGTATGTTACATTACCTTTCTCTTCCATTTTCTAATTTCGTGGCTTATCTCTTGCCGCCAATTTCATGCGACCATTTCTCGCAGCGCAATGAACGAATGTTGCACCACTTTTTTTGTTTCCCCTTCAAGCATTAAGACGTTTTGCCATGTACGATAGTTGAAACGCACACCATGTGTTTGTGAAAGTGTGCTAATGATGCTTTTCCAATTCTTTAGACTGTGATTTGAAAAATTATATAAACGTTGTTTTCTCTGTATTCACTAAGTGCAGTTTCTGTCATTAACTCTTCATCCCCTATCTAGTTTCTTATCTTACCTGTAGCCATCGCAGGTTATACTTTGTAATTGATATATGAAAATAGTGATGAGTTATGAAGAAATATGCATACTCTGCATCTGAATGTGTTATTATCATAACTGTTTTGTTGTTTTCTGAAATGTCAACCCGTTTAGGAAGAGGCTGGATAGTTTCCCTCTCTCTCAATGGACCTGCAGGACTTCCTTCTCCGTGCTCGAGTCTTGAGGCTTTACAGACAAGCATTGAGAATTTCTGGTCGAGCCCCTTCTTCTGCCAGAGGTGAATATTCTTAATTATATGGCTCAACATTCTTCTGATGTTATATACGATTATTTATAGTTTTATAATGAAACTTACGAATATTCAGGAAGATGTGTTTCTGAACTGTGAATTGAAGTTGGTAAAATTGAAAGCATAATTTTGGTCCACAGTTTTACAATTTCAGTGACACTTTCTGACTGTTGTGCCGTTTTGTTGTCTACACAGGCAAAATTGTTTATAACTGAGAATAAAAAGGTTATGAGAAGTGCGAACCTCTGTTATTCAGATTTAACGACTGCATGCTTATTAGATAATTAGATAAGCTAGTACAAAAGAACAGACCATATCAATAGGAACAAACCAAGTACTATAACCTGAAGCTAACCTCCTTCATAGCGTTTAAAAACAACTAAGCTACTTGAAGAAAAAATCTCCTAAAAACTAGTATAACAATTGAACTGCATATAGAATACTATTTATTTTCTTAACAAAAATGTATTATCACTTATTTAGTGTCTGTTTGGAACAAAGCTAAAAGAGTTTCTGAGAGCCTCTCTAGTAGGAATACAGAACTTTTTCAGTTGAAAAACTCTCAAAACCTGTCTAAACAGACTCGGTACCTGGTCAGTAAATCAAGGCATGAGTCCTGATGTTCTCTGGTTTGAGACAGTAGGATACGGACAATAGGGTAGAAGTCTTCCAGAAGAATATTTCAATGCATGTTCCAGGGAATTGTAAAGAAGCCTCTTCTTAAATAAGATAAATTTACTTGTGGGCACAAATAATATATACACGTGGATCATGTATAAGAGTTTATCTATCTTAGTTTCAGGTTGGTCCAAAGGAATGGATATCCTCACTTTATTTTAATTTTCTTTTACACCAAAAATTACTTGTTGGTGTTAAGAATGAGTGTTAAAAAATTTCCAGTTCATTGATACATGCATGTAAGTTTTATGACATTGGTTGATGTAATGGACTGTGCAGCTGAACTGAGACAGACAATCAGACAAGAGATGGAAAATAATAGAAACTGCAATGACAAGCAAAGGATCCGTTTCTTGATTAGTGAGGGATTGGAGAGACTGAACCGACTGGATGAAATGCTTGACATGCAAGGTCACCGTTGATGGAGTGGTATGTGAATGTGATCAAATACCTCGGCTTGTTAGGAGAGCAAAAAATCAAATTAGTTCATGAATGATATGGTATCTGTAAAATTATGGTTTAAATTCTCCGTTGATTAATAACTTTGCTTGATGATTGTCCCTTTCTACATTCTACAGGGATTCCTTAAGACTAACAATCTTTTGATTTAATACTTGATATAATCCTATTTATATTGGCGTTATACCAATCCTGTCCTGACTATTCTTTCCGCTGTATATATGTTGTTAAAGAATTGTACGTGCATACAAGACAAAGTCATAAGCTTTTCAACTCCTTCCCTTAACCCGCGAGTAAGGTTCGAACTTGTCCTCCCGGCTACAATCAGATATGTTTCTTTCTTAAGATGTCGTGAAATTTAATTTTGATATATGATATCCTGATGTTTCAATCTGAGTTACGTGATACTATAATCTGAGTTACGTATTCGTCCATACTTTACTTAATTTATAATATTTTATGTTTTGAAATTTTGATATATATGATTTTAATTTAAATTCACACGATAATAATTATATATTTATTATGTTTGTTCTGGTCGAGTATTAAATTTTTTTTTTCTTCTGGGTGAGTATTGAACCTTTTTTTTTTCTTTTGTAAGGTCCGGTCTTTTACAATAATCGCATTATGCGAACAATCCTTTCTATATAGGATGCTTGAAGTACTAACTCCTCTAATAAAATTTAAACTTTCACTTTTATTAGGCAGTATTGAACACATTCATTCTTATTTTATTAATATTTTTGAAAGTTAAATTACTTAAAATCAAAATGTAGTTGTATGTAAATATATATCTCATACCTTATTCTATTATGCATAGCAATATATATTATTTGTAAACATTTAAGACATAATATAATATGTGAAATTTATTAAACAAAAATCACATTCAAATATAATGCACTTTGGATAATCAATTATACTAAGCATGTTCTTAGCTCCATATGCATTTAGTTGATTACTTTAGAAACAATATACTAAATATGCATTTGATGTTCATAACTCATTCATAATTATTTATTTATTAAGATAAATTTTTACTTTACATAATTAATTATATATAAGGATAATAGAATGTTTCACTCAATATATTTGATTAAACTCACATATAAGTTTTCAAATCACAAAAGAAATTTATAAATGTCCACCTAAATTATTTTTGTGGGTCAAATATAAAAATCAAAAAACGACAAACTAACCCATTGTCATTCTGACCTAAAATGATACTTTCTCAATGAAAAAGCTTTAAATTTTGAAGAAAAATATATGTTTAAGTCACTTAAGAGAATAATGATTTGTATATTTCTTAAGTTATGAGTAAAGAAATATGTTAAACAAGTTTTATTAATTGAAGGTAATTAATATTATATTTATAAATTATTATATAATCAATTATTATATTATAATATCTTAAAATATTAGATAATTAATTATTATATCATAATATTTTGGAAATATAATAAAATCTGATAATATGATAAGATGTTATTTGTAAATTTATTGAAGATATTTTAAAATATATTAATGATATGTGTGTTATATATTTTTTAATATACATACTCTTTTTTAAAATTTAATTGTTTTTATCTTTTAATCATTCATCTTATTTCTTTTTAGTTAAATGTTTATATTTTAAAAATATTAGAAAATCAATTATTGTATTATAATATTTTAAAAATATAATAAAATGTTATTTATAAATATTCTGAAGATATTTCATAATATATTAAGGGGACGTGTTTTTTATCTTTTTTAATATACGTACTCTTTTTTTCATTTAATTGTTTATATCTTTTAATCATTCATCTATCTCTTTTTCGTTAAATACTTATATTTTTAAAATAAATTACTAATAATTAATAATAATCTTATACCACTATTAATTCAATTATTTTAAAAATATAATAATTTAAAAAATTTATTCATTATAATTTTAAGATTATAAAAAAGCTAGTCTAAGAATTGTCAATTTTGTCTTCTCCATACCATATCTCTAGAGTTAATAAAATAAAATACTATAAGAAAAATAATGGAAAAAAAATTAAAATGATAATATGATAAAAAAAATAGTTGTTTAAAATCGAAACATGAAAAATAAAATTAGGACAAGTGTCACTTTATATCATATCCAGAAATGTAGATAACTAAGCATATAATATATAGAATATATGATAACTAGAGTTGGAGTTATTATTATTTAATGATCAACTTTTCCTCGCTTAAAATACTCATTAACCCTATTATTATTTCTTTTATCTTTTTTCTATCATATCATACCATTTATTATAACTAAACTAATCCCTTTTATTTTTATCTATGATATCATATAATTTATTATAGCTAGACTTATATCTACTTTTCTTTTATCTTTTTATCTTATCATATTATATCAAAGTCATTTTTAACTTTTATCTTTTGAACTGATTATAAATAGTGTACACCAATTGTTTTTTTCCTAAATTGCAAAGCTGAATAGAGTGAAGACACATCATAGTTGTTAATATGGTTTCAGTTCCCAGAAATGAACCAAAACTGATTGAGTTGAAGGAGTTGATGCCATTGCGTCCATGGAATACACCATCGTTACCATTGAAGAAAGTTGGAGTACGTTACGTGAAGCTCAAGGAACCCATTTATCGTGATGGAGTCAGAGTTTACTGGCAAACAGTGATCGAAGAAGAAGATGAAAATCATAAATTTGAGATTCCATACGAAAGACTTTTCAACCTTTTAAACAAACGTTTTCCTCATATTATAACATTTGTCGCTAAATTTGTTTGTTGGACAAATGTTGATTTTTATATTTGTTTTTTACTCAGTTTATATTTTCGTAAAAATATTTAATATGGTCGTTTCTATTAAATTAAGTCTAAATTTTTTTGAAAATGTTGTATGTCAAAATCTAAATTGTCACGTATTAAAATTTATGTCATTTTTTATTTTGGAATTTCTAACATCTTCAAAGTAAAAGTTCATCGAAATTTTGAATTATATTAGACTATAAGATTTTGACAATGTGATATTTTCAAATAATGCAAGTTTAATGGAAGAGACTATATTGAGTTTTGTTTGTTTTTTTCCCATAATTTCTTAAAATTTTCATTCAATGACAATCTATAATCTATGTGAAATATGTAAATTTTGGTTTCAGTAGTACAATATTTTTTTCAATTCTTAAAAATTTGAAGTCACTATTTTAAGATAAATAAATAACGATCATTTCATGGTTCAAGAGATTTTGAGGTGCTACGTGTTGACATTATATCACAAACTATTAAACAAAGGGAATTAAAATCAAAAGTCACTCGTTTACTGAGATTAATAATATATTTAAAAATTTATAATTTTTATAGACATTAGTAAAAAAAGTTATTTATAAGTTAACTATTTCAAAATATTTTTAAAGATATAAATTATATAACAACTAAAATTCATTATGAATAATATAGATAATATTTTGTCTAAATTATATTATCTCTTGCTGTACTTACCAGATGAAAGGATGCAGTAATATAACTTGATAAAGTTCGAAGAATTTTTTTTAATGTAATTATTTAAAGTGTCAGTTTTGTAGAAAAATATCTGGAATATTTTTAGATCGGTAATGTGTTAAATAAAAGAATATGTTATTGTAGCAAAATCTGGCTAATTTTACAATATAAAAACATTATATTTTTACTGTAGCAAAATCTTGAATATTGTTTAGTGGGTATAATTGTTTAAACCATATTATTTTTTCTTGTGTAAGGTCTGGTCTTTTACAATAATTACACTATGCATACAATTTTTTTTATAAGTTTTTATTAAATATTCAAGTATGCACTTAAGGATGTTTCAAGCACTAACTCTTCTAATAAAATTTAAACTTTCAATCTTATTAGGCATTTAACAATAGAACACATTTATTTTTATTTTATTAATATTTTTATGAGCTGAATACTCAAAATCAAAAATTAGTTGCATGTAAATATATATTTAATACCTTAATCTATTAGTAATAGTAATATATAATACTGGTAAACATTTTAGATGTAGATGTAATTTATTAAACAAAATCATAAAATCAGTTTAAATATAACACACTCTATTAAGTGATTGGATAATCAATTATATCAATCATAACGTTGTTATTAGTTCGAGGTGTCGCATTTAGTGAATTACTTTGGAAACAATATATTAAATGTTCAAACTCACTTAAACATAATTCTTTGTTTATTGAGATAAAATTTTATTTTATATAATTTATTATATATATATATATATATATATATATATATATTAGGATAATAGAATATTTCAATCAAAATATTTGATTAAACTCGCATATAAGCTTCCAAAACACAAAATAATGCATCTGTTTGTTTATTAGCTAAATGTATTTTTGGTGTATGCCAAAGAGACCAAAACTGACATGTATTGTGATCTTTAATTAAAATACTACTTCGTGAGAAAAGCTTTATATTTTTACATTTTAAAAAGGAAAAACATATATTTAAGGAGTAATTATTTGTATGCTTCCTACACCATTAAACAAATTTATTAAACAGATTATATTACTTGAATATAATCAAATATTATATTTTTAAGATATTATATAATAAATTATTATATGATACTATATTGAAAGTATTATATAAACAATTATTATATAATAATATTTTGGAAAAATTTTAATATAACAATATATTATTTGTAAATATCACCAACATATTTCATAATATATCATGGTTATGTTAAATGTTTATAATTAGTTTAGTAGTTTAAGAAGAATTAATTAAATTGGTCTTTTATCGTTATTAATATTAATGAAAATATATGCGCTCATCTATGTTTACTTTCTTTTATAATAATAAAAAATAATTAAATTGTTATTATTATTATCAAAATTAAATATAAATAATTTTTATTATTTTATTGTAAATGGTTTTTATTTATTTAATAGATAGTTTTATAATCCAAAAAGTTATTAAGTTTAAAAAAAATGATCAAATTGAAAACATGATTAAATTAAAAAAAATGATAAAATTGATAAAATAAATATTTTAATTTAAAAAGATAAATTTAAAAAATAAATGTGGACATCAATAAGGAAAATGTCTTTTATACGTAGTTATAGATATATATTCTTTTTAAACTTAATTGTTTGTCTCTTTCAATCATTAATCTTTTATCTATTTTAAGTTTAATGCTTGTATTTTTAAATAAAATACCAATAATTAATAATATTTTTATACCAGAAATTAATTATTGTAAAATATATAATATTTTGATCACTTCATGCATATTATCCAATTTTGAAATATGTCAAAATATTATTTTGAAATGGAAGGTTTCATGAATGCAATTTGCAATAGTCTTTACTTGAAAAATGTGGTTGAACTCGAGTTATGATGTGAAATCCTTCAATTTTATGCATACTACAAAATTATAAACTAATCTTCGAGGGAAAAAAAACTGACCAAATGTGTATATGGTTTTAAAAAAAGTATGTTTTTAACCTAACTATATAAGTTTATATTTGTAACCATTGTAAATGGACAAATTAAAAATAAACATGATAATACGCCAAAAGTAATGTATATTATATTAAATATGGATATGAAATGGGCAAATTAAAAATAAACATGATAATACGCTAAAAGTAATGTATATTATATTAAATATGCATCTTTGACATAAATAACAATAAAAAGAATATTTATTATGTTTGTCTCGGCCATTTTCATAAAAAAAAAAAATTGAATTTAATTAGCAAAACATCCTTGCAGCGTAATTGTTGCTAAAAGGGTGCAAGTTGAAAGTCATTGAAACCTTTAGCAATTTATTCAAAATATTAATTATAATACTCGAAAATCTACTTACTACATAATTATACTTATTATGGGCAAGGAAATGAGTGTGAAAAATGATTAAACACCAAGTAGTGTGTGTTTTATTATGAATTAAAAAATGAAGATAACCAAAATGATGCTCTTAGTAACCTCCTATCCACAGAGAATGTAGTGTTTCACAAACCTTTTGAGAAGGTTCAAAATTTCCAATGCTAGTGTTGATGTTAATGTGACTTTGAATGTCAAAACGTACAACAATTGCGAACAATAATTACCATTGTACATAACGAACTAATACTAAACAAATTATTAACAGTACTGAAACATTTACATGGATTTGAATTAAAGATCTTCTATTTCCTTTTTAGTTCTAAAAGGGAGAAAATTATGAAGCAAAGGTTTTTCCATTGCATGTTGATGGCTTTGCTCCTACTTTTGGCGGCGTAAATAATCTCGTACGTAGGGATGTACCTCGGTCTTAACCACCATATGCATTTTCTTTGAATCTTCCCACAACAAACCATTCCATTCTCTAGCACAGTCACATGCACCTTCAAATACATCCTGCTCACAAATCATACACAAATTATCACACACAAGGCCATGTTTTTAAGACACCAACTCAAATCAATGATGCCAAGTTGCTTACTCTGGAAGGGAACTCATCGTAGTAATATGCATCTGTCATCTCAACTCTGTTTAGATCTGCTTCCCACAGCCTAATCTGTTGCCATCACAAAGCTACATGTCAGAAAATGAAAGCAAACATTACACTTGCAAAATCATGATACTAAGATCCAAAACCTGATCTGTGACATTTTCAGGCACAGATGGTATTCTATCTGCAACACGAGGATGAGCATTTTGCTGAAGGAAAGTGACTATCTGTGACATCAATGCAAATGGTTGTCTGTGTAAGAGATTGCTCATTGTAAACTTTTAATGTTTAATAAAGACTAACCAAGAAACATAGTAAAAGGATACCAAAATCTTCAGTGATAGTGACTACAACAACTACAAGCATGTTAGGGTGAGGAAGTGTATAATAGTAAAGAAATGCATCTATTCATCAATGTAGGTAATTCAAATGAAGGTTAAGGCTGAGGCTGGTCCCCGCATATCATAGTTAAAATCGATGACCTTAGTAACTTCTTGCTGAAGAACTACTTATTTAAAGGCTTTTTTTTACAAAAACAATGTTAAGGGAGCAAACAGGCAAAACTAAAACTGTTATAGTATGCACAATAAAAGAATTCACACAATACTCAAAAGTAGAGAAAGAGAAAAAAGAAATCTGTTATTATTGTTGACTAGTGAGAATTGTGACAATGAGTTTTCCCAAAAACTACCTGTGTAGTATCTACTAGACTTCTACTTATAGCAATCAATTCTCAGGTACCTAACAGGCTCATGTAACTACCAACTAAATGACTCTTGGATTAGTTGGGTTTGCTATCTTCCTATTCCTTCAAGAATACGCTTCTGTATTAGACCCCTTATTCCAAACAAAAAGCATAGCAAGAAATATAGCATTACCATCTACATGCAGAAACCAAGTACCATAATTAAAAACAAATATTACAGCATAAAATTTCTACTTTATAATGCTCACCTGATCTGCTGTAATTCCATTTTCAAAAGCATTATACAAGCTTTCTTTTGTAATAGCTCCAACAATAAGATTTGGAAGTTGATACTCTACCCTGGATACATCACCCGTAACGATAATAAGCAAGAATATTTCGTTGAAATAGGCAGAGCTCAAAAATGAATAGCTAATAATGGTTTCATATAAAAATAGTATCTCAGAAACGTTAAAGATATTCAAAAAATGGCGTCCGGGAAGAACAACTTCTGATATCTATAAGTGGTTTTAAAATAAAATGGCAGGGAAAAGTAAGAAAAGATTAGAGGTCTATTTGACAAAAGTTGCAAAATATAACATTTTACAAAGTATTTTGTGGCATACCTTGAGAATAGCCGCAATATCTCACAATGTAACTTAGAAGTGGAGTAAGCATAAACTCTAAAATTTGTTTCCACAACCACAAATCCCTGAAAAAGTTAAATAGAACGACAGTTTCATTAATATTCATAAATATGTACGGGGAACATTCTTTAAAAGGGCATTATATATTGTCACTATACAAGAAAAGGATCCAATCATTAAAGCCAACAAAAGATTCTTGAACGAGTCAAGATATCTCCCACGTGAAATCCAGTAAAACTTGAAAACTCTGAAGAACATGAGTGTGTGCATGTTTGGAATGATTGAGATGAAGCAACCAAAACACCTAAACAACAATAACAGCAACAGTATACTCACACGTATGAACAAGCAAAAAGAAATTCGACATATTAATTTAAATAAACCACATTAATATTGAAAAAATATAGAGTATGCCAAAAAAAAGTAAACCTCCCTATGTGAACAAGGCACAAAGGTAAAAATGCAGCTGAGACAAATACATTGATGCTATAGAGCATCCTCTACTATTCAGCACATATGTGAACGAGTTTCCTAAAAGAAGCTAAATTTTCTATCAAATAAATCATTCTCAAAACAAATAACAAACCTGTTTTCTAGCCGATGAATCAGACAAGCTCATTGAAAGATTGGTTGCCAATTTGGTAGGTATAAACCAACTTCCTTTCCTTCCCTATAAAGTTATCACAATAAGGAAAGGGAGACAAATTCTGATGAATAAATATACAATTACAATCATCATGAACCTCATCACGTCTAAAATGAGCACAGAAATATTATAACCTGCTGAAGTTTGACCAGTCCAAGGTCTGCCAGGTCATTAATTATGCTCCTCTGAAAATCAGTCAATGTGTTTATACTATATGCCTGGTGCAATGAAAATATCAAGTGTCAAAGTCGCATTACATTCCAGTTACATGAAAATTGCAGTTTCAGTAAACATCACCAAAGAAAAAGGAACAAAAAATATAAATAATATGGAATACCACAATATTCAGGGAATGATAATGTCTTACCTCCCCGATGACATGAAAGCTAAGTTCCAGCATGAATGAGATCAACTCAGCTGCATCAACACCTCTCTCCTGCACCAAATGTGGATGAAGAGAGCATGTACAAAGCAAATTACAAAAATATTATTGAACAAAAAAAGTTAGAGCTACCTCAGAATTAGAGATATATTCTCTGATGATATACCAAAGCTGAGCATTTGTATCCATCAGCTGTAATATGAAAGGAAACAATTTTTATATTTAGGAAAAGCATTAGAGAAGTTCAATTGGTTTATAAATCATTTGATGCATACCAAAAACTGGAAACCACTTTCAGTTAGTTTTGGAAGTTCTTTGTCTCTGTATTGCACAAGAGCAAATGACATTAAACAAGAGGTACAGTTTAAAACACCCACATACACATTCAGGCAAAGGCTACAAATGAGAAGTATTATTGCAAAGGAAACAAAACCTGTGACTAAGGAGACGTCGCTGGAAAACTTTCATCAAAGAAGAGCTAATATTTAAAGGCTTATCAACCTGAGTTGGGCTTATAAGTTGCAATAAGAAACACTAGTTCATCACAAAACGAAGTCCCAGATGAGTTAGGAGTCTTTTCAGTCAAAATATAAGTAAGGTACTGCATATTGAATAACGACTACAGTAACTTATATAGCAAATAGTGTTAAGCATAAAAGAAATCATGCAGAGGTTTTATAAAAAAAAAGAAAAAGAAAAAAGAAGTGGAATGATAAGATCGAGTATTGTACCTCCCATTGCTCTAGAGCATAAGCCTCGAGATTTTCTAAGGTTGGAAGCCTCACAGTAATATTGGAAGGCATTGATTCCCTTGGCAAAGTTCCACTGCCATATTTAATTGCATGGAAATATTACCAACTAAAGTAAAAAGAATTTGTAGTACAGTCTACATATTAACAATTGCATCGCTCTTCTTGAAAATTCAGAAAGGAGGAGTGACTCTGGTCGTTTAAGTAGCCCATATGCATAAAGTAGAATAGTTTTATCATATGCCTCAAATAAACAATTTTGTATATCACATCCTCATCATAGCAGTGAGAGACAAGCTAACTTGTACCATGGTTCAAGAACAGAAAATGAAGGGAAAATATGTATCACTCACCCTTGTACTAAAAGCTTTTGGAGACTCCTCTGATATGTTGGATTAACTTTGTATGTCTTTTCATTCTTCCTGCCAGAAGGAGAAAAACTTCCTGAAGTAAGTTGGATAAGGCAAGGCTCCAAAGTTTTAAAAGTGACAACCATGACTATGTGAACTTAGCTAGACACACAGGGAAGAAGAAGAATATATACAATCCAGAGAAACGCCAACGTAATTGATATCTATTCCTCTTGCTTGTCAGAAAAAGAAAAACAAAATTAATAGACTTAAGTGACAAGTACTAAGTATTAAATGCCATTTGCTGTGAAGGGATTGTGACTTTACACTTGTCTTCAGAAAGAAGCAAAGGAGAAAGCAAACAAATACCATGCATGTCATGGAGCATGCAAATCAGATAAGCACTATTTTCCATTGAACTACATATATGATATAATCACAAAGACCCTTAAACACATTGCAAGAAGCAAAAAAGGTGTGCATCCTTCACAATAAGGGCTGACATTCATCTAAATGTTATTTTGAAATTAACTGAATGAGTTCAAGAGTTCAAACCATTCAGAAGCTCAAATGTCTGCTCTCATTTTCACAAAAATGAAAAAAATCAAAACGTTTCATCAGTGAATAAATATGTACCTGTCAACAGCTTCAAGGAAAACTCTCAACTGAACCAGTCTATCAATGGCTACTCTGTGCTTTGAAACTCCATCCGGAAGCACCCACTCTTCCAACAATTTAGCTGCCACTGGCACATCAATTTGTAGCATCTGTATGATGTATTTCTTTGCAAGAGGCGGAAGAGACCTGATATTTGAAGTTATATACTAGTTATAGTCACAAACTCATATTCATGACACTAAATGCCACTTCTCTAACTAACTTAACTCTGCACTTGCATTCCATAAAGGTCAAAAGTAGTTAAAATTAAACCCAATATGAAGAGAGGGTGAACGGGTCAGAATTTGTTACTGAGGCAAACAAAGATGCATAATCTTTTCTCTCAGTTTGCTACATTTCTTCAACTAGTTTACCAAAAGAATAGAACAAAAGGAAACTTTTCACCCAAAATAATTAGTGACACTGATAAATAAAAAAACAGCTAGAAAAATAAAATGACCTGAGAATAGCCTCACAGATGAATCCATTTTCATAAAGTTTATCCAGCTTCATGGCGGGCATGGAAGCCACCATGTCCATGAAATTTTTGGCAATAATCCTAACCTCTGGCATTGTGATTCGAACACCACCACCTTTCTTTCTCTTTAATCGGATTCTGATTAAAGGGGTCTTTATCCAGAACTCAAGCAACCAAATTGAAAAGAAAAAGCAAGCCACTTTACGACAACCCCTCACAAGCCTCGCTTAGTTCCATACTGGTGGAGCATAAAGAGACACTTTGCAGAGTGGAATTGAAGGATCCACGACTTGACCGAGTGGTGGAGCATAAAGAGACTCTTCGTCGCTCGACTTCTCCGGCACCCACGACTTGACGGCGATTCTCCGTGTCGCCACTTCTGGTCACTTGCTAACCATCCGAGAGCTTTGCACCGTCCGCCGCACGCTCGTCGCCGCCGGGGAATTATTCCATAGTTTGAAACGCTTCGCTAGTACCTGAGTTAATGGGAAAAAATGCTCGAACCAATTAACTATGATCAAGTCAAATTGGTTAGGTTTATCGATAATATAAACTAAAGTAGCTTGAAACAAACCAATAAAATTTAGGTCAGGTTAAAATATTGGCTATGTATATACAAGTAAATTTATATGTTTTTTTTTTAATTTTAACAGAAAATAAAATAAAAAAATAAGAAGATTTGAGATTTGTATTTATGTATTTGAAAAACTTTAAAATATTATTGATAGTACAGAAAAATGTTTTGATGTGAAACATAGTGAATGTTATGAAGCATGTAACTGTTAAGTAGCAACAGTAATGATATGAATTAAAGCTAATAATTTGGTTGATTAACTGTAGAAATCCATGGTGGACTACTACACAGTGGAAGTTTGGACCAGGCAAAGACAGAAGCACAAGGGTCTTTCTTATATTGGTCAAGATGGTTAACTATATTCAATTTTCTCTTTAATACTTTAATTAGTTCACTTAAAAATAATATCAAATATCTGTTTTTTTTTTTAAATTTAATAAAATGATCTCATAATCGATGGAATTGGTGACTGATTTGTTTAAAATTTAATTAAATGTTATTTCATTAATGATCAATTAGCAATATTTTTTAAAAATTTAATAAAGTTTGATAAATACTTCTAAAATTTTAAAAAATGTTAACAATTGAATGGAAAGCTGAATTTTCTAATAATTTTTTTTACTAAATTGGTCATTAATATTTAGAGGTGACCAATATTTTACTGACCGATTAATAATTAAAAATTTTGTAGTATTTTAGTGATCACTTAATAATTAAAATTTTTGTAGTATTTTAGTGATCGATTAATAATTAAATTTTTTGTAATAATTTAGTGATGGATTTTAAAATGGGTAACTAATCATTTTGGTACTATATATATTTTTTATCGCTAAGGAAGTTTACAATTGATTTTAGTCTTTTAACAACCGATTATTTTATCGTTAAAATGCCTTTTTTTTAGAACTTGATAATAAATCAAATTTTGATACAATTTGATTATTAAATTTTAAAATTAAATAGATAATATTTTTAATCTAATTTAATTAATTTTTTTTACATATTGAATGGTATTTTACGTTAACGTATAAGTTATTTACAATAATTGACTGCGATAACAAAATCACATTCATTGATTTCAAAATTAGAAAAATTAAATGGAAATATCGACGAATTTCAATTTTTCATATCCAAATGTTGAAAATAAAAATATATTTAATTCTTTAATATATATTTAAAGATAATAATACCTACAAAATAATAAGTATTTACAGTATTTAATGTTTTCGTAAAATCTTTATACCGGAAAAATAAACGTTTTTGTGTACCATGGAAAAATTATATATGATACTGAAATTTATGCATACGCTATGTTATAAGTTGCTGTAAACCAATTGATATAGAACTCTTTTCTTTTTAAATGTAACAGATGTATTGTAAGAAAAACTTTACACAAATATTACTTAAAATTTAATTATATATAATTTATATGTTCTTAGTTATTGAAAATGTGTGTAATTAGATTTTATTAAATAATTTATTATATATTCATTTTTTTTGTAGTTTTAAGCTAATTCTAAATATTACGCAATATACATAAAAAATTATCATTATAAGGAGATATCCGAATAAAGGAACTTATATAACCAATGTAATTTAAAAGATAAATAAAGATATATTGATATACATGAATATAGATAACAAAAAATATCATTTAGGTTTCTTCCGAAAAAAGGTTATATATCTAGAGCAATCTTTTAACTTCTATTATTATTTGCTTATTTATTAAACATAATTATGACAAAAAAAATCACACAATGAACACAAGAAAAATAAAGTATTTAGAAACTATTATTAACAATTGTATAGACAAGCAAACATATTTACTGATTTCTTAGTATTTAATATTTTAATCTATATGATTTAGATAGTATAACTTTTTAAGTATAGATGTTCCCCTTAATTAAAAAAAAAAAAGTGGACGAGAATGTAAATAAGTTAATCTATGTTGAGTCTTTACAAATATAGAAAAATAATTAGTTTGTTGGTTTGTTAAAACATTGGGATTTGAAACCGCAGAATGGAGCGATAATGACAGCGAATACGGGTTGTCGCTACATACTACAAATGAAGAAGGAAAAAATCTGTGATCTGAAATCTCATAATGTTTCTACGTTTATGAGAATCACATGTCACCACGTTGTAAACTCTTCATAATATAGGCCCACATGTAAACAAGTTCAACGAAACCCACTGCCCAAGGCCCAAATCTCAATCAGGCCGATGGAGCCCAGTATACTTTATTAAAATTAGTCGTGGCTTTAATCTTGAACACTTTTATATGTAACTTTAATTTCATAATTTCTAACTATTCCAGTTAAGTTTATAATTTACTATTTTCTTCTACTTAAACTTTACCGTTGGTCTCTATCCGAAATCTGTATAAATTACGTGTTCTAAAAAACAACACAATATGGTTCCGAAGGATGTGGGAAAGAAAATGTTGGAGAATTATGAATTTATAACACTCGAGATTCCCCATAGGTATACATGTCGAATATGTCTCTTGAAATGAAGTTGATAACAGTGATTGAGAAATTAGAATTAATAAGTGACACGAACACCCTGGTACCTGAGAATTTCGCCGATGAGCTCCCCTTTGCCGGAACCCACGTACCGGCCCTCGATGTTGCCGTCTCTGATGAACAGAAAAGTGGGGACCTGAATCACTTCCATGTCCCTCAAGAACTGCATGCAGCTTTCGTTCTCGTCGCCGTTCATGCGCGCGAACACCACCGACTCCATCTGCCTCGACAGCTTAACCACCGTGGGATAAACCTTGACGCAGGGTCCACAATGTTTTAGTCCCACGTCGAGCACGATGAGCTTGTGGTCCACCTTGTGATCCTCTATAAGCTTCTGAACGTCCTCCACGCTGTGCAGCTGCACCACCGCGGAGTGGCTGTCGCCGTAGTAGAGCACGTCACCCACCAGCATGTCCGGACCGATACCTTCCTCTTCGTGGATCTTCTCCCTGCTCTTGTAGAAGCTGAAGTGAGGCACATTCTCCACCTTCTCTCTCTTCAACAGTTCCTTTGTTTTCGCCGATTCGTCCCCCATTACCAGGATGAACTCCACGTCGCTGCAGCTGCGGCTCAGCTCCACCATGAAGGGGTATATCTGGCTGCTCTCCTCGCTGTCGCTCGCCGCGTACTCCACCACCACCAGCCTCTCTTTCGCGGACTCGAGCGCTGAATCAAACTCCTCGATGCTGTGGACCCGCTGAACTCTCTCTTTCTTTTCTGTCTTCTTGGCGCCGGGAGCCGCCGTGGCTCTGGGGATTAACGGTGCTCGATTATGGTTGGGGGTGGTTGATATCCTGGAGGAGGGGATTTTAGGTAGAAAAGGTAGAGTAGAGGCATGGGAAAGAAGGGGAAGAAGCTTTGGGTGTGAGGAAAGAGAGACAGGGGATTTGAATATTAAATTGTTGGTGAGTGTAGCCATGAGTGGAGTATGAGGAATGAAGAATGAAGAAAGAAAAAATGCAGAATGAAGAAGGAAGAAGGAAGATAAGAGTAAAAATGGAAAAGGAAAGAGATTATGAAGAATGGAACTGAATAAAAATCTCATATCCCTTTCCTTTGCATGTGGTCTATATTATTGACACCTGTCTTCTCCTTTTACTTTTTTTTTTCCAATTTATTCTGGTCCATATTAATGGGATTAAGGTTGAGTGCCATGTTGCCATGTTGCCATGTTGGTGTTCAAAGCTACCTTCTAGATATTAAGCTCAGTCTTCTATCATCATTTATATAATTTATTTATTTTTATTATTTTTCATTTGAACAATTTATATGGACTTATTATTTAGATGTAATGATAATGGATTTATTTAGTTATTTCTTATAAAATAATTTTTAATAATGCAATATACTTTTTGGGCAAATTGAATTTCATTTAAAATGGAAAATAAATAAATTTATGCACGACGATATAATTATCCCACAATTAATAAAATTCACATAGTTAAAATAAAACTAATTTTAAATACTTTTGAAACTCAAATGTTTAAATATATGCTCAATAATGTTTGTTTGAGATTACTATGTGACACCTCTCACCAATATAGTAGTATGGTTCAAATCCAAATAGGATTACCATTAATGGCCGAAGACTTTTTTGTTGCATTGATTGTAACAATTATCAAATGATAGTTATTTATTTTAAAAATTAATTTGTAACAATACAATATACATTTTGGGTAAATTAAATTTCATTTAAAATAGAAAATAAATAAATTTATGCACCACGAGATATATATATATATATATATATATATATATATATATATATATATATATATATATATATATATATATATATATATATATATATATATATATATATATATTATATTATTTTTTT
>Ga0214545_1006910_pt1 | contig 19421 bp, 6 predicted proteins | sample CNSS4metaG_FD_160064 | JGI IMG/M metagenome (GOLD analysis project Ga0214545, IMG submission 160064) | Root nodule microbial communities from cowpea collected in UCLA plant growth center, Los Angeles, California, USA - CNSS4 | ecosystem: Host-associated > Plants > Roots > Nodule | place: USA...
ATAGATATTGAGCATTCTGGAAGATCATTCAAGTGCAGATCCAAGAAGATTGATAGTTGATTCTACCATGATGGGTCTTGCTTGAATCAAGGAGCATATTGTCAAATCTGCACAACATAGGTGTATTTGTTTCTTGATTTTGTTTATTGTATTTCTGATTACAGTTGCTTCAGTGTGTGAAGTGTAGGCCTAGGTGCACTTGTGTGGAAGCATTGCTCCTAGGGGGGTTCTTGATTGGCAAATCAAGTTCTTGGGTTTTAGGGTCTAGAATTATATAGGTGTGCTTGTAATTCTTTGATCCTATCTGTGTCAGTGGAATCATCCTAAGTGAGTTACTTAGGAGAAGACTGGATGTAGATTCATCCTGAATCGAACCAGTATAAATTGTTGTGTTTTGTTTCTTTCTCTTCTCTCATAATCTTTCTTGATTGAATTAAAACAGTCCATTAACCCAGAACTGTGAAATTGATTAATTGAGCTTTAAAACCTAAAAATTTATTCAAGATTCATCTTAAACCAGATAAAAGCCTATTAATCAATTCAGATCCCTTTGTAGTTAAGATAATTAGACAGATATGTTTTTAACAGAAATACGTTACCTTAGGTTTTCATGGTAAAATCTTCTTCTTGCTACATAATCCAAAAACAATGAAAGTGTAAAGGGAGTAAGAAAATCTATAAAATAGAACAAACATGAAATGAAATAAAAATCATACATGGCTACAAATTTTTGGAAACAACTTGCTGCCTTATAGCATAAAACAACGAAGAAGAGTGTTTTTTAGGGTTGGAAATGAAGAAGAGTATTTTTTAGGGTCGGGAATGAAGAAAATTATTTTTTAGGGTTGGGAATTGAGAAGAGTGGAAGAGGCTTTGAGGGCTTCTTTAGTGGCGGCATGAGGATGAATTGAAAAAGGATGGATTTTTTTAATGGAAATGTGATGGGGGAGTTAGATCTGGTAGGAGGTATGAGTGCAGAGGCCGAAAATGCAGAAACATTGTAAATCCATCATCTACGGTTACAAACAAGGAGCACAAAGAGAGAAAATACATAAATGGAGACAAAAATAAAGGGGAGGATGAACTTCAATAAGAACCTAAACATATGCCAAAAAAGATAGAAGAAAATACCTATCATTGAACCCAACACCACCTTTGCTCTCATTTTCGTCCTCCATGCAATGAAGATCTAGAGAGGAAGAAACCCAATAGAGAAATTTGAAGATATGGAAAAGAAGAAAGAGTGGAAACCATCCATTTATCATTTCCTTGGTGTCCATCCGGTACAGTACCCTTGAAAATATATAAAAGAAAAACTTTTGATGAAAAAGAATGAGAACTACAAAAGAAGAAGAAGAGAATGAAGATTGCAGAAGAAAAAGAAGAATACCTAACCTTTGAACCATTTCTACTTTGATGAAGAAGAAGGACTATTGTATGACAAATCAATCCATTTGTCCATCAATCACAATTATATAGTAATTTCATTAAGGTTCAGTTTTCTTAAAAGGAGAAGTATCCTCGTATATAAAAAAAACCTTTGATCAAGTAAGTTACCTTTTGATCCACAAGAATCATCTCCATCTGTCCTTTTGATCTAGAAAAATCCTTGTTTTCTACAACCCAGAGATCGATAATTCTGACTACTAGTTTCAATGTTTCTGTATAAGCAATATATAAACATGAGATCCACTATATAACTAATAAAAGAAAAAACTTTGAACCAAAGAATCATGAAAGGTTGAAGCTTCAACATCCAACCAAATAAAATCAAGAAAGGTTGAAGGTTCAAAGTTACAAAATAAAAATACTATGACAAAAGGAAGGAACAAACTTAAAACCAACAAAATATACGAAACCTTGCAAGTTCAAAATAACAAAATAAAAAGAAGATCAAAGCAACATCAAACGTAAGGTTGAAGCTTTCAACCAAAAAAAATCAAGAAAGGTTGAAACTTTAAAGTAGGTTGAAGAAAAAAAAAATTCAACCAAAGAAGATAAAAGCAATTAGAAACGTAACCTTTCAACCAAACTATGAATAAATGAATGAACTAACTTTCAAGCAAGAAGGAAGAAGATGAATATGAATGAATGAGGTGGAAAGATTTCACGATTGAAGGAAGAAGATGAATATGAAAAAAGAGGTGGAAAGAAGGATGAAGTGAATATGGGCTATAAAAAGGAGGTGTACACATGTCGGTATAAGAAGTGATGTGCAAAATTTTGGAGAATGACCAAATAACCACAATAATGGACACATGTCAAGACATTAAGTTGGGATAATTAAGATTTTCATTAGACTTAAGTTTTTTTTTTAGTTTTATAGTAGATATAGTACAAGATCAAAGTTAAAAAAAAAATATTTTTAATCTATTTAAGTTTCAATTATCTATAACAATTAAAAATGTGAATGAACTTTGTAACTCTTTTTTTAGTATATACATCTTTTTGCCTTTTTTTTTCTTTTCATATTCTATAACATTCGTTAACTAAAGAAAAAGGATTACCACTACTAGAAAATTTTTAAAAAATAAACAATTTTAGTAATAAAAAAATTTTTAGTACTGTAGTGATCGATTTAGATTTTAATTTACAGAATAAAAAATTATTGGTTATTAAAAAAATCACTATTATGAATAAAAAAATATAATTAGTCATTAAATTGTCACTAATTAATTAGAGACTAATTCAAAAACTAATTACTTTGGTAAGAAAAACCTTTGATAGCTAATATTTAATGACTAATTTATAAATTTATTTCATTGTTAACAAAAACCTTAGTAACTAAATTATAACGATTAATTTAGAGACCAATTATAATTTTTTATTTACAATAGTGACTATTTTAGTAATCAAAAATTTTTTATTTTGTAAATTAATATCGAAATTGGTCACTATAGTGATTAATAGTTTTCTTGTCACAAAAATTAGCTGTTAAGGGAGAATTTTTTGTAATGTACTCAAAATAAGTGGTGATGAGAGATTGAATGTTTCTATTGTATAATTAGAGTAACTGATAAAAATTAAAATATTTTTATAATCATTTTTTCATATATTATTATAATTATAGTTTTATATTTTTTAATTATTTTCATTATATTAATAATTATATCAAAATTTTAATTATATGTATTATTGTTTTTGATATACAGAGTAGTTGCGCATATGTTTCCACATTTTTAATATCATAAATAAAGATAAACAACTTTTTTTTTTATCTATTTTTATCATTATCAATATAAATAACTTTATTGATTATTAAGACATTTTTACAAGAAATAATATCTTATGTAACTTTACAAATAATCCTATTATGTAATTATAACATCATGAAAACTAAGAAGAATATTTATTTTTATGATCATTTTTTATATGCACTTTTTTTCTTATTTCAATATAATTTTTATTAATAATTTTCATTTTAACAGTTATTATAATAATTAATTTTTAATAATAATAATAATAATAATAATAATAATTATTATTATTATTATTATTATAAAAAAGTGGACTAGCGCTTATATTTCCATCGTCTAAAATTGAAAGAATTAAAATGGATTGAAAAATAATACAATAATTAAATTAAGTGCCATTTAAATTAAGTGTCAAGTCCAATTCAATTAATTGACGTATTCATTTTTGATGAAGAAAAATTGACTTAAGTAGTCTAGGTAAGGATCAAATCTTATAAATAAGTAAACCTATTAAAAATAGCATTTTTTTTTATCAGCTATTAAAAAATAGTATTAAAGAATAGTATGATGGATATATTCAGAGTGGCTTTTATTTTTGGTAACGTATAACCGTAGGCTTTATCTATAAATAAATTATAACCGTAGGCTTCTTTTTCTTAAAGTTTGTTACATTGTCACCTTATATTAAATTTATTTATGAAAAAGAGTGAAGATTTTAACTTTCAGCAATTTATTGGACTTGACTAAAGTAATAATTATAGTTGTAACGTTTGTATTTTAAAATTTTATAAATTATATTAAATTTAAAATAAAGATTTAATTTTAATTAGAATTTAAAGTTAAGATTAAAATTAAAGGAAATACTTTTGATGAGAATGCTCTTAATCGTATAATTTGAGTCCACAGTTATACCTCTTCGTAAGTAATGTCTGAAATGTCTACCTTTATCATAATAAATATTATTTGAAGTAAAAGTTCCCTTTGTGTTCTAGTTTCCTCCGTATTGAATTGTGAAAAAATAAGAAACCTTTCGCTCTTGAGCTATGATACATTCATACTTTAATTTGAATTATGTATTCGTGTTTGAAACGTATTTATCTGTCTGATACTATAAGATATTTTATTGATGATGATTAATAAAGTATCTAATTTATAAAGTTGTAGTATACTACAAAAAAATATTTGAATAATGATCAATTTTAGTGACAAAAAATAATTAGTTACTAGATAGTGACCAATTTAGGTACCAATTTAAAAACTAAAATTATTGTCAAATAAAATAGTTCCAAAAAATTAGAATTGATCTCTAAATTGATAATTAAAATAGTTTCTATTATGAATTAGTTTCTAAATTGGCCAGTAACATTAGCTACCAAGGTTTTGACTACCAAAATAATTGGTTTCTAAATTGGTTATTAACATTAGCTATCAAGGTTTTGACTACTAAATAATTAGTCTCTGAATAGGAAATTGGTCTCTAACATATTTTCTATTACTAAAATTAGTTATTTTTAAAAAGTTTTCTTGTAGTGGTACTTTTATGATGACAATAATTTATATTTTTTATGTTGACAACTTTAGTACATGTAGTTTTAATTTGGATTCACACATTAACAATTATATATTTATTATGTTTTTAATAATTATTATACAATTTTTAATATTCATACGTATCCATCACGTACATTATCCTATTATTTAAAAAAAATAAATGTATGAACGTATTAAATATGTGTCGTATTCGATACACGTATCTCAATGTTTGGCAAAGTAACTAGTAGTTCCAACTTATGTTCTCAATGTTTGGCACTATTATGGCACTCGTGAAACTTCAGGATTTGTGTCATTATATATATATATATATATATATATATATATAATACTTTTTTGTCTCAATTTTTATTTAGTTTTGTCATTTTAGTTCTAATATTGTTTTTTTTCAAATAGGTCCATATTTTCATCAATGTTGTTCAATTTGGTCTTTTTATAACGGTAATGAACTATGACTATCACATGTTTTTGTGGGTTTTTTTGAATTTTTTAAACTTTTTTGATTTTTTTTTGATTTTTTAATTATTTTTTTAACTAACAAAATGTCCATGTGTCAATCTAGCCGTATGTCACATATTAGAGTCAATGTTTTATATTCAATGTGGTCTCTATATTCGTTATTTTTGTTCAATTTAGTCCCAATATTTTTAAAATGAAACAATTTTGTCTCTCTTCAAATTGAGACCAAATTTAATTTTTATATAAATGTTATAATGATGTTTTAATAAAATTCACATTTTTATTAAATATTTTGGTTTAGGGTTACAATTAGTTTAAAATTAGAATGACAATTGTAAAGATAAGGACTAATTTTAAAATTTTAGATATATGATGTCAATTGTCATCCTTAAAATTTTCGTTCTAATTTTAAAATAATAGTAACCTTCAACTAAAATATTTAATAAAGATGTGAATTGTAATAAAAATATCATTATAAGTTTTATATAAAAATTAAATTTAGTATCAATTTCAGGAGGGACAAAATTGTGACTAAATTGGACAAAAAATAATGAATAAGGACCAAATTGAATATAAAACATTGACTCCAACACGTGACACACTACTGGATTGACATATGGACATTTTTTAAAAATTATAAAAAAATTAAAAAAAATTAAAAAGTAAAAATAAAAATAAAAAAAGAATCCAATGATGTTTGCAAAAAAAGACCAAATTGAACAACATTAACAAAAATGATGACCTATTTGAAAAAAAAAAATATTAAGACTAAAATAACAAAACTATACGAAAATTGGGACAAAAAAGTATTTTAACTCTTTTTTCTTTTATTTCATTGAGTTGTTTTTACTGTAGGTAAATAGTGAGGAGTGAGGGAATAATACATGTTGAATTTGTTACGGGAAAAGTGGTATTGGTGAACAAATAAATAAATAATGGAAAAGAGAATTTGTCTAGGTTAGGTAAAATAATGAATCTAAAGTGATTGTTCTTGTGTATATAATTGACCAATAGATCTTGACATTATTTTTAATTAATTAGACCAGTGAAGAATGGTATAACTAGAAGTTATCATTGATGTGTCACACTAACAATTTGGATTTATTAATGGACCCATTTTCAATGATCATCAATAAGACAAATGAATTTGTCTACATAATATTGTGTTAAGAAGTGAACTTTAAATCTAATTCAATCTCACGAAATCGCTTGTAAGGTGATGTTTGCACCACACTTATATAACGAAAATCTTGTTAGGATAGACTTTTTAAACAATGGGTCTGATACCATGTTAGAAGTGAACTTTAAGCCTAACTCAACTTCACAAAACTGACTTATAAGATGAGGTTTGCACCCACTTATATACTATGAAATTGTCTTATCTCTAGTTGATGTGTGACTTCCAACATATTGAAATGATATGTTATACATTATAGTAGTTATCACAAGACAAACCAATAAACAATGGTTTAGATACATCTATGAGTGGAATGATGGTTATGTTTTGGTTTTACTATGGCTAATAACATATCATTCTAAAAGAATTGGACTTGAAAATGGAAACATGAATGGATCAATAGCTTTTTGTAGTGATAGCTTATTTGTATATGTTTTAGAATTGAGATACAAAGTGTTGCTTTGGTATTGTGTGTTGGCTTTATGCATATTGTATTGGAAATTGCATTCTCATCTTATAACAACAAGTCCTAATGAGTGGGTAACGATCTTTGACCTATACTTCTATTTACCACTATGTGAACTAATGCATTTTGAAGTAGTTGTTCATTTTATTTTTTATGTGTCTTAAATATTTTAGATTATGTAAGTAACAAGATTCATTAGATATAACGATTGAGGTCTCTTAAATTTTTTCTAGTACCTTTCTTTTGATGATACGATTTTCATATATCCTTTTATTAAATCATTTCTATGTTTTAGACCCATATGTAGCACTTATAGAGCCTTAATTTTGTCATACACCAGATTCGTTGCCTGTATATAAGATGATCAAATTAAGACTTAAGAAAAACTACTTGGTGTTAAAGTTGTATAATATTGGGATGTGAAGAAATTTCTGGTATCATATGGGCCTAAAATATCTTTCAAGCCTTGATAAAACGTTAAGTTAACAAGACGAATCCAAATGTCTTTATCAAATCATTAATAAGTTGTTTCTCTCAAATATTAGAATTACTCTTTCAAGCCTTAAATATTCAAATTATTTTTAATAATTTGATTATAAGAAGGGATTGATATATTTCATAATTAAAATGATCTTAAATGATTAACGACCAATTTATTTACATATATAAAAATATATTATGTGACTGACAATTAATTTGATTGAACTTGAGTAAGCTACTAATGAGTTATTACGTAATATGTTACATAAGTCTTTTTTTGCATAAATTTTTGAACGTTGTAGGGAAAATAAAATCAAATGATTCCAAATCAAGCTCTCTTTGATTTATAAAAGAAAGAAAAGATTAAAGTCCTAACAAAAGCATTTTGAGGACTTGAAGATCAAATTGAAGAAATTACCAAGTCATTCCTTATAAACAAATATGATTAGAAGATGATGGAGAATGTTAATAAATTATATTCAAATTCATCAACTACTATCATCTCAAATGACTATAAGATGGATGTGAAGTTGATCAAGAAAAATAAGAGAAATACAACATACATTAAAATGAAAAAGAGTTATCGAGAAAAATTCGAAGTGGAAATATTGAGTGTCCCAACCATAGTGTGGACTAAGTAAAAATCCCTTAGTACATGGTACCCAACCCCATTAGCCCATATTAAGGAAATCCATTAATACATAGTATTGAGCCTTATATACTCAGAAAGCCGCCTACTAGGTACTGTGTACTATGGAATTTCCTTAGTACACATTATCTGGCCTCATCAACCCACTAAGTCGCCTACCTGATATTGCATACTATGGAATTCCCTTAGTACACAATATTTGGCCTCATCATATCACTAAGCCACTAACTGGATACTGTATACTATAGAATTCTTCTAGTATGCAGTATCCAGCCTCAGCAACTTACTAAGCCACTCACTGGATATTGTATACTATGGAATCCCCTTAGTTTTACAGTATCCAGCCTCAGCAATTCACTAAGCCACTTACTGGATACTATATACTATGGAATTCCTTTAGTACACAATATACAACCCCCAACAACTCACTAAGGTGCCTATTGTGTACTATGAAATTCCTTAGTACATAATATCTCATTCACTCGTAAAGCTGCCTACTCAGCATAAAGAATCCAACCTCTATTGCCCACATAGCCGCTTACCGGGTACCGAGTACTCTGAACTCCCCAAAGTATACAATACTTGGCCTAGTTAACTTACAAGCCGCTTACTAGCAACCATTAAGGGGTCTCTGGTAATTTTGCCAATTTTTACTGGATCCAAGAACAACTAAAAAGGTATTTTGGGCCAAAAGGCCCATTCTAGGTAGGACCAACAAGTAAAAAGGTATAAATAGCACATTGTTCTATGCATTCATTATGCATTAAAATATTATTTGAAGTCTCTACAGGCACACCTACACCATGATCGGAGTTACGCCGGAACAAGGAGGCATCAAACTGAAGACCAGATACTAAAGGACTTGTAGAGTCTGGCAGAATACAACTTAGCCCCATAAGAACATTGAGCGAATAAAGTCAAATATAGAGAAAAGGAATTGTGTTGAATACAATAGGTTGTGAGCTTAACCATTATAACATTCTTCACCATTGAGAAGTTTACCCATTAAGCTTAAATTCTTCTCTCCTTCTTTGAGAGTGTTTTCTGATTCTGTTTGAGAGTTCTTAATGTCAAGGAGAAATTAAGAAAGATACATGGAGAGGTTAAATTTATGTAACTTGAAGAGGTTGATACTTGTTGTGTCTGGAGAGACTATATTTGTAATCAATTAATTTGAATAGTGAAACCTTTTAAGCAATGTATTTTAGGTAAACATAGTCCAAGGGTTTGGGGTGAACCAATATAAAAATTCTTCTTTATTATTCTTGACCTATTTATTGCTATTTGTTTTAGATTAATTAACATGCAAAGAGTCTAGATTCTATTCACCCCTCCCCCTTTTCTAGAGTCGTTTGCACCAATAATCCCTTTGTAAGAAACAAAGAGAAATTCTCTATAACCATAGAATAAACATTTATAAGTATTTGATGTGTACCATGAAGTGTTTTGGACTACTTATACTTATCATTTTCTAGTCAAAAAATTATTAGACAAAATATATAAATAAAGCACTTGCATCTGTCCAAGAAAAAGTTTATAAGACGAAATATACTCATCATTTGTCCAAGCAAAATCCCATCAAATGAAGTATATAAGCAAAGTATTTGCGTCTATTCGGTTAAACAAAGCATATAAGTCAAAACACTTGCTTTTGTAAGGTACTTGTGTTTATCGAGTGCTTATAAAATAATGTTTTATAATTTATTTTTAAGCACATAATTAAAACTAACGATAAAGTTTTATGAACATTGATCTAACATTTTGATTGTTATTCTTGAAACTAAATTCATTGATTTTGATTACATTAAGGAATTTTATAAATATGATCCATATTTTGCCTCTCGATATACTGTTTGTGTGAAGCTAGTGAAAATGGTTGCCTTCAGAATATTTTTTTTTTCAAATAGATATGATTATGTGTACCTAAAGATTTATAAAAGTTTGCTTGTGAAAAGATACACAAGCTAAGATTAGTGATGCATTTTGGTTTACAAAAGATACTTATCATAAGAATTACATTGTTTACAAAGTCGAAGAATAAAGTAATGTCTCATACACTTTAAATGTTTTACCTATTCCCAATTATACTTGGATAGATTTGTAAATGTACTTTGGTTTAAGACTCTCACACACAAGAAATGACATGAATTACATTTTTGTAATGATGGACACATTTCAAAGATATAACACATTTTATACCTTGTAAGAAGATTATGATGTTTGTCATATTGTTTACTTATTCTTTAAGAAAGTGGTTAGGCCTAGGCTTCATGATCTACCTAGGAGAATTACAAATGATCCGAGATACCAAATTTCTAAGGCATTTTTAGAGGATATGATATAATGTTTTAGTTATAGGTGGAATTCACTTAAAAGAAATAGCATATAATAAGAAACAATTCAGGAATCTTGAAGCAGAGCGTGGATTGATGATGGACCAATCACAAGAAAATGTGCTAAATAAATGTTGAATGAAGTTTAATCCAAAATCCAAAATGTGAATTATGAAACCCAAAATCCAGCTTTGAACAAGAGAAGTTAGTAATACATTTTCTTATACACTCTATAACACAGTTTATATATTGGATAAACGCGATTTTCATGATGATATCACACATCTTATTTAATGAATCTCATTTATTACTTAATGAGATTCACCCAATACTAGAAAATACGTTAGACAACATACAGTGAAGTGTGATGCTAGTATTTCTCAAAAAAATAAGAAACACTAATGCCACACTTTGTGACACTTGAAACAAAGAACATAACACAAGAAATTGTTGACATCAACACAGACAAGATCCATGGTTGCATGAGGAAGTGGATGTTTCAATAAAGCACAGTCTTCTCCTCTTGTTAGCATGTGATGTTCTTGGTGAGAACTCAAGTGAGGCAGAAGCCTTTTCAAGCACAGAACACAGTGCCTGGTGAACAGTTCTTGCAACAGCTTGGGATGCTTCAGTGTCAATACTAACGTTCCCTTTGCAACATGTGAAGACGAACACGTTCTTCATTCTTCCTGCCAAAGTTGAAATTTCTGCCTTCTCTAGATGCAGTGGAAGGGAATCAAGGGTTTGTCTTAGGTCAGATATTATTTCAGGTCGAAAATCACAGCAAATAGTTGCACTGTAAGACATGGATCCATCACATGGTTCAACTTTCACTTCATCAGCATCCATTGGGATTACAAAACCCTTGCTCGCTTCTACTGCACTTTTCTTCAATTCCTTCACTTGCTTTATCACTTCAGCCAGTAAAGTGGCTTTATCCATCTAATCAATAACAATTCACCCACAAAAATCAAAATCAACATATTTTTTTAACAAATGTTTTACTCAAGAAAAGAGAGGATGATCAGAAATAAAAAGTACAATAATTTTCTAGTTAGACACTGAAAAAAAGAAAAAAAAAATAAAACTGTGCTACTTTTTTTATGACAGGACAGTGACCTCATGGATTAATTACTGCCATTATTGTTTCATTATCATCTCTCGTACCTATCAACATGACTTCAGCAAGAGTGATAAGTGATAACTCAAGTTGATTGATCCTCTGGTGATGGTGGCTAGTATGATAACTTCATTACAAATGAAGCCAAATCCAGTAATTATACTAATTATGGTAGTTGATTAAACTAAGTCTCTAATTACTCATTAGTTTTGGCAAACCAATTCTTAAAAATCATACAATGGTTTTTCTTCCATGTCCTGCATCACCATTATCAGTTAGCCAACAAAAAGAATATGTCTGTTCAACAAAACAAGACAAAACATGCAAAACACAAGCTATCACATAATATTTAAATACACTGACTCTGTCATATGACACCCAGAAGAACAGCTGGCACGTCTACGACAACACTTGATATGAATATCCTATCAATCTGATTATAGAGATGACATTTATGCTCCTTTATTTTTTTTCCTCTGATAAGGACCATCAAATTAAAATACCTGGTCAAAATTGACATTCTACTGTGTTTAATGTTTTATAATTTGGTTCATATGACTTGTTATTGGAAAAACCCAGAAAAAAAAAAATAGCGCCTCCTTCCGTTGCTTTTATATAAAAATATTTCTATGAGAAATCCAACCAAACCAGTAACCTTTTAACAAATAAAGTAGTATTAATATCAGAAGCTATATTTGAGCACCCAGCATAAGGAAATGAACAATAAGAGAAGGGTTTTCGGTTTAGAAGTATAGAATATGAAATCATAAAACAATACATTATAAGTGAGGATGTATATCATACATAATAAATAACTCCACATTACATAATCAACTGATGCATATTGGTAGTTGACTCTAGCAAGGAGCAACTTCCATACACCTAGTTGACCACATAAGGACAACTATGATGCAATCAAAAGCCCTTAATTTAATTACAATAATTACAATGATGTGCTTCAAATCTCAACTTGTGGTGTTTATATACGCCAGACTCTGAGCTCCATTCTATTTCCAAAATTAACATGCATTCACAGCCACAAGCATTATGACATAACTGAAAATAAAATTACCACAAGGTAACTTTGTGTTTAAAACTATCCTAATGTGTCAAAAGTCAGTGTTTTTTATTTGTCAAGTAGCTGATTGATGACTTAATATATGTTTTTCTTACTCAAATTTTCTATTTTCAACTCTCCCCGGTAGAATAGTTTGCATTTCCATCTTTCTTCAACTTAAACTGATTCAACGTAACACGAGGTCTGCATAATGATTTTTCACCCAGTTTCAACCTTCTATCAAATTTGTTATATTCCTTTTTCATATCACCAACAGAATATGCGTTTCGTTGAAACGTTGTCACAGTTCTTATGAAAGAACTGGCTAGATAGCAAAATTTAGAACAGCTACCCCAGCAAATTCTTTCTCTCTTAATATATAATACATTTATAACAACAAATCTCAGCCTAAATTTGAATGCAGTGAAATATTGCCCCACATTTAGCACAAAAAAGTGAGTATTGTATTGTCCCCACAAATTTATATATTTGTCAGGGTCCTCTCACTTAAAATTTCTGAATCCGTCGATGTCCAATTATAGAATCAAAGTGAAATCAGGAAACTAAAGAGCGAAAATAATTCAGTGCTGTAATGAGCCATGCACAATAAAAGAACAAATTTCCAACAGAAGGAAAAGGAAGGAACAAAAACATACCTTTTCAGTGGATGGTACAAGGCCACGTAGTGTTGCAAGATGACCGTTTATTCTCTCCCTCCTTCTTCTCTCTGCTTCACTGTGGTTCTTCAAAGCAGCCAAAGCTTTGGCCTCACAAATCTCATTCTTCCCTACCCTTGCAGCTGAAGAGAACTTCACCAGTTCTCCCTTCTCACTCTCATAAACCAAAGAATGTGACGATGACAAGCCACCGTTTGCAACATCACCATTGGAGGCTCCAACAGTTTGCAAAGTGGGATTGAACAACCCCGAAATATCAGAGCCAGAAGAAGAGCTTTTCTCATAGAAGGAGTGAACCATAATATTAAAGGTTTTAAATTGCAGTGGTTAGCAAAATTACGATCAGGGAAACTCTAAAAAGCTGGATTTTTGGACCAAAACTGTGATGATGAGCCGTTTTGTTAAAACCCTTTTGAGTGGAGTGGAGACAGAAGAGAAAGAAATGAAGGAAGTTAACCTGGTGGACGAGTTCGAGGGGCGAACCAGAAAGAGAGCTTTTGGAAGTGGATGGTGCCTTGAGAAGGTGCTAGTTTGGTTTGTTTGGTGATGGTGTTGGACATAACTTCCATTAGGCAAGGGAAAAGGGTTGAAGGGGTTAAAGGGGTGGAAGATCAGTGTGAAAACATCCACGTTTTCATCTTGGTGGTGTTGAGCTCAACCATTTCCAAATGGGAAAAGGCCAAAAGGGTGAAGAACTTTGGGAACTGAGACTTGACTCTGACTTGGATTTCAGTGACCGAGTACTGACAAGAAACAAAGGTTATGCTATGCTTGATGTCTTAAAAGTGCAGATAGAATTCAGAAGAGGATCACCACTGAACAATGATCTTGATTCTTGAGCTTATTGATATATGCGTAGTTTGAACCAAAACATCCATGTGGTGGTGCGTAATGTTGACTAAATATTTATATTTATGTTCATTATTTGGTCAATGTGTTATAGCCACACTCCTGTGCTGACACTGTTACTACTGAATTATTCATTCAGAGTAGTGGAAACCAACCCATTGGATTTAATATTTTTTTATTTCTTTTCTTTTCTTTTCCTTTCTTGCAGCTTCGGATTTAGATGCGTGCAAGGCTTAAATTATCCTTCTCAAACAAAGTGTGATTTTATTATAATAATAATAATATTAGTAATAAATAAATAAATAAACTTATTGGATTGCTGATTCAAAATAATTAATTATATTTTCTTTTTGGGTGGCGGGAGCGAGATAAGGTGATTGGGTGCTTGAAGTCGTGTTGCTTCGTCGCAGCTTCGTCATATAGCCATTATTAAAGGGTCTACTATGATATTTTTTACTCCTATTTTTAGTAAAACAATTTCAATAAAAATATAATTTTCATGTCTTTTTTCACAGTAAACTATTATAATACTCTGTCGAACTACACTTTATACAACATAAAATCGTAATTACGTTAATCACTTTTACGAGAACAGACCCATAAGTATTATTTAGTGACGGCTCTAATCATTATTGTCTTAAAATTATTAACAACATTAATCCTAACCTAAACTAAAATAAGGACCAAAATTGGAGCTTTTGATTGGAACAATTTTTTAAACCCAAACCCAACCACCAACTTATTTAGTTTTAACGCGATATATATAGTTAAATCATAAAATTAAAGAAATATTCAACTACAACTAAGATACATTTTACAATTATGGCATACAAGAAATCAAATTAAACTACTATAACAAATGTTACACCGTTCATTACATTAAAAAAAGAAAAAAAAATCACTGTTATATAAAATTTTTTCTCCACCTTGATTATATCTATAAAAAGGTATGTTAATATAAAATTATGCTAATAAAATAATTTAAGAAAGCACGTGAATAACGTGAAATATATGAGAATTAAAAGTGTTACATAGAAGTAATATTTTTGTTCTCACATACAATGCATCTGGGTTGTTGTAGTGATAGTACAGTTGTTACATACTTCCTTCAATGGTAGTTATTTCAAACTTAAAAAAAAAAAAAAAAAAAAAAAAAGGAGTAGGAGGGTGATGAGGACGAAGCAACCCATATCATCATGCTTAACATTTCCATGGAGATTCCTACAATAATTTAATAAAAAGAGGATGGAAAGAGATTAAAAAACTTGGAGAAGAAGGGTTCCGACATGTACCTAATCTTATCTTTGATGACTTTTTCATGTTCATAGTGTAATTAATATTTATATGGACATTCCATGATGTTCTTTCTTTGTAAATTTTAATGATGCATGTATTCTTCACTTCCTTTATTATTCTGTAGATTCAACTTTATACCTATGCATTTGACATCCATAATTTCGTATATTCACAAATATACGAATAATAATCATGATTTTGTTCGTCATGATCTCTCTAATATACTAGTGAATTTTCAGTTTCTTTTAAGCTACGATGTTATGAGCCTTAGAAGTATGCATGCAACTTAGTCAAATACTTAAGGAATTAATCTCTTAGAATTTTACTTAACAACAATTACGAAATTATTATTGCTTTAAACTTATGGGAAAAGAAAGTACTCTCTTTCCTTTTAAATATAAGATAATAGTTTTTATTCTATTTTTCTATAAGAGAACTCTAATTAGTTTTTACTAAATTATTTTAGTTAGTAAATATATATGTTATGAATTGTTTATTCATATTTCTTTTGAAAATCGGAGAATTGAATATTTTGGTTTTAAAAAGTAAAATTTCATTATTGGATTTTTCTCTCCATACCTTAATCATTTAAGAGTAAATTTGAAAAGAGAAAGAATAATTACAAATAAATTTAACAGTATTAATTAAATGACTGACTTTTTTGGCACAATTACTAACTTAAATTAACCATTAATGTGTTTTAATTAGTTCACCGTGTCAAATTTGCACTCTTGACGCATCCGAAAAGTAAAGGATCTTTTTTCATTTTATGAGGTAGCAAAGTGTCCTTTATTTGAATGAAGAGGTTGGTCCTTAAATGGAAGATGTTTAAATAAATTAATTTTGGGGGCATTTTGACTTTTTATTTTTCTTTTATATGTTGTTTTCTAAGCCCTATAAAGTAATATTATCTAATGTTGAATTAAGGTGGACGTGTAAGTTGTGTAAAGTAATAATAAAACTTAAGTATTTGAAAAGAACTTCTATTAACTAATAATAAGTTCATTGTAATGTCGGTTGGAAATTACAACATTTTCTCCACATATAAGTTTACTTAACCCTAGTTACGTTACAGCACATATTGATATTGACACCCCACCTAAATTCCTTCTATTTGACATTCTTATTGGGCTAAAGGGCTAAAGGGCTAAAGTGTATCTAACTAACCCATTAGTTGAGTTCAACTAAATAATTCAAAACATCAACTTACCCCACATTCTTTTAAGGTAGTGCATTTTCAAATAAATTGGAAGTCACCCAACTAAATAATATAAACCCTTAATGGAAATATAAGAATAAAGAAAGCAAATTTTAGAATTGTAATATGAAAAATATTTTGGTACATATAATGGAAATTCAATGCAATGTATCCTGTAAAACTCCATTATTCGGATATGTGACAATATAAATTTTGTTTTTGTAATATACTTTTTCATAAAGAAGAAAAGAAATATGAGAATTCTCAATATTACTTAGGTATGTCTTAACATATGAAAATATATTCATCTTTTATTTTTAGTAGTTCTCCAAAAAATAATAAGATTCTCATATCATTACCTAATCGTACTTTAGTTTCATTGTTTATAATATCATCTATCTAAGGCTTTGAAAGTGGTTAGTAGATATTTGATACTAATGCATATGATCTTGGTCCTCGCATGGGCATCTTAATTACAATGCCTTTTTCTCTTAATTACGAGGACTTAAATGTTTAAATTTATGCATGAAATTGATGCGTAAATTAAATTATATTACATGAGATGCACTAAAATGTCATCAACCACATCATAGGCAACGATGGTACCGGAAGGAGAGGGAGCAAGCACATCCTATTTCTTCTCTTATTTTTTCGGTAAACTTTGTTGGTGAATATTTTGGAGGTTTTTCTTGAGCGAAGATACACAGGAAGATTCAACGTAAACAAATTCATACAAAAGAACAAGATATCACTTTAATCTAAAACATTATTAAAACAAAAATCTTATAGGTTTTTCTACTTATATACTAATAATCTTATTGATTATCTAATATAGAACTTTCAACTTAACTGGAATGTCTAACTATCATTCTTCAAGTGTGAGTTTTTTCACAATGAAACATCTATGTCGAACATGAATATTGTTTTTGTGAGATCAAATATATTTGGCAATGATCTCCATCTGCAGTTTTATTCGCGTGCTCTAACCTCCAACTTAACACCTTAAAGCATAAATGTCCTAGGTCTTTGTCTTCTCAAGACCGAAAGAGTATGTGCATGTAGAAGACACTCTAACGCTAGATGGTAATAAATATTGCAATAATGAAACATAATTAAATTACCTCATATACCCTGTATCCTGTGTTATTTATACTTATTTATGAACTTTTTACTTGTATGGGTTTGGTTCATGTGGTTAATTACCTTGATTAATTTTTCCTAATATTATGTTAATTTGTTTTAGTCATTTTTTTAGCCTAATCACAATATATCATTGTTAATAACCTAATATACATGATGTCGTATGTCCGAGTACACTTAAACTGAGTACATCTTGGACCAAGTGGTCGAGATGTTCTGGAATATAGATAGTACAAATATCATAAAATAATCAACGCTTAAACTATTTCAAAATCACCTTAAATTTTTAATAAAGCTGGAAAAAGGTTCGATTATAGTAAAGTGACTCCACTTGAAAGAAGAAATGTTTGGTATTGTAATATTCAATGGTTGAAAATGATCGATGATATTATAGATGAGATATTATAAGAGTTGACGAGAAAATTTGAAGTTAAGATAAAAAATTTGTATTTTATTTCATAATTTTTAGTTTTAGGTCTTTGTTAATTTTTATAAATGTATTCTAATTATTTGTACTGAACTTTATATTTTCTTTTTTTATAATTTTTGTAATTTATAAGATTTTTGCTGAAGTAGTTAAGCCATGTTGACGTGAAGCAATTAGAATTTACAAACATTCATGAAAATTTCATACATTCATTTGATTCGTTAATTACTCGAGATTCCGGAATACGTGACTTCACTACACCGTTGCAGCGCTAGCATATATCAGAATTGACACATGGATTGCTGATAAAGCTGTGATTCTCATTTGTTATCGTTTGTTGACAACAGAGTAAATCAGTTCCTTATTTTGTATTCATTAAGAAGCAACTGACACAGATCTATTCATATTTTCAACTCAAGCATTTTATCGAACAGTTTAGCTGCTGATCAATATACGAGTGGCACGCAAGTAGATCGATTGATTTTCAATGTCTAATAAATGCAGGCACATAACCATTGGGTTGGAGCAAATTTGTGATGCCTTTTTGTGATTTCTAAATTCTGCATGCTGTGCAAAATCATGATGTGGCACACAGTATTATTGCTCGATTTAATATTGGCTGATGCTTCATTGCAATTATGTAAACTAAGAAAATTTACAATGCTGATTGAATTATACAATGCATTTCAACCAAGTTGCTGGTTGACATTCTGCGGTGAGAATTAATGGTGCTTAAGAAATTATTCATTTGGTTTATGCATTTTTGAAAGTTGCCGAGTTCAGTTCATGGAAAATTTTATCAGTGGGGCCCACTGAGTATTGGACAAAAAAAAAAATAGAGTGCAATGTGCTGGGAATGGTTCTCGTGAATTTATCTCCATTTGGTGTCTATCTTGTTCCTAATTTGTGGTGCATCATTTTACTTTGGTCAAAATCTTTGCTGTTTCGTTTGTTCAGTTTCATTCATTAGCTTTTTTTTTGTTTTAGCTTTGATTTGACTCATATATTAATTCTCTTTCAGTTCTTACTTTTCTTGATTTTTAATTGAGATAAGTTCCGAGAGATAAATTATTAAGGGATCTGGAGTGTTTAAGGTTAAGTTTTGATGTTATAAAACTAGGAATTAAGTATTGGGTGAGAATTTATTTATATTTAAGTCTAAGTATCAAAAAATTAAAGCACAAATTAAACAAATATTGTGCAATTGGATTTATGGATGTAATTAAAGTTCACATTTAGTTTCAATTTTTAGTAGAGCTTTTATATATATATATATATATATATATATATATATATATATATATATATATATATATATATATATATAGTGAGATATATTTTTTTATTT
>Ga0214545_1006911_pt1 | contig 19421 bp, 8 predicted proteins | sample CNSS4metaG_FD_160064 | JGI IMG/M metagenome (GOLD analysis project Ga0214545, IMG submission 160064) | Root nodule microbial communities from cowpea collected in UCLA plant growth center, Los Angeles, California, USA - CNSS4 | ecosystem: Host-associated > Plants > Roots > Nodule | place: USA...
ATCTATATATGATATATATATATCTATATATATATATCTATATTATATACCAGATGAATCAATGATTTATAAGAATTTTGCTACTAAAAATATATTTATAGATTAATAACTAATAAGAGAATAGAAACAAGATACTTTGATTTCTTATCTTTGTTTCATAAACATGATTAAAAAGGATATATCATTTCTGCTAATTTGAATGGATTATATAGTACGCACTATTCAAAATTAGACTTTTTTTTATGAGTAATACTTTTTATTCAACAAATTTGATTGATTGATACGGGTTGATTTTCTATTACGATATATTGAGGAAACAATAGCTCAAGAAATTTAACAAAAAGAATCAAATTACGTCACTTCTTAAAAATCAGAACCAAATTGAGACTAAAGAACATTAGAGAACCAACTTGATATTTTTGGTCTAAAAAATGAATCAAAAGAGTAATTCAATCAAAATTTTGACATCCAAAAATATTGGTTGAAGATCTGCCACTACGGACAATACACACAGGGAGAGGTTTATTTTCCATCTCTAGGTGCTACATACAAATTCTTCTAAAAACTCCATAATGTAAAAAAAGAAAGACAAACCGAAAAGAAATAAGAAATTATGGCTTCCAATAATAACAAAATGGTAATGGTTTATCCTGTTGAATAATGACAACGGAAATATAGGTTTGTTTATTGCTATTAAATCACTGTTTAACATGATTATCATTAATCATAAGACGATTTTGAAAATGGTGTGTATTTAAGTTTAAACTATTCGCTAAAACAATTGAAAAAAAAAAGAAATATAGTGTGATATGAGAGATAAGGGTAGAATTCCCCTTATCTTAACATAAAGATAATCTATTCTATATTATATTTTATTATATATATATATATATATATATATATATAATTAATTAATATTAATATAAATATTATATTAAACTCTTTTAAAATAAGATAGTGAGATAGAAAATGCTAACACACATGTTATCTTTTCTATAGAATCTATGTTACTAAATAATTTGAATAAATATACCATGAAAACAAAAATTATATGATTTTTATACAACTTGAAAATAGGAAATATTGAATAGCAACCAACATTGTGCTAAGCTCGTAAAACATGACAGGTTGAAGAAGATTTCAATGAATTTGTTTGTCACCTTCATATTTCCTTATAATCAAAAGCAAAACATAAATTGTTATGACTTGAATGACGAAATATTTGTACTATGATCATATTATTCCTGTGCTTTTTATGAACTTGGAAGAAATTTTCCACCCTCTATTATGTTGACATGTGAAGAGAAGGTGGTATTCTTCTTGAAGATTTGATGAAGATTTAATGAAGCCTTTTTGAATTATCTTGAAGTCATTACTATTGGAATGAAACCTACATTGATGAAGGAAAGGAGATTTGATGATATCCATGTTGATCAAGGCTGGAACATGTGCTTTCCACATAATTATATCATTACGAAAGTGTATTTGAAGTTTGTAATTCATTTTGTAGACCTTGTAGCATTAATTGATGTATTTGGTCTTTGTTGTGTTTTTTAATTTATTAAATGTTTTTTCAACCGATAATATTTATTTGTCCACTTCTTGAATGTTAACGTGTAACTATTATCACCGATATTGTAAGCACAAACTTCAATTCCTTTTTCAATATCTTCGTCATTTCTCAAGAATGGAAAAAAATATTTTTCAACATGTTTTTGTTGACAAGAAGTCTATTTATATTATCACTGATATTTCTGAGTGTGAGTTGTTTGTCAAGAGGTCCACCATGTTGAAAGATACGCTCTTTGAAATATTAGAAGTACAGTATATAATGTTACATTCTGAAAACACATTTATTTATAATATAATTATGTGTTTTTATTAAATATTTCAAAATACCAATCAAATATTAAATGCACATATTTATCAAGATAAGAAGATTATATTATGTACTAAAAACAAGGCAAATTGAAAATATTTATTTTACAAATTTTTAAGGTGTCATGCATACTTTAAAAAATAATTAAATGTCAATCAAATATTGAAAACATATTTTATTAAGGATATTATATATTGAAAAATTTATTACTTGGGTACCAAACCTAAGAGAATATGTTGCTAATTGTCTCACAATAATTGTAAGTGGAATAGAGTCTTATAAATTGCAAAAGAGAGAGTTATAGGTACCGGTTATGAGTTGAATTACTTTAGAATTTGGATAAAGTAATAATCTAATTCAATTAAAAAAATTGGGTTGATTTAGATTCTGAATTTTCTTTTATTAGATCCAATTCAATAAAGTTAGGTATAAGTTTTTACTTTTTTTTTTCTTAATTTATTACTTTAAAACATATATCAATTGCAAACTTAATAGTAATATTATTTTATAATTTCAGTTCAGTTGGGGTTAGATTCAATATACAAAACTCATAACCCCAAGATTAGGTTAGGTTTGATAAAGAGCTATTAGAATATGCAATTCAATGAATACTCTTAGATTGTTAATCAAAATACGTGAACATCAAGTTTAAGTGATAGTGGCAAAAATATTACTTTTGTAATATCAATTATCAATTATATGATAAACTCATCAATGGGTCAAAGTAAACAAATTCAACTTACATGGGTTGACTTAACAAGGGTTCGATTAAAATGAGTGAGCTTGACCCAACTCACTTCATGATAAAGTCAAAAAATTTACAAATTGGCTCAACCCACTATGAATTGGTGGATTAAGTGGGTAAGTTCACTTACCCATATAGGAACTAAGGAAGAAAACATTCTTATAACATAATGGAAGGAACACGAAGGAGTGACATAAAAGATGAAATGTGAAGGAGAGGTTGAGGAAAACGGAGGAACAACATGGAGAAGTGTGAGGACTGCATCAAAGGGACCAAATTTGATGGAGCGAAGATCGTAGAAGTAATGGTCTAGAAAAAGATAGCAGTAGTCACATAGTCAAAGAGTGAAGAGTTGTCGTGGCGAGCTTTTGGAAGTCGAGATAGGATAAGATAAAAGGAAAGAGTGTTGTGTGAGAGAAAAACGAGTGTTCTTTAAATTCTTATGGAATCGACAGTGTAGTTGTGGTTGTGGAAGGTGTGAATCTTGCTTCCAGTCCTTTCAAGATGGTCACCCTCAAGTAGCATGAGGAATGCGGATGTGGAGAGCTAAGAGAGGAATGTGGATAGGGTAGATAAAAATACCATATATAATCCGTGATTTAACTAAACTCAATTCATTTTGATTCATAATCAACAAAAAATTAATTTTTCAACCCAACTCGGCTCAATCTCCTAGTGAATAGACCAAGTTTTTTTAAAATTGAAGAGAGATTTAAAGCATGCCAAAAATGATTTAGGTTATATAAAATACATAAAGTTATACAACTAAGAACCATTCTCCTAAAAAATCTAACACCATTACTGCTATAAGTTCCATCATCACTTTCGGTGTCACTTGCTCATGCATATCATCTATTATAGTAGAAGAAAACACAACCAACTACAAAAGAAGGGTAACTAAGTGAAATTTAACAATTCTTATTCCTAAGCAATTCACATTTCAAACATTCCTATATGCAAAATAATATAATTAAATCTTAGAATAACACTTAATAAGACAAAAGCATAATATGAACTTAACATTTTGGAATATACATGAATTGAATCGGATACTATGAAGTCTTACACCTTTCACGTAGTCTTATAAAGTAATGTAAGGACCGTCTTAATTTCGTTCTATTTAAAATATCCTAGGTTAATTCACTATAGCAGCACCAAATTGTGGTGCTCCTCTGCACTACATTGCTATAAAAGCTTCCTTCAACCCTCACTATTTAAACTCCATTTTATATGAGTCCATGAACTTAGTAGAATTATGATAACTTCACTCTTTGGATCCTTACTCAATGCAAACAATACACTTTACAATATTATGTTTCTCCTTACAAATAACCATATTCATAAAATTCACACAACTTTTATATCATTTCTTTCCATGTTTATTATTTTCCAATAATTAAAATCATTCTCCATTTAATCTATCTCATAAACACGGATGTAATCTCATATTTTCATCATAACTTCTAATTCAGCCATCAAATTTTCAATTAACGAACTTTTTTCCCATCCAACAAACCCATCTTGGTATAGTATTATAAATAAGATTTTCAAATACTATGAATTGAAATTTGAAATAATCAAAATTTCTATTTAAGAACTTAGAAAAAATTTATCTCACAAAACATAAACTTCAATTCAAAATGAGTCTAAACTTTTTTCTAAAAGTCAAGTAGTGATTTAACATTGGAGGCTTATTCTTGGATAAACATTAAGTAAATATTTGTTATATTCTTTACGCTCTTAAGCATTCTCATCATTTTCTTATTTTCTTTTAATTCGTTCAAACATTATTGTTTCTTATCCCTACTCAAACTTCCTTGTCCTATTGTTGTTTTTATTCCATACTAATTTTTTTTATTGGAATCATTAATTCAAAATTCATCATGAAAGTGTTTTATAATAGCATCTCATGAAGAGATTCAACTCTTGCTTATAATACATGTTCATGTATGTTTCTTAAGTTTTTAGTATGTTTCTGATTGCATGTGGTGTGACTCAGATGGTTGTGCTCTTAACATTCTTTGCATGTTTAAACATATTGGATACAATTTATTATTATTATTATTATTATTTATGTCTATTTAAATAGATCAATTTATTATACTTTAAAGACTTTTAAAAGCATTTATAGTTTACCTTAAGAATTGGATAGACTTTCATAGAAGTCTTGACCTTGTGCTTGTGGAAAAAGTCTGCTTTGTCTTTTGTTTGATATAAGCATTTAGGCTATAGAATCTATTCACTCAATAACTTCACTTATTTTCATCCTTAACTTTAATTTACCTAACACTTCATTCCAATAAAATTTACTTTTTCAATCTAACATTAAAACTTTCCATTCTAAAAGAATATAAAGTAAAATCCAAATGCAATGTTAAGAAAATCACCCTAATTAAACATATAAAGCACATTCTTTTACCTTTTATATTATTATTATTAGAAAAATATTTATGTAGATCTCTCAAAGTTTCTCTTAAATAAATGTTAGAGCTGCTCTTTACTATTTATACAGGGAGAGAATTTCCCTTTAGATGAGCTTCAATTTCTGTTTTTTTTTTTTCTTATCATTGTATAAGGATACAAATAGTATAAATACTTTTAACATTATGTCATATCATTATTGAAAATTTTAATTAACGATTTTTTTTTTTTCTGAATTCAGCTTATAGGAAACTATTGTGACTGTTTTTCCAAATGTTTTAGAATTTAATTTAAAAACACTGCAATACAGTTCTCCGATTACAGATTGCTAAGATAGGACGTTTTTTATAATAATTATTTTGAAAATATATTTATAATAATTTATAATTTTTTTACAGTGTAGAAAAATTCATTAATAATACATGAAAATAAAATTCTTATAATAAATTAGCAGTTTTTCAATTATGTCAAATGCTGAAATATCTATGATTTTTTAGCATGAGTATCACAAGACTGTTCAAATTGAAAATATTTTTATTAGTTATTGTTTTTGAGTAATTATTGCCTAAAAGATATGTCCTGTATAATTACCAAATTCTTATTAATCTGAGAAATCAAAGAAAGTGGAAGTTGAAATAATAATTATCAACATTTTTGTTGGTAATATAGGAATGTTTGGATTATAATCTTTTTGAAAAAAAAAATTAAAATGACCTTATTCATAAACTAAAAATTGAAATCAAAATATTAAAAAAATGATTTTATTTTAATTGGTTTCTACTAGTTACTCTTTTGTTTGAGATGTATCATTCTTGTTCCTTTTTGTTTTTTTTTTCTTCTTGTTCAACATTTATATCTTCAAGTCAACAAAGAATACATGTTAAGTAATAAATGATTAAATGATGTTGGGTTCACACAAAAATAAAGAAAATACAAGAATAAGATTCAAAGAAAGAAACTTTTATTAACTAGGTTTTATAAACAGAATTATTTAAACAAATTTGTGTATATAACCTTTCAACTGTGAAAATTTCTTTCTTTAGATCTTGTTCTTGTGTTTTCTTGTTGTTGTTCTGTCAAACCCAACAATTGATGCCATATTTGGAGAAGGTTATACATGAGTAAGAGATTCATGGACAAAACATTTTGAGAAGGAGTTTGCAATGTGTGGATGACAAAGACATTGTGAGGAGAGTTTCAAATTGGATGAAGATGAGCAGGATAAACAATATATAAGGAGAAAGACTTGAAAACCTAATGTGTTAATATTTTCGGTTAGAGGTGGTGTCACATCTCTTACATGGGTTGACTTATAACTCATCTACTTCATAGAATTATGTCAACTTAATGCCTAATTAGAGTTTGATTTACCAACTAGGTGTATAAGCCTTTGTTTGTTTCCATGGTTCAACTGTTGCAGCGAAAGTGTGAGGATGGATTTTGCATCTGCTCTCACATTTGTTTACAGGGTTTTGTGCCGATTTGAGGGAGCCGATTTGCATGAGAGAGGGATGGTTTGATTCGTGTTAGATACAAAGATGAGAGTGGGTGGATTGTTCACGTAATGAGCAAAGATGAAACTATCTTTGCTTTAGTTTAAGAGAAGGTTGTTGCAACTGTCGGATATGACTTTGTCTTCTTCAAGTAAAACGCAAAGAAGTGGCAAAACATGTAAGGAAAAATCACATGCAAATGTTGCAATTTTTATTTTTTATCCCTAACAATTTCAATTCCATTTTAATGTAATTTCCACTAATTAAATTTAAATTTATATCAAATTTCCACAAAAGGGAAAATTGGTAATTATTTATTTTTATCAATTAAAATATATTTTTTTAATCTATTACACTTATCATATCATTCACAAAATTTTCCTGCAAATCTCTTCATTCATCCCTTAATCCAAACAACACCACAATCCCTTCTTCTAGGGGTGGCACAACACAGGTTGGCCCGGCCCGCTTCGCATACTTTATGCGGGCCGAAAACACTGGCACGCCCCGCATACCACTTGGTCCGCGGGCTCGCGAGCCGGCCTGCTTTTTTTTTAATTTTTTTTAATTTTTTTTTAATTTTTATGATAAAACTTTCAATGTTTAAAAATTGAGAAACTTTAAGAAGTTCACAAAATTAAGTAAAGACTTTGGGGAATTGGATGATAAATTGTTAATTCAACATTTTCATCATATTCATACTATGACATACACAATGTATTCTTTAAATTTTAGCACATTAAAAATTACATAATACTTGTCTTTTCCAGTTATACAAGAATTTGAAACGTTAATGCAAGAGTCTATAAAAGAAGTAATTAATATACACAAGTGCAAGTTTTTTTTTTTTTTAATTTTATGCAGGCTTGTAGGCCGGCCCGCGCGGGCCTGCGAGCTCACTGCCCTGGCCCGCCCCGCGTTTTTTCCGCAGGTCTGCAGGCCGGTCCGACGGGCTAGGCCCTAATTGCCACCTCTACCTTCTTCATCCTCTCAAATTCATTCACTCACCCTTAGTCATGGGCGAATCGTTTCTTTGACGGGGGAGCCATGACTCCTCCAACGTTTTTTTTTCTATATATTTTAAAGTTATATTTATATATTATTACATTATTTATATTAATTTAGTTTAAAAAAGTTTTTTTAAAATTTAAAAATCACGTTTTCCATCTCTAGTGTAATTTCTGTTACTTCTTTATTTGGTTTCTCTCTTTTCTGTACCTTAATCTCTTTCTCTCTTCTTTTTTCTATGTCAATTTTCACCCTCAATCTCTTATCATTTTCAAAATCAAATTGTATCATTACAAAGTTGAGGAGTTAAGAAACATTTTGAATCAAACAATTTCTTCTTTTGAGTAAATTCATTTTTTACCCTTTTTTTTAAGCAATATGTTTTCCTCTTGTAGATGGCTTTTCTAAGATTTAGGCATATCTGGCATATCTCTATCTATTAGAGATCATCAACTCATGCTCTAATTGTTGATCAAACTCTTCTTGTGTAAATAGAACTATTTTAGGGATTGAAGCTGTGTAAGGGTAGAACAATATTAGGGATATACTTTAAGGTAAGGGAAGCTAATTACTTAGAAGTTGTTAATTTTCTTAAAAAATTGAGTTTTGGTTTTGAGATTTAATTTAGAGTATTCATAATTTTATCTTTTCCTAGATAGGTAAGAGTAGGTAAGAGGTGACAAATTTATATTAGAGACATTATGATAAAGAGTAAAAGAATTGATTCTTTTTTCAAGAGGAAGATTTGTGATGAAGATGAAAAAAAATGTATCTACGTCAACTAAACTTGAAAAACTTCATGAGAATCCAAAAATCAAAGAAAATGAAAAACAACTCTTTAAGTTCCTAGAGTTACATATAATGAATTTGAAAATGCTTAAATGTTTTAGAACGTGATCGGAGAAGTGTCCTCAAATTTGGCAATATCCACCAAATCAATTTTATAAAGTACGAAAGACTTATCTAAAATGGGATTCATATCAAATGGATCTAAAAAATTATCCTACTAGTATAAATGATCATTCGTTGTTGTCTATATGTTACGAATGGAATGTGTATTTGGACAACTTTGATGCTAGTATATCTAAGATCTTACATTGTACTTAGTTTGCCACCTTAGGAGAAAAATACAGGGGAGAAATTGGTGGTGCATCAATATTCTAGGATCTGTACACTAGAAGCTGAATCGAAGATCATAATTTCTAGTTTCAAAAGCAATCTCCACATAAAATTCAGTATTAAACATTATATTGAAGTTTGTGTTACATTGCATAACTGGATCAGTAATCCAATAAAACATTTTATAGGTAAAAATGAAGAGGTGCAAGATTTCTGCCAAAACATGGTGTAGGACTTTATGGCTCTAAATCAAACTACAAAGGAGAGGAAATTAAGGAGGAAAAGAAATGAAAATCAAAAGTGAAAAATATTCACCTGGATCTAAACTTACACCAGGCAAATGTCATCATTATTTTATATAATTACAATGGCTAACTCTGGCACACTAAAAAATTCTCCATAACTTTTCTATCTACATGTATATAAATCAGGCACAAGTTCTTGTGCAATGGTTCTCGGTACTTGTACATTTGCACTTTGCCTTACAATCTGAGAGTACCTGCATGAGAAGAATGAAATTCAGTTAGAAAATGAGTTTGGTGGAGTTTAATGTGTTTATTACTCTCTCTAAAGTTTATGAAAAATTTGTAATTCTATAGTACCTTGACTTGTTGCCGAAGGTCCTTAATGTACTCCACTGCCAAATCTAACATATCTGCTGTGCTTGTTTGCTGCCATGTGAAAGAAGTGTCAAGTTAACATCAATTTTCAAAGAGGAAGTGAATATGAATATGTGATGTTCTTGTGAGAGTTAAATTAATTACCTTTTCTGATTTTGGGAAAAGGTCTTGCAGTTTCTTGATTCTTTCACTGATTCTTGTTCTTCTTACCTTTGAGGATACAAACAAGAAACAGGTAAGTTGCATGGTCTTGTTGATATGAAAAGTGACAAACTGAGAAGAAATTTATAACTGCTAGAAGTTATAGAATTTTTTACCCTCTCTGCAATGCTTCTTGGGTGAGTGGCAAAGCCTCTTTTGGCTCGAATTTTACAAGGAACAGAACCTTGAACTTCAAGAAACTTCTCTATGGATGATGACATCTTAGTAGAAGAGGTAGGTAGGCTCAAATGGTGGGTCAGACCAAGATTCTGATAGCTAAAATCTGATTCCTGATGATGAGAACGATATTCAGTGATCAACAGTGAAAAAAGGTTCAAAGTTCAATTGGTTGAAAGTAAATTCACAAACTTTGCTGTGTACCTGAGATTCCAAGCCATTTGAAGTGGAAAACATGATTTCATCATCACTTTCTGTTTTGGGGGCATTGAATGAAGAAGTTTCCCAGATATCAGTGGTGAAGCTAGGTATGTAGAACTTTGAGTCACCATCTTCATTAACTAGGATCCTACTTTGGTCACAATTTTCTTGAAGACTTTCTTTTCCATCTTCAGCAATTTGTGGCATCTGTTTCAGGCCTGAAGATGGCCTAGATGAGAAAGCAAGAGAACTACTCAAGCCACTGGTAGATGTAATAGCCTGTCTATTTGAAACATCATTGCCTTTAAAACCACCTACTTCTCTCAATGCTGCAAGATCTACAAGAAATAGAAAAGTATTCATAATCCATAACACTAAAAAGGGAAACTGATTTAACAATATATGGTGTTGATTTTGAGAAAGATTGGATATGGTATATAGACTATAAAAGAAACAGTAGCAAAGAAGAGAAAATGCATACCATTTTCAATGGAAAAAAATCCAGCAGGGGAACTCTTTTGCCTGAAAAGATTGGAGCAATTCCTGGCACCCATTTTAGATTGAAGGGGATTCTCAGAGGCCATGGAGTTCAATACACCAAAAGAGCCACCATAAGAAGCACTGGAAGAAGCATTTGACAAGCCTTGAATTTGCTCTGATTGGTAAATTAACTGAGAGTCACCATAAGAATATTCATTCTGTTGTGGTGGTCCTTGTGGAACAGATTCCCCAATTTCCTGCTTCACAGGCTTGCTTCCAAATTCTTGCAAAGCTTCTGAATTGTTCCATCCATTGTTGGACAACATGGTGTTCATTTCTGAACTTGTGGATGGAGCATAATGCTGATGAATCTCACTTGTGAAAGATTCCTCGTTGACACAGTCAAGAATGTTGTTGTCGACAAGGCTTGCCAGCAATGAACTTGGAGCAGAACAATACTTAAGTAATCCAGAATTGGGTTGGTGACAGTGTTGTTGTGGATTTCCAATACTTGAATCCATTTCTTGGTTTTTCCTTATCTGAAGCTCTACATCTGAGTACTTGAAAACAGGACTATACATAACACTCATCTTTTTGCAAATCACCTGAAAATCACTGAACAAACAAAATCATCATCAATTGCCATGGTGGTATGTCAAAAAATCCTGCTTCCAAAGGGAAATTCTAACTACCAATAGTTCAAAACAAAAACAAAAACATGCGATGAGACAACTTTTCAGCTCAGAATTCTGTTCCTACGGCAATCAAAGTAGTTTTTAGGACTAGAAACACCAGAAAATCTTGAAAAGCAATAAAGGGCATACGTCAGATTTTGCAGATTCAAATCCAAAGTTGTGGCTCTGAACTCAAAAGTTCACACACGAACACAGATGAGAAGAAGAAGAAGAAGAAAGTAAAGAGTTATTGTGAGGGTAGAAAACGAAGATTATTATTTTGTCTTGCACCTGTGACATATTTATGCAGTTTCTTGAAGTAACCACCCTCATGATTCCACAATATAACGATTATACCTTGATGACACAAGGGGGTCCATTGTAACCATGATTTTTCATTCTCTTGCCGTTGACCACTAAACTCCTTCAACACAGAAATAATCAAAATCTTCCTTTGGATCTAACTCTGGTTTTCCATATTGAATAGTGAAAGTGGATAATTACATGCTTTTTTTATCATTAGACTTTCGAATTTCATAAAATTAAACAAACCATAGACATTTAAGCACTGGTTTAGAGAAGCATGCAGTGTCACGTCACTTCTACTCAAGTCTCTTTAGACAAATAAAAAAAAAAAACTTGAAGAGAAACTCAAATAATAAATAACTAACTGAGACGTTTTTTATCTGAAGTTACAAAAGTAATTCTGCAAATTTCAATATAAAATTTCGCGTTTCAGTAGGAAGAAAAGTGTTACTTCTCAAACAGAATTAATCTTAAACAATAGCTAACTTCTTTTTCTTTTATTTTGTTGGCCAGGAACATTCTTTAAAGATTATTAACTTCTAAATATATGATACATTTATGTACCTTGCATGCATCATAACTTCTAAATTATAACCAAAATAAATAGAATAAATATATTTAAGAAACAAATTATATGAAAATTGCATGGTGGTACATACACTATTACGTAATAAAAAGAAACAATGACAAATTTGGTAATCAACAACGGTTGCTTATACATCCGTTGTTAAAAGTTAAAATTCATGTGTACATTAGCAATACTAACTTACTAATTAGGAGAAAAACAATGAAAACACGTGATTAGTGATGGATTTGCTTAAGGATCAAGCGACCTTTGTGTACGCATTAGAGAAATTGTGTGGTTGGTGTTCTTTGGTTGCAGGAAAGGACACCAACTTTTACTTTACATAATAATTATCAGTGTTCATGCATTATCCCTAAACAATTATTTATTTATTTTATTATTGTCCTTTTCGTGAAGGACTCATCACAGGGAAGTTGCTTTTCAAAAAAAAAATATATTATTCTAATGAATTGGGCAAGAAATTATGTGGGTCATACCTGGAACTGTATGGTTGATAAGAAAAATAATATTCATTGAAATTACTAGTCAAAGGGAAAAATGTGTGGAGTTCTTAGGATATGTTAAAAAAAATTGGTAGGGTTTTTGTTTTCTAAAACTATGGGTGGTATTGTAGCTTGTATTCAGATTCAGACATTATTAAGATTTTTATAAATAAATATGGACCAAGAAACATGACCTGTTTATTACATCCTAGAATGTAGAAAGCAAAGAAAAGATTCTAAGTCGTTGTTCGTTTACCTCGTCCCTGTTTCTAGTACATTATTAATTTATTAAAATATTATTAAAGCTGCTTGTCTTTAGAAATAAAAATAAAACAAAGTTTTTCATTCTAATCAAATAATTAAAAAATGTTTACTTTTTTTTCGTTCTTTTTTCACTATAGATACTATTAGTTTCTTTATTTTCATTTTCCTGTTAATTATATAAATTAATTAGTATTTTGAAATTGATGTTATAAATAAATAAAATATTTCATTCCGAAAATATATGACACTTGAAAAGAAATAAAGGAAGTTTCGTATTCTGATATTAAAAAGCAAGTAAAATAGTCTAAATTTGTTAAATGTATATGTAAAATATTTGATAAAATATGCAAAACCTCTGATAATATTTGGTTAAAGTAGATGGTCATTATTAAAATATAATGTTTAATTGTCCTTATACTTAATGAACTTTTACTAAAACATAATTTTTGTTCCTCTAAAGCTTTCAAAATCAAAATTTTAGTCTTTCATGTTTTTTAATTGTTAATTACAATCATTTTTAAGAGCTGAAAGCTAAATATTTCTGATAACAAAGACAACAATAAAGACATAGCTCTTCTTTTAAAGAGTAAAACCAAATTAAAAAAATTTCGAAAGATTGAAAACAAAGTTGACCTTTAATGAGTTTCGTTCCTTTTCTGTATTAAACATATAATGTTAGAATGAGAGATGAAATTTACCAATTATTGTATAAAACTACGGTGAGAAAAATAATCAAAATTAAGACTATTTTGAAATAAAAAATAAATAAAAGGACTAGAAAGTGTATATGAATTAAATTTTGGTCGTTATCTGAGTTAAAAAGTAAGCATATACACTGTACCAAAGGTGGCTGGTATTTATTTATTTATATGTGAAAAAAGAGACATTTTATGATAAAACAAAGTGAGTGTGCCAATTTAGTTGGGACCACAAGTTTCAGAAGCCAATGTTCAATGGAAAAAGGATAAGAAGACAAATACCTCCGAGTAAGGTGATTTTAAGTTTCCAGCTGTGTTATTTATTTTTTTATTTTTATTTTTTTTATGAATCCAAAAAACAACACCACTTACCAAACTCACACATCTGTAATACCTCGGCGGCACTAAGATTTCTCTAACAAATAGGGAAAATTATATAAATAGTATTTATTTTTTATATTTTATTGGATTAAATATGTTTTTGGTCCTTTAAGTTTCAGTAAATTTTGGAATTAGTCCCTCTTCAAAACTTTATATCAATTTAGTCATTCATCTTTAGAAATATGTGGATTTAGTCCTTCTTATCAAATTTTGTTAAGTTTATTTGACATTTTAAACGCATTTTATGATAATATTTGAGTTAATATTGAAGCCAAAATGTGTCAAACGATATAAACAATTTAAATCATATCATGAAATACGCTTAAAACGTCATATAAATTTAATAAAATTTGGTTAAAAATACTAAATTCACGTATTTTTATAGATGAATGACTAAATTGATCAAAAGTTTTGAAGAAAAACTAATTCCAAATTTCACTAAAACTTGAAGAACCAAAAACATATTTAACCCTATTTTATTTAATATGGTCTTTTTTTTTTAACTTAATTTGGTTCTTTATATTTTTTTTAAATGGTTTAGAGTCATTTTTGTTTTGAACTTTTTAACTTTCTTTGTTACAAATTGACTGAGTTATTGTATGCCCAGATTTTAAGTGACTTAAGTTACAGTTTAATTTGTTTGATTCCTATTAAGAAACAATGTGTTACTTGTTGCATTAATTGTTTCTTGATAGAACTTAAATAACTAAAGTTATATTTAAATTGTGACACTTAAATTATTATATACTTAAGTAGTAAGACATGGATCTCATATAAGATTTCAAACTTATAATTGATATTAAAGTCAAGTTTATAAATTTGATTCAGATCGGAAAAATTATGTTCTTATATAGAAATAATTGTATACAAACTATTAAATAAAATTTTTAATCTAATAATAAACCGTTTAATGTCACAAATTTGATTTTTGAAAAAGTAATTGCTAAAAGAGATTGTTGGGGGAGTTGCATGAATTTAGAAAAACAAAGTTCAAATAAAACAAGTCACAAACAAATTGTTATTTCTAGTACAATTATTAAGAGAGATTATTACATCTTCCATCAATAAAATGTGTAAAAAAGACAAAATATTTTTTTATAATTTAGTCTAACAGATAAAATAAATATATCATTTTTTTTCTATTAAAAAATTGGTCTAATAAAAATTTATAAATTAATGAGAAAATTTCATTTTGATGATTTCAAGTTACTAGATAATATTTATGACTTCAAATCTATGTTGTTTCTAATTTTACTTAACATGAAAGAACCTAGTAAATATTTTTTTAATTAAAATAGTCTAATTAACTTTATTTCTGTTAGATTTTTAATTTATTAAATTTTAATTATACCAATGATAGATCATTCATGAATAACAAATGTACAACAGTCTTTTGAAACTGAGTAAACTGATTCCATCAATAGTACATCAACATATATAGATCGTTAAAATTTAAAAAACTAAACTCTCTCACGATTATGATACATAAAATATCCGTTTGACACAAATAAAAGGTAAGAAACTAAGAATATCTAATAAAAAAATGATTAAGATAAAATAATTTCTTTCTCCATTAATATTATCTTAAAAAAAAAGATTTTTCTGTCTCTGAGAGTTACTTTAAAGCGAGGGAATTATACATAATTAGTTGTCTTAGTTTGACTTAATTAACCTAACTCCATTTATTATTTTTGTGAAGAGTAATCCATCTAATTCCTTAATTTGCATACCAGGTGTTGCAAGGCACTATCAAAATCTTAAACAATAATTAATATAAATGGTGAAATATTGTGATTTAATTTTAATGTCAACTCCTTCGTGGAAAAGACAAAATAAATGGATAAGAACAGCTTTTCCTGCGAGAGGTGCAAGGAAAGACACAACATTCATTGGCTTCAATTCTTTGCCCTCGTAGAAAGCAACATGGATAAGAACGAACCGTTTTTTAGTAAAATATATGTATTTAGGGTTTCTTTCTAATAATATCTATGTCACATTCAAAAATTCATCAACCTTCCACATCCTCTAATAACATTTAACTATAAAACTTAAATATAATTCCAATTATTTAAATTATCAGTATAATTTTTAGAAATTAATTTTAATTCCTTTCGTTAGTACTATTACTTTTATATATATTCATAGGTTTGTGAGTATATATTGTTTTCTTAATATTTTGAACGTTACTTTATTAGTTTTATAAGTGAATGAACAAATGATACTATATTTATTATTCTGTTTTAATAATTGTATTTATTATTACTTATTTCTTTTTATCTGTAAATATAATATATTAAAAAAATACAAACTTTGACGAGAACAATTTTCAGACTCTTCTATGTTATTTTTCTAAACAAACGTTTATATCCATTCATAAGATTTAAGATTTAGAAAATTTTTACTATATGCTATTAAGTTGACAGTGAAATATTCTTTTTCTTTTAAATACTATAGTATATATACGGTATCTAAACTGAAACTCTTTTTAATTCCTTATTCATTAATGATTTTTATGTTGTATTTTTGTTATTTTTTAATTATAAAAATTATTAGACTTGACTATATTATTATTTATTCCTAATTTTTTTCTAAAAGCAGACAGTAATAGTATAATTTATTAAAAAAACTCCAAGCCATTAATGTGTTCATATTATCACCTTTTGGAGTGTGTAATACTTCTTTCATACCTAAAATGGTTGTAAGTCAATAATGTGTTCCAATTTTGTTGGGATAATGAAGAAGAAAATTGACGATACCAAAGAAGCCAATGAGCTTTGAGTTTCCATGGCCGACGTGTGTTTGCTTGGTGCCACTCAAACTTTCTAACTTTGGTCCCTTTCCAAGACTTTGACTTTCACTTCAATTTCATCAATTTTATAAACCTACTTTGCCCTTTTTTTCAAACAATCAAAAAGTTTTGTAAGAAAAAATTGGTGAAGTTTCACATGAAAATGTTCACGTGATTCTATTCTTGCGTTTTTACTACTCACACTGTTAATTTTAAGATGTCATGTTTTAACTAAATTAAAATATGGTAATCTATTAAATAAACTATGAGACTGAAAATAAACCTAATCACACGTTTAAGAAGGTATATTTCACAACTTTTCTTTCTCTCCTTTGCTTTTTTTTTATTATTTTTTTTTAAAATATCTTTTTTGTCCCAATTTTCGTCAAGTTTTTTCAAATAAGTCCTAATTTTGGTTGTGTTCAAATAGGTCTCAATTTTTATCAATTTTGTTCAATTGGGTCCTTTTTTGCTAACACCGTTTAAATCATTAACGGCCATAAACCGTGACTGTCACGTGTCACTTCGTAGTTTTTTTAAATTTTTTTTAATTTTTTTTAATGTACACGTATCAACCTAGTAGCGTGCCACGTGTCACTTCATGATTTTTTTGAATTTTTTTTTTTGAATTTTTTTAAATGTCCACGTGTCAACCCAGTAGCATGTCACGTGTCAAAGTCAATGTTCTATATTCAATTTGGTCATTATATTTGTTATTTTTGTTCAGTTTAGTCCCAATTTTGTTTAAAATTGACCAATTTTGTCCCTATCGAAGATGTGATCAAATTTAATTTTTATATCAAAGTTATAATGATGTAAATTTTAATATATTATATAAAAATATTTAATAAAAAAATGTGAATTTTAATATAAAAATTAAATTTGGTTTTGATTTGGAGAGGGACCAAATTGGTTAATATTAACAAAAATTGGGACCTAATTGAACAAAAATAACAAATATAAGGACCAAATTGAATATAGAACATTGACTTTGACATGTGGCACGCTACTGGGTTGACACGTGGACATTTATAAAAATTTAAAAACAAATTCCAAAAAACCACGAAGTGACACGTGGCACGTTACTAGGTTGACACGTGTACATTTAAAAAAAATTAAAAATTTTAAAAAAGTTTAAAAAATTTAAAAAAAAAAACCACGAAGTGACACGTGGCAGTCACTATTCATGGCCATTAATGATTTAAACGGTGTTAGCAAAAAATGACCCAATTGATAAAAATTGACAAAAATTAGGATCTATTTGAATATAAAACCAAAATTAGGACTTATTTAAAAAAACTTACAAAAATTGGGACCAAAAAGGTATTTTAACCTTTTTTTTTCTTTCGAGTAAAAAACGTCATATATATAGGAGAAGGGTGTTAGAAGTATTTATTCTTATTTTAATATGCTTTAAGTGTCTTAGCTTATTTTGGTACTGGTGCATAATATAAATATTACAACATGATATTACATTTGTTTCTAAAGAAACAGTGTCATAAATTGCATAATGATAGTTTGGTAAACATTGGACACCATGTTACATCAATTGTTAGGTCCAATAGTATAATATCCTCTAAAAATTAAAAAGAAAATTATTAGTATGTTATTTTTTAATAGAAAAACATGATACTACATCGCGCTCATTTCACCACTGCAAGCTCTCCACACCGCGCTACTGTGTTGCGAAGGAGGTCTAGCAATACTCTCGCCATTATCGCTTCGTGTTGAACGCTAGATTTCCTCGTTAACTCATGTTAAACCCTAGTCATCGTCGCTTGAACCCTAACTTGTTTTGACTCACCGTGGTTAAAAAAAAAAAGAAACACAACATCTAACATCGGTTCTCAGACAATCAATGTTATATGTATTCCACTTATTACATCGCCTTAGACAACATTGGTTTCTAAATTTCACTTATTTTCGTAGTAGTGTGATTAAACCATCTTAATTAACTTTTGAAATTACATTATTTTCCTTTTGCTCTTTACTTACTTTAACTTGACATAGAGCAAAATTTTAGAGTGAAAATTAATAGATAAGCAAAATTAAGACATGTTGAATGCTTATTAGAAGGTTTATAATAAATTCCATGTTTGAGAAGGATTATGTATAATATTTTTGTTTACATATTTTTGAAATCAGCTATAATACATAATATATATACACATATAAACTCTATTGTTGGTATCGCGCAGCGGAATGTTTTAGCATGCGGACAAAAACCAAGAGGGGGGTGAATTGGGTTCTTAATAAAAATTGTGCTTTTAATATTTTCCATTTTAATATCAAGGATCAATTAAATTTTTTTCCTTTATTTTCTAATAAACAATAAAATAAAGAGAGTAGAGAAGAGAAAATTCCACAAAGTATTTATACGGGTTCGGATCAAAAGACCCTACGTCCAGTTGTTAATATTTCAAAAACGAGATTAACTAAATCACTAAAATAAACCAAACTTACAATCAATGATAAGAAAGATTATGGTTTAGAAAACACCTTCCTTGAATCACACAAGGAATGAACACCTCCTTTGAATCCCACAAAGGATGATCGGCTTCTCCTAGCAACAGCAGCAGCACTCAATCACTCAAGATCCCACTTGATGAAAGTCATCGCTCTACCCACACTAGGTTTTTCAAAGTCTTTCCACAAAGAGTTCTCAAGTACTCAGACTTCTCTAACTTCTGTATTTTTGATAATGAAAGCCTATCACTCTATTTATAGAAGCCTATTTAGAAATTAGGTTAAGAATATGAAAAGTTAAGTTGCAACTGCCATAGATAATCGATTATCATAAGTGATAATCGATTATCACAGAAACTTTTATGAAAATATTTTTCTTGCTGTGATAATCTATTATCAGTCAGGATAATCTATTATCAGCAGGTGATAATC
>Ga0214545_1006912_pt1 | contig 19419 bp, 13 predicted proteins | sample CNSS4metaG_FD_160064 | JGI IMG/M metagenome (GOLD analysis project Ga0214545, IMG submission 160064) | Root nodule microbial communities from cowpea collected in UCLA plant growth center, Los Angeles, California, USA - CNSS4 | ecosystem: Host-associated > Plants > Roots > Nodule | place: USA...
TTCTCTTGAGCTTTGTGAAAGGAACCTTCACATCTAGATAGCTTGCTATCTTAATGTCCAGTGGGGATTTCGCTTAGCTTTCTTAATCAACTCACACCATATTCAATAATCTTAAAAAGGAACAAGATAATCCTTCATCATATTTGGAAACAAAAATTCAAATAAGGACTGGATTGCTCAAGTCCTTATAGACAGATTTATGAATGTTGGTATTATGACTGTGGCTCAAATAATTGACGAGGTGAAGAAGACATATAGTGTAGGCATAACACCATGGAGGGCTGGGAAAGCAAAACAGATTGCCATGGATTGTTTGGTTGGGGATGGTCAGCGACAATATGGTCGTTTATATGACTATGTGGCTGAATTATTGAGAGTGAATGCTAGAACTTTCAAGATTAAGATAAATCAACCCCAACCAACTCTGCCACCTAGCTTTGGTTGTTTTTACATGTGTTTAGATGGATTTAAGCAAGGGCTTTTGGTTGGATGCAGACCCTTTATAGGTGTGGATGGTTGCCACTTGAAGACAACATATGGTGGTCAATTGTTGGTTGCAGTGGGTAGGGACCCCAATGATCAATACTATCCGCTGGCTTTTGCAGTAGTAGAAAAAGAATGCAAGGAGACTTGGAGGTGGTTTTTGACATTGTTGTTAGAAGATATTGGGGACATTAGAAATCATAGATGGGTTTTCATTTCAGATCAACAAAAGGTAACTCTGATTTACATTAACATAATCTGGAATGTAACTCTGATTTACATTAAACTGGAATGTAAAACTGACATTAAATTCTAACTCTGATTTACATTTTTGCAGGGCCTAATGACTATCTTTGATGAAATCTTGAATGGAGTGGAGCATCGTTTATGTTTGCGACACTTATATAGCAATTTCAAGAAGAAATTTGGTGGTGGTGTAGTGATCAGAGACTTGATGATGGGAGCAGCAAAGACAGCGTACTATGCAGGATGGGAAAAAAAATGGGTGAGTTGAGAAACATCAACCCTAGAGCTTTTAATTGGTCAGTTGCCATTCCTAGGGAGTCTTGGTGTAAACATGCATTCAGCATGTATCCAAGATGTGATGTCTTGATGAATAATCTGTCAGAGTCATTTAATAGTACTATTTTACTCGCTAGGGATAAACCTATCATTAGTATGATGGAATGGATTAGATCATATATAATGAGTAGGTTTGCAACCCTTAGAGAGAAAGTGAATGCATATTCAGGAGTTGTGATGCCTAAACCACAAAAAGGGTTGGACAGGGAAATAGAAAAAAAGTGGGAATTGGCTTCCTGTATGGGCAGGGGATTCTAAGTTTGAAGTGACGTATGGGTTCACAATGGAAAAATTTGTTGTTGATTTAAGTAACCGTAGCTGTAGTTGTTATTTTTGGGATTTAATAGGTATACCTTGTAAGCATGCTGTGGCAGCCATTAATTACAAGGTAGAAAACCCAGAGGATTATGTTCATGCGTATTACAAAAGGGATGCCTACCAGGCTTCCTATGGTCCTCAAATTACCCCAATCAATGGACAACAACTTTGGACAAAAACTAATGAACCTAAACTACTGCCACCCACTTACAAAACCCCACCTGGGAGACCCAAAAAGCTAAGAAGAAGGGAAGTTGATGAACATGTCAGCCATTCCAAACTATCAAAGAAGAATACCATCATCAAATGTAGCAGGTGTAAACAATTAGGCCATAACATAAGAACCTGTAGAAGGGGAATCAGAAATAGAAAGGTAAACGCACATCTGTAATATTTATAATTTCTTTCCTTCCTAAATACAACTTCTGAATCTTTAATTCATACCAAATTGGCAGGAACAAATGCATACAAATGGTAGTGCAGTTAGCAACACTGCAGGAACATCAAACCAAAGCTCCACTAGTAAAACTAGATCCACACCACGGGTTGCAGCAGCCATCAACCAAGGAGAAAGAGCACGAACCACCATAAGGAGAAGAAGAATGGGAACACGGGTTTTAGGGTCTCAAGCAAGTACTGCAACTTCAGCACAACCCATGTGAATTTGAAAGAATCAAGTTTTTTTGTTGCCTTTTTTGTATGGTGGACAACTTTTCTGGAATACAGTGCATTATGATAGTGGACCACTGTTTTAGAATATTGGGCATAGTGAAAGTTAACCACTTTTTTTATTGCAAAACTATTGGATTATTGTATTGACAATTAAGGACCACTTGTCTGTTACACTTAATTGACAATTTAGACCACTTTGTTATATCAGTAAATTATGATGTAATTATTTCATTGCCGTGAGTTTTGTTTCAATATGCTGAATCTGGTATTAAGCAAAATTTCCACAATCTGAGATTAATGATAACAGTAAACGCATAATAATCACAGCTACAAGTTCCATTTTCATTGCAAAAACTAAGACATAACAGTAACCAAATGTTTCAAATTCCATTACAATTCCAAAAATACCATTATCACAACTACAAAACACTTTCTACTACAGTAATCTCAAACATTACAATTAACTTTGAACAATAACATGAACACCATTACAATTGTTGAGACCCACGATATCACAAATAAAAAAAATAGGAATGTCCAAATTTTTTTCTCTTGTTGCAATTTCATCTTCAACTTCTCATTTTTCTTCATCAAATCCAGTATCATTTTCTCCCTTTTCAAAGAAACTTCATCTTCTTCACCTTTTTTCCCATCATCAACTCTTTTTCCACCACTGGCTTCACTTTCAGTTTCTTTCCCTTGAAAATTGGATTCCTTGTCATCAACCCATTCAAAGTAATTACAATGTGAATTGGTCTGCGAAATAAAAAGATGAAACCATTACCATAAATACAAAAGCAACATCCAGTAAAAGTCATGGAATTTGAAACTTACAGCCCAATTTCGACATCTTCAAAATAATCTCCCTTTGTTTTTCACAGTAGATTTCTTTAGGAGCAATAATCTTTCCCCACACCCACAGACTTTGGATGACATTTCTGAAGATGACGCATAACTTTGCGACATTTTCGAACCCGTATTCCGCGACGTACATGGAAACCCTTTGCTACCACTATTCATCAGTGAAGAACGCAATAACTATGCCAAACTTTTCCTTCTCAGTGACGATATGCACCACTTCCTCACTACCTCAAATCCCCAATTCTCAAATTTCAATTTTAGGGTTTCAAACTCTCCCAACCCCTCTTTTATTTAGATGTCTTCCTCTTCAATTAGCACGTGCAGAAACATAGACCACTTACATAGCTTAAAACAAGATCCATACGTGGCAGTCCGTTTGCCAAGTGTCAAACAAAACTAACGACGTCCAAAAAGGAGGACTATTTCCAATCGTTTCAAAACATGAGGGACCAAATTGGAGCAAACAGTAGTTGGGGGACTAAAAACAAAATCGCATAATACTTGAGGGACGAAAAACATAATTAACCCTTATTTTAAATTATATAATTAAATTTTAAATTTTTTATATTGAAATCTTAATCATTCAGAACTATTAGTTAGGAAATGTGTCTGAGGGTGTTATCTTCGAATTCGAACTTGTTGGTTAATATGACCATCGAATACGTCATTGGAGCTCCCCATCTTCTTGACAACAATGAGACTCGCATACAATGGAGCTTCCCACCTTCTATATTTCTCTAACCCCAAACATGTCGATTACCTTATTAGTTTGCTCCTTTCATTTTCATCCTTTTAGCATCAAAGTGTCTGGTTTTAACTTAAATTTTTGTCATGGCTGAAGGAAGAGTTACAGAGGACCGATATGGAATTGGAATCGGAATCATACCAGGATAAGATAAAGGAGAATAAGGAGAAGGTTATGAACAAGAAGAAGTTGAGGTAGCTAACTATGTTCTTCATTTATTTAATTTGGATCTTGTACTAGGGATTTCTAGAGTTCGAATTTTGAATATTGTGGAATCGGATGTAAGGTGTTATTTATTTTTTTGCATTCTTCTTGGGTTATTATGTTGTAATTCTCGACAATTTTAGTTACCAGAGGCATTGGATACATAGGGGGTTTGTTCACTTTTATAACGTTTTCTACATCTTATTTTAATATAATTTCTCTGTTTGTCAGCTTAATTTTTTATTCTGCTGGCAATTAGGTATGCAATAACAGAGGAATTGGTAGAATTTAGGGCATTTGTGCATAATAAAACATATATCATGACATTTATTCATTTAAGAAAGCTCTGACTACATAATTAATGGTAGCAAGAGAAGCATATTTTTAATTACAAAACTTCAGTATAAGAGCAGCTACTGAGTACCATTAATGCACGTTTAAAGGGATGAAAATAATTTATATTAAGATCTCTTTCAATTTATTCAAGGCTCCACTATCAGTCTTCTAGATTTCATGTTGTATGGTTTCAATTCTAAATTTCTATTTCATCCCTCTAAAGGTAACAACAAGTGGCGCAATTGACAGGAATATTCTTCAGAGTAAATGTTAGTCAAGTTAGTTGAACTCCTTTATCATGCTCACATCTACTTGTCCTCCATTGTAGTATATAAAATCATTCCATATATTGGTTTAATCAAACACAATCTCCATCATCTAAAATTGATGCTCTTATCCCTCATGGCCTACATTTGTGCTTAAAATTGTGCATGCATATCTACTTGTGCTTTCAGTTGAGCTTGCACCTATTGTGCATGTGCCTCTATTTGTGCTTGTAACTTTATTTGGAGTTGCTTTTGAGATTTTGTTTGTAAATGTAATTGTGTTTGCATCTGTTGTTGTATTTGAGACATTTGTGTAGCTATTATAGTGATTTATTCTGTTAGAGGTGCATGATTTGGATTTGTGGAATGACCTACAACTAATGAAGATGAACCATTCACACTGATGATGAGATATGCATTTACTAGCCTTTTCTTTTTCTTATTCTTCTTTGCTTGGGCTTATTATTTACTTAAACAACATGACTTTTTCATAAACATAAAATTGACATGTACAAATGACCCTGTTCTTCAGGATGTGGACATGCTTTCTTTTTAGGATTTCCAAAAGATGTAACATTCCAATGGTGGCCATGGGAACAATATGCTACTAACTGCATCCATTTTTTTTATTATTGATTTTATTTATTTCTAATTGTATTATTAGTATAATTCATTTGCTTTTCATAGATTCATGATCATGAAACAAATCACTAAGCTATCATGTGTCGAATCTGTGATCTTCAACAACATCAAAGCAATAAGGTATAACAAATATTACACTTCTTTATCAAGCTTAAAATAATGCTTTTAGTTTTCACTTTTATCTATTTTGTTCATTTCCATCAAATCTAATAGACAAGAATTTCCATCAAATCTAATAAACAAGAACTAACTCTGTAGTACCAAATAAAAAGTCTTGATTGCTAAAAATGACATTTAGATATCTCATTATTAGAGATAAATTCTTCGTAACGTGAGAAACAAAACTAATCAAAACGAAAATCTCTTTTCCAGATTGAACATTTAAGGAGACTCTAACCTCTAACAGGTGAAGAAAAGGCGAGTTGGCATAACAACTAATCGATCAATCAATCACTCCAAACAATCACTTTGATGAAACAGAACTTGAACTTAATGTCGTTGCAACCTCCCCAAACTTGGTTCTCTTAATTAATATATCATGAAACTTCGTTCTCCAAACCAACTTTGAAAAAGGTGAACGAGAAATGACGGAGGTCGAGGTAATTAACCTGGTTTAGGGAATCAAACTTGATGTCATTGTAATCTCTCCAAACTTTCTTCCACACTCTTGGCATTGTCCAATGCTAACTCCGACAGTGTTCGATGTATGAACTCTGACAGCCTTTGATGCCTTCAAAACCCTAATGTTCACACTTTGTCCTTGTACGAACTCTGAAAGCCTTCGATGTCTTCAATGCGAACTTCTAGTGCCTATATTGCGAGTCTTCAGCAATTCAACAAAGGCAAGGTGATCAACAAATTGTCCGAAGGCAAAAATAATTTGTTCGAACTTGAAGCTTTTTGAACAGGAACGTGAACGTGTCTAGAAGAGTTTAACTACTTTTAAGATTTAATATTATGTTATGTTTATTCTCTCACTGATTAGCTACAACTTAGCTACAATATTAGTTTGTCGCTAATCCATCACTACTTAGGGACAAATTAGCGAAATAAAATTTCCTCACAAATCACTAAATTTGTTGTAGTGACATGAGTGATGCATCATAATTTCATGAACTTTTTTGTTTCTAATTTTATTTATCCAAGAGACTAACATAATAGCATGTGACAATTTTATGAATTAAATTAGCCATTCACTAAAACTTTAACAAATTCGTTTCTGATAAAACATTAGTAAGTTTACATCATATTAGTTACACTTTTAAGTACCATTGTTAACATTTTTCGTAAAACACATGTGCAACTCATAACAACCGATCATAGCTTCGATTGACCAAGGCACTACAAAAAAATATATAATTATAATTGGGGTTATAATAACCTTTAGTAAACCAGGAAAAAAATATACATAAGAGAGGTTTCATAAACCCTCGTTAAGTACAAGGGGTTTTTATAGAAACCCCAGTCAAATTTTGTAAATTTTGTAAATTTTTAAAATTTTAATCTAATTAGGCTTATGAAACTCTTTTGCTCAGAAGGTATCGCTCAGTCGGTGGTTTATGAAGATTTTTCGCTCGGGAAGATGGTGCCGCCAATAGGAAGAAGAAGGAGGCTCGTGCCTTTCGTTCGCTCAAGTTGAATTGTGTATCTTTCATTCCATCATTCTCGTTTCTTTCGATTCATTTTCATTTTCAGTTCGGTGGCTTTCGATTTTCGATTTCATTTTCGTCTCTATGGCTTTCGATTTCATTTTCATTTTCGTCTCCGTGGCTTTCAATTTCTTCTTCGTCTTTCTGATTTCATCTATTTGGATTTCAATTTCAATTTCTTCTCATTGCTTTAATCATTCATGCCCTGGGAACTGTGGCTCGTGCCCTTGGAGGAAGATGTTCTCTCTTTCGATTTCATTGTTCTCCTTAAAATCAGGTAATAAGCATCGTTTTCCTGAAATCAGCTACTAATAAACATCGTTTTCTCTGCTTTCAACCTCGTCATTCTTTTGATTTCATCTCCGTGCTTTAATTTTCCTCTCAGTTCAATTTTTGTCTGTCTATCTGATTTCAGCGTGTGTCTCTCATTGTTCTAACCACGAACATGTTCATTTACTTATGTCTAGATTTTGCCCTAACTTACCTAATTTTGTTTTGGGGTTCTACTTATTTTTCTGATTTATTTTCGCCATTTTCTTGTTTGTATCAATCGAAATTAATCTTCTTGTTGCAGTAAGTAGTTGAAGTATATTGGTTCTGATGCTACTCCTCTTGGGAAAGAATTGATGGAGGAGTGTGCTAAGCATTTCCCTCGTGCCACTGTTGCTTAGGTAGAAGACAACGTTTGTGGTCTGTGAGGATTTTGATTTGGATTGTACTTATTAACCCAAAGAATGTTTTGTTGTAAATAACTTTTGCACTCTTTTGGAGAAGTAAAACGATAAAATTTCTTTAAAAATCAAATACATAAGTTGGGTTTAACTTATGAATAATGAAAGAAGTTCAATTTAGTTTTCTTTAGTGCTTAGGAAGAAAGGAAATTTATTTAACGCGAGGTTGAAATTATTTGAAGTTGAAGTATGAGTTTTGTGTTGGTTTTTATTATTGCTGTGGTTTCAAAGATATGGTATGATTGAAACTTGTGGGATTTTTTCTTTGGAGAATACAAGGATGTGGATTCGGCATAGTTGCTCTGCAGGAATGCTTGTTTCGGGAGTGGCATAGTGGCATAAATGTATAGTGTTCTTGTTAGTCTACTTGATGTATGACATAAGGGGATTTATGGTTATTGGAAGCTTCATCATACATTAGACAATATCCTACTCTAATTTTTCTAATCAATATTTCACTAATATATTTATTACTTTCTCTGCCATGGCAATTGTTCCTCTGATAAATATTAATAGAGTTATACCTTCGTTCTCCAAAAATCTACATTCCTTATGCATGAAAAATATTTTTGTCAAGTTGAATTTCATCCAATCACTAATTTGTACGGTGAGCATCATTTTAGTACGGGGCTTGAGGTTTTTATCTAACTTTGTAATTGGTATTGTACTTAGGAGGTTCTTTTTCATCATTTCACGTAGAGAAACAAACATAAAGGGCTAGAGGTTCTTTTTTAAGTGGTTAGTTTCTACTTTTACTTTTAGTGTTCAATGTGGAATATTTTAAGTTATATCATACGCAAGTATTTTATATTAATTAGTAACTTTGATCGTAAAGGGTGATAACAGGGAGAAAATTACAAGTATAAGGGGTTTGATTTTGGAGCTTGCATTAGGGCTTGATAAAAATGATTTTTAAATTGGCACTTTTATTTCAACACATGTGCAACAACTACCCAACGTTCTTATTATTTCATACACAATGCCCACCTGTGATGCACCCATGCCTAGAATTATATATTCATTTTGGGCTTATGTGTTGATGACCAGACTTGGACCTAATGGACAAGAGTTTTTTACTTCTTATGACGAAGTTTGTGAAAGCTTCGATGCTATGAGATTGCAGGAGAACATTTTAAGGGGTATTTATGCATATGGTATGTGCATCAATTTTTGAATATTATTTAATTTTAAATCTTGATTATTGCTTGACAATTTTGGTTACACTTTCTATTGTTTCTATTGTTTATATCTGCATCAAATATGAGATTAATTTACAGTCAAGTTTTATGTCTCTTAAGAATCTTGAACGCTACCTGCACTTTCTGTTTTGATTATTATAATTGTTTAATGTCATTGATAATTGAACATTTATATGGGTGTTGTATTACTTCTGATAAGGTTTTGAGAAACCTTCTGCCATTCAACAAAGGGGAATTGTTCCTTTCTGCAAGGTGCTTGATGTAATCCAGCAAGCACAATCTGGAATCGGAAAAACTGCTACATTTTGCTTTGGAGTTTTGCAGCAGCTTGATTACAACATAGTTCAGTGCCAGGTAAACATGTTGTAACTGAAATCGATCATGCAATTGGAGCTCGTTCTTGGGTGAAATTACCATTGTTCTATCGTCTACGATACAACATACATTATTAATTTGGGTAGAACTAGCTTATTAATTTTGTATGTATACAATCCTTTGAACATAATGATTTACTTTTCTTACTTATATATGCTCATTTTCGGCATGTGAAGAGGATAGGCATTCATTTATAATCTCCTTAATCTTTCTTTTCATCAGCTTATCTTTCACAGCAACAAGCATGTTTCGGTACACCATTTCCAAATTACGTAGCTTTGTACTATCCGCAGCCTCTAAAATGTTCTCCCATTCCCTTGAAATGTCAAATGCACCAGAATTTCCCAAAGAAGTAGCAATTTCTTTTTCATCAAAAGGTTCTCCAAAGATAAAACCATGAAGCATACTCGCATATCTTTCCATTACGGATAACTTTGTTTGAAGTAGCTTCACTTTGTTCAATGCTGAACATAATTTGTCATTTGTCTCAGTGATTCCTTCACTCTCTTGTTTGAAATCTTGAATCAGTGGAGGCCATACCACAATGGTAGGAGTGTAACTATCCATAGTTTTACCATTTCCAAGAACCCCACTTCTTCCTCTACCCCAAGACCAAAGCTTATTTCCCTCTTGCGCAACAAGAACAGTGTGTGCAGCTCCGCATGCAACTTGAATAGGGTTTGGAAATTTAGGTTGATATGGGTTGCATGAGATGAGAAGGGGAGAAAGAGCATCACCAGAATGTGTTCCACCATTACTATCATCAGGGCATAAACCAAGACCCTTCTCCATTCCCCAACACCATACATACCCATCAATTGAAACAACACAAGTATGAAACAAGCCACAGTCAACTGAAACAAGATGCACATTTTGTGGCAGTTCCTTAACAGGTTCAGGAACTAATTTGCTTTGTGTTGTACCATGTCCAAGTTGTCCATTATCCCCAAGGCCAAATGTCCAACATGTGCTTTCTAATGTGTCACTGGGGCTCTTTTTCTGAGTGAGCAAAGCAGTGTGAAAGGCACCACATGTTACTTCACAAATTACCCAAGGGGACTTTAGATCAAATGTTTTCACCACTTCAGGTCTTGGCCTGTTCTCCTTATCCCCCAAACCTAATTGGCCATGACTGTTGTTACCCCAAGTATAGCACACTAGATCATCCACACCCTTGTATGATTCTCCAGCAGTAACAAGTGCCACAACATGTTCCTTTCCACATGCTACTTGAACTACAATGTGACCATGAAAATCCCATACTGGTGTTGGAGTGAAGTTGCTTATAAGAGAGACGCCACCTTCTTTGTTTTCTCCAGGACAATGTCCCCACATCCAGAGGGCACCAAGATTATCAATACACAGAGACATCATTCCTCCTGCTTTCACAACAGTTATCTGTGAAACAGTTTGAAACAGATAACTATAACTAGTGAGACCACATCTTTGACTTGTTTTTTGTTTATAAAAAAATCTCTTCGAAGATCCCACGTCAACGTCAGTTAAAGATAAACGATTTCATATAATATATAAGTGAGTGAAAACTTTATTTTACAAATTAATTTTATAAGATTCAATTAGATTTAAAGTTAATTTCTTAACATAATATAAGAGTCTTGAGCCAGAGTCCATCCTATAGAAATTGTTTGTTTGTACTAACTGTTTGAACACTATCAGACCACCTATAAATTGATATCTATTATAGTCTCAACACTCATCCAACACCGTAATGGGACTAAAAAACATGTAGGTCTTGTCGGAGTGTTGGATAAAAAATAGGGTTTATTGTGATCAACATTCTTAATATCTTACCTTTAGTGATGATTCGTCTTCGGCTTCTGGAATAGTTGATGATGATGAAGAAACAGGAGGGTGCAAGTCGAGAAACTTGTTCAATAAGCATGGCACAATAGAATAATCACCATCGCTATGTTTTTCACCATGGAAGTCCTCTCCATTGATACCAAGTTGACCATCCATATAATAGTCAAGGATGTTCATAAACTATATAGATCAGTTCATCATTATAACAGAGAACAAATGCACAAGCACAAAGAATTTCTGTAATATTTTAATTTCCCCAAAAGACTATAAGAATATTAAGGATACATATATTGTAGCCCCAACACCAAACAGATCCATCATCTGTCAAACACAAGTAGTATGAACAATTAGATTGGGGAAAAAACCTTTAAATTTTATTTTATGATATTACCCTAAGTTCTGTCAAACACACAATCCACACAATATTAAATTCTAGTAATAATTAAGCCTCTTGAGTATGAAGAACCGAAACATTAAAGAAGCAGTATAGTTGCAATATTCTTCTTACTTGACTTTCTCCTTTCAACATCTCTCCGTCATAGCTTTAGTTATAATTTCTTTTTTCTTTCTTTTCTCTTTGTGATATAATTTCTTATAAAAATTGTTATATAAATAACATTTTTTTTTTTGAAAAAAACAACAGAACTTTTGCAAACCATAAATCATTAAATTATGAAACCAACAATGACTTAAATGAATGTCAAGTTATTATAAGTTCAGGTTTTTTAAAAAACTTGTCAGAACTAATTCCTTAATTTCATACCATCAATTTCTTAAATGAAATAATAGCACATCCATCAATTCCATACCATTAATTATTTTATATGTAACTTTTTATATATTTATAGAAAAAATCATGATAAAATTCACTCAATTTTATAACTGCATAGAAAACTCACCCATTACATGATACATTGTATAACTTTATTTATAGAGAAAACTCACCCATTACATGATACACTCTTTATATAGTACTATAACACATGAATTTTACTTAATATAGTAATTTTTACTCTACTAAATATTGGTTTGCTAACTGTTTAAAATAAAATTATTAAAGCATTTTATTAAAATTCCACCTATTTTAAAAATTGAAACAAACGAATAGATTATTTCTATTAATTATATCTTTTATTGTGAAAAATTAACAATATAATAATATAAAAAATTATGTTAACAAAATAGACTTAATCGGGTACTACAATAGAAACCTGTTAACTTGATAGCAGTGTTGGAACTTGTAAGGCTCACTTACGTTGCTGCCCACTTACGTTGCTGCCCCTATTTTAAAGGGCTACCCCAAAATCGGTTGGGCCTAGGGCTGGCCCAAAGAGAAAATAGACCCTAAGTTTGCCTTAGCGCACTCTTCTCTTCTCACTTTCAGAAATAGCCACCTTACTCTCCTCTCCTGACCAAAACAATGTTATGCTAGGTTTGATCTCCAACCTCCATCAAGTTCGCTTAAGCTCATTTTTCCTCAACGTAAGTTACCCTTCATCTCAGGCCATCCCTTCCTTGGCATGATTTTCGTGTTTTCCTAGCTAGGGTTCTGTAGTGAGCTCATCTTAAGTTCTGTTTCGCTATTTTTCCAGCTCCTAAGTCTCTTCTCGAAGCTGTTGTGCTCTACGTTTGCTTGCCAAAGTCCCGTATTAACCCCTTTCTAGGTAAGGGAAGCTAAAACCCTCTTGTTTGGTGCGATTATTGTTGTCTTGCTTTTGTTTCGTGATTATTGAGCTTGTATGATGTTGTGGATGTATGGGATGGTTGGCATTATTGTTTGGGTGTGAACATATGTATGTGGCAGGGAGAAACAGTGGCGAGGTCTGATACACTCGTTAAGCGAGCCTGTCTCGCCTAGGCGAGACTTGCAGAAATAGGTTAGGGTTGCACTCGAGCTCTCGCTCAGGCGAAAGCTCTTGTTTTGAGCGAGGCACTATCTCGCTCAGGCGAGAGACACTCGCCTAAGCAAGAACGCGTGAGAGCCTTGGTATGTTGCTCCTGTTTTAGCCTAGGCGAGGAACCTCACCTTTGGGCAAAAGGTGGTCTCGCTCAGGCGAGGAGGGCTCGCCTAAGCGAGCCTGCGAAAGTCTCCTAGCGCCCTTGTCACGATCTCGCCTAAGTGAGAGTCTACCGCTTAAGCGAGGGCACTCCTCTCGCCTGAGCGAGGGCTCCTAGCTTGAGCAAGATCTGCTGTAGGTTATGCTGTTTTTCTTCACTTGGTTAATTGGATTGTTTGAGTTATGATATTTTCTATATACTGCATAAGGCCTGTGAAATGAAATGCATGGTATGACCTGTGGTTATAAATTGGATGGATGTGATTCTGTGATCTTGGCATGTGAAACAAATGAGATGGTTGGTAATTAAAGTGGCATGGTATTGGCATGAGATGAAATTCCACATTTATGGTTTGAGAATAATGGGTTGGTATGGATTCACTGGGAATATGAAAGAGGTGGATTATAAAGAGCTGGTATATGATATATATATATATATATATATATATATATATATATATATATATATGATAAATCCTTCTTGATTGATTGAGTATGATTGGTCCGTGTCAATGCGTAATTCCTTGAAATATCTAGGTGAGATTTCAAGGTCATGCTTCAGTGGTCAGGACGTAATTCCATGACCCCTGTTAGTGGGAATTTATGATGGTGTCCCATCTATATAATTGGGTAAGAATTCAAGGTAAGGTTGTATCCTAACACTCTGGGAGTCAGTTAGTCTCACTTAGAACAGACTGACTTTTGTGGTGAGAGTAGCAGGAGGCCTGAAACTCATTAAGGGTTAACCTTGTGTATGGGGGATTGAAAATATTGTAACACTTGTAACACTTAGCTCGGGGGTGAGCAGAGATATCCACCACAAGTGCAAGCATCCGTTAAATCTGACCTAATTATACATATCCGGATGAGTCGAGTCGAGTCTTAATGTATTGATGTGAAAGTCATAACATGCTTGGATGATGTGTGTATATTTGACTGTGAAAGTATATATGAATGCATGATAAAATCTTTTTGGCTTTAGCTTACCCTTTTGTTTGTTGTATGTTTTGTGGTGTGGATCTCTCTCTTTGCGATGATCATCAATTTATTGATGTGAGCAGATGCGAGAAATACTCGTGGTCAACAGGGCGATGGTGGCTCTGCTGCATAGCCGTCTGGGCTGGTTTTCGCTTTTGGGCTTTTCTGTTAGGGCTATGGGCCATGTATTGTCTGGCCATTGGGCTTTATTTTAGAATATTGTCATACTTTAATATGCTTTGTTATTGGCATCGGGGTGTGCCCAGTTTCTCTCCTGTTTTCTTTTGAACGACTGTAGGGAGTAACGTTTACACTCCCAAACTGCGCTATTATATTATTTTGTGTGACGCCTCTTTTAATTTGGGGTATTAATTAAATGGGGTGTTACATAACTTTGCTTGGTTTTAGCTCATAATTTTTTCATTCATATTGATACATTACTAGAAAATTTAAAGATGTCAAAAAAATTCGTATTCACAGGTCTGATTAAACTGGCAACGAGTAGGAAATAGATATTATAAATGGATTCACACGACCAACAAGTATAACTATTTTTTATACCCGTATGTTAACAGAATAAGTACGGTATCATAATATTCGTACTTGTGGACATCCATTGCTAAACTCTAATTTCTTATATATATATATATATATATATATATATAAATATATCAAAGTTGTTTAAATATTAAAGAAAATTATTTATTAAAACACATTATTTATATAATAACTTCTTTTAATTTTAATAATGGATGAAAATAATATTTACATCAAAGTAATAATTTTCTCATAAACAAACTATTAACTTTCCATTAAAGAAAATTCTGTTAATAAAATTCCTCACATTAGATAAACAATTGCGTGGATAAACAAGAGAATCGTGAACGCAAATTATACCCCACATTAGATCATCAACACTTGCACATACGAATCTCAAATATGACACCTTTCCTTTTTTTAATATAAAGTTTAACACGTCCTCTGTTAAACGTAATCTAAACAACTTACGCACATACTTTTCAATGAATTTTCAACATTTTTCTTTTTCCTGGTGACTTCACCTTGAAAGGTGTATAAGCGTGTTTAAAAAAAGACGGTGACTTCACCTTGAAAGGTGTATAAGCGTGTTTAAAAAAAGACGACAAAGTTTAAAGTATAAAATATTATCATACATAAACCTGAAAACTTTACAATATTGAACTAATTAAGTTGACTATATTTATGTTTTGGACGAGTTTAACACATTTGTTAGTCCATACAAATATATCAAATTTTGACGATAGTTTCTATAATTCTTTTAGTTGATTATTAAATTCTTACAAAATTTTAAATCTAAAGAAATAATATCCTGCGTGATATGCGATCTTAAAACATTGGTTAAGCACATAAAACTAGATTAATATAAGATAGATATGCACGATTAGCTTAGCTCTATGATGCCTAATCCTTCAATCAAGTTAGTGCTATATTGCTAATGTCAATAATGTGACCGTTAATATTAAATTTACAAGGATTAATTATGATTGTAAAACACTAATGTGAGAAATTTTGTACAACTTATAATGTAAGTGAATCTATAGCAGTGAGAAATCCTTACTTCTCATCAATCTATATAGTGTTGCTCCATTGAGATATCGCATAAAATTTGATATAATGGATAAAATATCTTGGGCATTTCTAATTAATTAAACAAATATATATATATATATATATATATATATATATATATATATATATATATATATATATATAAATTTTAGTCTACTTAAAATTAGTAAGTTTTTGATTTTGTTTTTTTTAATTTGTTTTTTTTTAATGTTATATCTCAAACATTTGAAGTTTTGCATTTGATCCTTACTATAATACTGGTTAGATGATTGAAAGGACAAAGTGCTTATTCATATAGTAACGATAAGATCAACGTTTGGTACATAGTTTGTTTTTTAAAGATTTTCCATGTATTTCTTTAAGTCAAAATAACTTTAGGGACCGAAAATTATAGTTTCATATTTTAGATTGATTAAAATAAACAAATTATATTTTAAATATCAAAATCAAAATATGCTCAAGGCACTCATAATATATACACACGACAGGAATAAAAAAGATATGGTATATATTTTATTAAATATTACGTTGTCAACTTTATCGTAAAGAATAATTTTATCGATCTTTCATTTTGATTTCATAAAATTTTGATTATTTATATTAAATTTAGTTAGAATTGAATAATAAAAGTTGGATGGTGAAACTATTTATATTTGAATATATTTTGAAAAATATTAAATCAATTTTGATTTGTATAATAAATGAAGTATTAAATAATTTTAAACATTTGATGTCTGCGATAAATGTAAAGAAACATTTTTTTTATCAGCAATGTAAAGAAACTTTTAATTTAACTGCATGTTTAAAAATTATCACCACATAAATATAATATTCAATAGTATAAAATTTAAGAAAAGTTTCACCAACATAATACTCATATATAAAAAAGTAATAATAATAATAATAAGATGCAAACTTAGTGCATATTTAATTAAACATTAGATTAAGTCAAACATGAATGTGTTATTGACCTCAAACACTTACACTAAATATTAAGATGCAAACCATTAAATTTGGTACAAACGTCAAATTCCTCTATTCACAACAAGTTAACTTATTAAGAACTAACACTTACACTAAATATTAAACCATAAATATTTTATAAATTAATTATTACATTATAATTTTATATCATCATAATTATTCATGTCAAACTTTTCAAAATTAAATAATTATATTTTGAAAAACATATGTCAATCGATAATAATCTATATAAAACTTAGAAAATAACTTTAGATTAATATGATTGAAAAAATATATATAAAAAATTATTAGTTAAAAGATAAAATAGAACAATTTTATTTATTAATATTATAGATTATAGATTATATTTGTATAATAAATGGAAGTAATAAATAGAACCTGCTAACGCAAGGCTATGATAAGCACCAGCGGCAATTCCCACTATTCTGACGCTGTATTCTTCTGATCCAAACCTGACTTGAACCGGAAGATGGTGGTCATGTTCGGAACCTCCGCCAAGCCGCCCCAGTATTCCTCTTCCCCAACAATAAACACGTCCATCCTCTGCACACCATAAATAAATTTAAATTTCCTTATCGCTCAGCGAAGAAGTGCAACATACGGTTATGCGTGTGATTCGTGTGGAAAGAAAACAGAAAGTTAGCGGTCACCGGTGAGAATAAGAGTGTGTGCTTCCCCTGCAGCAATAGAGCAAACTTTTGTGGATAAGTTGGGCAAAGTCGCGGTGTCCATTGCAATCGCTGTGAAGAGAAGAAGAGGATATGCACAGGAGAATATAACTTTATATAAACATTCTCTCAGTTTTCTTTTTTGACCACGCACCAAAACTTTTTAGCCCTTTAACCGATCTACACGTTTCTAGTTTCATATATACATTTAATTTTTATATAATCATATCATAGCAAGCAACTATATACATTCTTGATTAATTCAAAATCATCCTAAATTTTAAATATTATCACCAAAATTAACATTTTATTCACAATTTAGTTTATTTTTTATATTATTAGTTATTCTTATTTTATACCATCAATATATATTTTTGGTTTCAAGTAACTGGCAAAGCCCATATGTCCAACAATTTTATGACTAAATAATAAAATAAATTTGTCATGCAGTACAAAAATAATTGTTTTTAACGGGGTTATATTTGACATTTTTAGAGATTTTAACCTACACTAATGGTTTTATTAGGGGTTTAAAATTCTCCCAGAAGAGCAAGTGTGGCTAACGGATTACCGGGAGTTTTTAGCAACCCCTGGAAGTAGCGCAACATACCGAAGATTTTGGAAACTCTCGTTAATAATTGCGGTTTCGAAAACCCCCATTAATGCCTGGGGTTTCAAAAACACCCAGTAATGCATGGGGTTCTAAAACCCCCAATAATGTATGGGGTTCTGAAAACCCCCGGTAATGCCTAGGGTTCTAAAACCCCCGTTAATGCTTGGGTTCCAAAAGCCCTCGTTAATTCCTCGAAAACCCCTGTTAATACCAAAAGTTAATGCTCATATTTTTATGACATTGCTATAATGTTAAAGTTGTACTTTCCTGATAATTGATTTGTTTAGTTGATTATTTGAGTATGAAAAAAACCTTATTGTATGAAATTTCTTATTTATTGCTTAACATTTTGGTACCAATCAATACAAATAAGCAAAAACTTCAAGACCACTTCAAAATAAGCAATCATATAAATATCCATTCAAATGGTACCAATAGTGAACTAGCAGTCATAATGCTTTTAGTATAATAAGAAACGATGTTTTTTTGGACTAATATATTGTTTGTAACAGTGTTTTTTTATGTTTTTTGGACCAATAGTTTTCTTACTTTTGTTGTCGCTTAAATCAAGTGATTTCAAGCTTAAAAGATGAGCAATGCTCTCAAGAAGGTTCACGATTCCAGTCTCACTCGGTGACAGTTCAATTAATGACGTCAAGCGACCGATGTGTGTTGGGATTTCTGTTAATTTGGCACACCCCGAACAATCAAGGCTAGAGAGAAGTTTTTGATTAACAATGGAATTTGGAAGTGACTCGAGATCAGGGCATTTTTTGAGGTGCAGGGATTGAAGGTTGACCAAATTGTCAAATAAGGAAGGCAGATCTTTGATAGTCGTTTCTGTTAGGTTAATGTGAGCAAAACTATGTGCGGGCTCCGTCTCTAGAAAGGTCATGAGCGTAAAACAACCACAAAAATCAAGTTTCCTGTTAAAGTAATCAATTAAATTGCCCATCCAATGGTGACAACAACTCGATGCTTAACGGTCAAGACCAAGTCAAAACGGTTACTGCAGAATAGTTTCTTTTTTCTTCTTCTGTACCAGTATATATATTTCATATACTTTTCCCTTTCTAATTATCTCTTGTGTAACGATAAAACGTTTACTTACTCATATTACAAAATTCAGTTTCATTTTCTTCTCTCTCGTGTTCATGATCTCGTAACTTTTCAACCCTTATGCAATGTCAACCAACACCTCTATCCACATGAATCAGGTTAAATAAGATGGTGATGAAGGATTGACCCCAACCAAGGATGAAGGCACATGCTTAAGAAGACTAAGCATGTTTAGAAAGGAAGTTCACTAATCCTTCATCCCTTTCATTTGTGTTTGTTATTTTTGATTCCCTAAGTTGACTTAGTTGAATCAACTTTAGTTGACTTGTTGACCTTTGACTAGGCTTGACTTGTTGACTATAGTTGACTTGACTTAAGCCAACATGCTAATCTATGTTTATTTGCTTTGTAGGTTAATTAGGAGTAAGAAAACAATGTTAGGTGGCGCATGGTGATTGGGGAGCATAAATGATATGGATGAGAGAGTAAAGCAAAGGCATAAAGCATAAAGTAAAAGGCATAAAACAAGTGTACCTATGTACCTTTGGTCTCCTTTGTTTTTAGC
>Ga0214545_1006914_pt1 | contig 19417 bp, 9 predicted proteins | sample CNSS4metaG_FD_160064 | JGI IMG/M metagenome (GOLD analysis project Ga0214545, IMG submission 160064) | Root nodule microbial communities from cowpea collected in UCLA plant growth center, Los Angeles, California, USA - CNSS4 | ecosystem: Host-associated > Plants > Roots > Nodule | place: USA...
ATTTTCAATTTCCTTTATTTTCCTCTTTTTACTTTTTATTATTTAAGAAAAAAATAAAATGAAAAAAAAAGAGAAGACCAAGAGGTTAACGTAAGGTCTCTGATGGGTAGCTGGCCATGGTCATGATGGCTGAAGAAGGAAGCAGCAGGAAGCAACATCTCCTTTCAGCCTTATCCCACGTCTCGAGGTGGGAAAAGAACAAACCAGAAGCACAACAAATATCATCAGAGTCCCTTCATTCATCAAAGTCACCTTCTTCACTCAAGGGGGCTTTTTTCTCATTCTATTCTCTACAAAACAAAAAAACGACACCTTCATCCTCAGGATTCCAACAAAAACACCATAATCCATTGTCACCCATTACCCCTCACTAACCAGATTCACCTCCTCACCATTTTTCCATCCCCATCAAAAATCCACCCTCTGTTAACCTTTCCCCATACTCACTTCCACCAACTCCCAACTCGCACACAAATAAGCCAACGACCTTCATCTTTAATCATAGATTCAATGCCAATCTTTTCTTCTTCATTTCTTCCATCACCTTCAACCTGTTAAATCACGAATAACACACAAACTCTCACGTCTTCCCCAATCATTCACACCCAAATATGTCGTCGACGAGTCGGAGCTTCGAACTGAAAAGTGTGGTCGCGTGACGTTTGCGGACCTAGTCGCGGTGTGGCTGGCGCGGTGGTGGCGAATCGTGGAGGCAATCACACCTTTCTCTCTCGCGGAAGAAAAGGTTCGAGGATTCGGGATGAGTGGGTGCCGGAGTGGACGCTGGCGACGCGCAACCGTGAGGTGATCGGCGTTGTCGTGTGGTCCTGCGAGCAAGAAGCCACGACTCTCTTGAACGCGCCGAAGAAGAAGGAGTAGACGTAGATGCAACAGTGTTTCACACGAGGTGGGTGAAGGGTGATGGTGTCGCCGATGAAGCCTCCGGTGGAGGTCGTGGTGGCGGCTAAAGAGTGAACGCAGGGGTTGGAGTCGTGGTGGTGGCTAAAGAGGAAGAGGCTGCCGTGAGAAGAAGAGGTTGTCGTGAGAGATTACCCTTTAATTAGGGTTTTGTTTAAGGGAATAAAAGAAAGTGGCCTGCCGCTTCTTTTTCTTCTCACACCCCTGCCATACTGCATGCACCTCTTTTTTGTATTTCATTTGGATTTGCTTCCTTCGTACACCCCATTTTCTTATCTTTCCACCTTCATTTGGACTGTTTGTTATTTTCGTACGCACCCCTGATATTTGATAGTCCCGCACCCCCATACTTTTTTGGATTTGTTTGATGTTACTGTTTGCTATCCATGTTTCACTACACACACCCCTAGCCAATACTTCCTGCACCACCAAGTTTACTAACTCCACCACTCATTTGTGTATTATTCCTACTTTACACTTGTTTCATTTTTACCCCCACCTTTAATAAAGACGCCTCATTTACTTCATGCACCTCCCACTAATTACTCATGTACCCCCATATTTTATTTTCCACTTTTATCCTTCTTAAATAATTTCATCTTTTCTTTATTTATTTATTTATTTATTAAAAAGGAAACAAAATATTTGAAAATTATAAAAATTACAAATATAGAAAAATCAAAAAAATGTTCTTTTACATTTTTATTGTGTCTGTCCGCCCGCTCGCGTCGTGTGACACTTTCTTCCAAATAATCCAAATATACTAAAGAATTTTTTTTTCTCTTCATTGTGTTTGTCCGGTCGCTCGCACCGTGTGACACTTATTTTCTAAAAATACCGAAATAGTTTTCTTTCTCTTTTAGTGTTTGTCCGACCGCTCGCGTCGTGTGACACATATTTTCAAGTAATTCAAAAATACAAAAAAATATAAACTTTTCAAAATACAAAAATATCAACATTTTCAAGCAAAAAGTCTTTTTTAAGAACTACGTGATCATTGATTCTCCACTGTGAGATACGTAGGAGCAAGGCTAGTCCTTGTCAAGTAATTCAAAAATACAAAAATATCAACATTTTCAAGCAAAAAGTCTTTTTCTCAATTGTTTTTCAAATATCTTTTAAAGAACTACGTAACCCTGATTTCTCATTTTGAATGAGAATACGTAGGACCAAGGTCAATCCTTGTCAGGCCCAAAAAATAAAATAAAAAATATTTTGTTTCTTTTAGCATTTTTGTCTTATTATTTTGGGGGGAAATTAATATTTTGAAAATCACATCAACTTTGCATTTTTAATTAAAGGTACCACTCTCGAGCGGGCGCGGTAGGGTGCTAACACCTTCCCTACGCGTAACCGACTCCCGGATCCAAAATCTGGTTTTTCGCAGACTTGTTTTATTTTTATGGTTTTCCATAATAACTATGGTGGCGACTCCAAATCTCGTTTTAAACCCGTTTTCTTTTTTCGGTTCGTCTTCCTGTCGCGATTTCGGTTGCGACAAGTACTAATTACACATAATATGTATGTCTGTAAACATAAAGTCAAGCAGTATCAAATTCAACCAACTTAATCAAAGTAAAGTAGTCCTCAATAAATCTCATATATGATCTTAATAATCTACATAATCATCAGAATGATCAGTGTCCTCTTCCACAATGTGTAATGGCTCTAGTACTAGATTGGGCTAGGCTAAACTAGTGCAAGCTGGGCTGGTGCGGGCTACTGGGACGGTGTTAGGTTGGACTGAGGTTGTTGAAGGGCCTGGTGGTCAGGAGGCAACAAGGTCAATAATAGCACAATTATATATTAATCTACCTTGGAAGCTTATAAGACTGGACCCTCTACTTCAATAAAGTTGGAATTGTTAGGGATAAGGAGCATAAGTTAAGAACCATAATTGTTTCAACTCAAATGCCTGTAACAATTCAAGTAACATCATTTCAATTAATAAATTTTAATAATAGAACAATTGCTTAAAAGACATTTTGGAGAAACTAACAATTGTCAAGTTTTCTATCCTCTTTCGTGACTCCTTATAGGATTTCGCCCTTGCTGACATCCTTTGACATGTGGTTAGAGCTTTTTTGTACCATTGAAGGGTAGGACAAAGAAAAGCGAAGCACAACATAAGTGTCATAAAACAAGTTGTTAGTCAACTATGATCAATTTTTGTCTTGTGGGGAAATAAGTAGCAAAAAACCAAAAAAAGAAAAATATGTTCGCCGATAAGGCATTCCGATAGTAATACATGCCAAGTCCCTTAACAAATGGAGATATACATACATATGTTTCGATGATGAACCCATTTAGCTTTGTACAAGATCATCTCTTTCTCATTAATATCTCACCATCCACTCAACCTTTTTCTTCAATGTAATCCTAATGCATCCTAAATCAAATTATATTTCTAATGAATCTAATCACAAAATTGTAAAATAGTTAATGAACATTGATGAAAAATAGTAAATAAAAGCTTTTGATCTTTGCAAGGAAAGTCACTTAGCCCTGTAATTTTTTACACCTTATATTTGCTTTAATCCCCGTGCTTTTCAATGTAATTCAAATCCAATAATTACATATAAAATTGTCATAGAATTTTGTTACCTTTGTCTGGTCTAGAGAAAATGGATTTCTTGCTTTCTGATTGGAAATAAGAAAGTTCACCACAGCCCCAAGTGCAACTCTATGTATAGAAAAAAATGAGTTAAATAAATTCTCATCGCAATTATCAAATACAACACATATAACTAATTATATTAGAAGAAATAGCTAATGTAATATCGTACCTTAAGATTGATCTTCAACCAAATGTTTGTTAAATATGGCTAGTTGACATTTAATGGTGAGAGCTAAACACTACGTAATAAATCACATCTCAGTAAGTATCTTATTTTCCTAAAAAACCTTTTCCAATTATTTTAATTTTAAGCAATCACACAACCTGAACAATTTCACATTGCGAAAAATAAATAAACAAACTAATCGTAGAGACCAAACTTGTTTCTCTCAAGAAGGAGAGATAAGAAATTTAAAAATCCAAGGAACTTCTGTAACATCCCTGTCTACCCCTCCTCGGGCCCCAGAGGCTGTCAGGTTACTACAGCTCAATGCACCCCAACCCATCACCCTTCTCCGTCCATTCATACTTGAGAAGATCTATTAAGCAAAACCCATTTTCCCATTTTTGTGGTCTAAATAATGTCTAGAGAAGTAGACTTGTCGACAAAAATAAAATAATATTAACCTAAAACATAAAATTTAGATCAGAAGTTGAATTATACACCTTATTCTTGAAGTCCCACTTCCCACTTCTCATTTTGAAGTCCACCCTCTCTCCAATCTCCCATTGAACACAATTTCACATTGAATAGAATATACATAAGACAAACAACAAACGAACTACAACTAAGTTTATTATTTATCTTAGACAAAGAAAAAATAAATAAATAAGACAAATACTCCATGATAAAAATTATAGAGTACTAGCTCAATTACATAGTAATCTACCTTGGGAGCTTAGAAGACTCGACCCTCTACTTTAGTAAAGCTAGAATTGTTAGAGATAATGAGCATATGTTAAGAACCATAGTTGTTTCAACTCAAATGCCTGTAAGAATTCAAGTAACATCGTTTCAATCAGCTAATTTTACTAATAGAACAATTGCTTAAAAAACATTCTGAAGAAACTAACAATTGTCAAGTTTTCTATCCTCTTCCATGACTTCTTATAGGAATTTTCCCTTAATGACATCCTTTGACATGTGGTTAGAGCTTTTCTATAACGTTGAAGGGCAACACAAAGAATAGCAAAACACAACATAAGTGTCATAAAACAAGTTGTTAGTCAGTGATGATCAATTTCGTCTTGTTGAGAAATAAGAAAGGAAAAACCAAAAAGAGAAAAATATGTTTGTCGATTCGATATTTCAGTAGTAATACATGAAAAATCCTCTGACTAATATATATATATATATATATATATATATATATATATATATATATATATATATATATATATATATATATATATATATATATATCCCTTGACAAATTCACTCAACTTTTTTCTTCAATGTAATTATAATATATCCGGAATCAAGTTATAAAATCACAAAATTGTAAAAAAAGTTAGGTTCAGGGTGGTTATGTTTATGTTGGGGTTATGTTAGGGTTTGTGAGGGTTTGGGATAAGGTTAGTGTTTGGGCTTTGTAGTTAATTAGGGTTTGAGGGGTTGGGGTTATGGTTAGGATTTTGAGGGGTTGTGTTTTGGGTTTGTGTAGGGTTATGGGTAGGGTTTAGATGTCCCTATACAAAATTGAGGAATTGAGTTGATCATGGTATAATTATTACAAGAGAGGATCACAATATAAATTTTCCAAGGTCCAAGACAAACTAGGGTAAGTAGTAGACTACAAGGGTACCATTATCTAAAGGATAAATCAAAAACTACAAAGATAAATTTATAGATTAAAAATTGGTTACATGTGTGGAATATATATTCTACATGTGCGTAAATAGCATATGAATAGGAAACAAAAAATATTAACTAAGATTCATCGAAGTTAATCCATGTAATTAAAACCAAAAACAAACTTAGCCATGATCTTATCATCACTACCAAATTTTGTCAAACCTAAGGCCAGAAGACGTAAATTTGTTTTTCGTGAAGAAATATATTGTAGAATAAACACTAAAGTAATCATCGATGTCAAAATTCATGTCTCAAATATCATATTAAAGTGTTTAGTTTGTTGCTACTTGAGCTGAAAGGTAATTTGAACGAAGTAGTCCTAGCTAGAAACTTCAATCTTAGTGTTCTTAAGCACTTGCACAACTTCTTCCACCTTCGTAGAAAGAGCCTCTGACGATTCCAGAAGAACAAAAAATTCTCCATTGTCCATCTCTAAAAGCATACTTGTTATTTTTGCTTTTAGGCTAGGCTGCTCAAAGATATCACACTAAACACACTATAAGAATTTAAAAACTTAATCTAACAACAAAAAGGAAAAGAGAATAGTAGATTGCTATGACTTTAGTTTTTGAACAAGCATGTAAAGATTCTCTCCGAGTATCCTTTTGTTGCTCGAGAGAAGCCCTTTGCTCGAGAAAAGCTCTTATAAGCAAGCTATGTAGCATTTCCGGCCCCTAGGACCCCCTACTACAATTTGAACTAGCAAATGAGGAACCATATTGATTTTCCATTTCACGTTGGCATCCATTAGGTATATACTTAAGTTGTCCGGTTCTCTTCAAAAGATAGAAACTTCATAAATAAGAACTTTCAACACATGTAAAGAAAGGGATCGGCTTGTATTGAAATGAAATCCAACTATTTTCAATTATTTTATATTAAAAACTAAACAGACAACAATTATCTAACTAGTCTTGGTTTTAAGTTCAGTTTCTAAATGTAAGTGGCACTAGCACCATTGTATTTGTTTTTAGAATGTTCCCTGAAATGACATTTATTGTAGCAAAGTAAATAAAAAAGGGAGCAAAACAAACAAAAAGAAAGGGCAAAGTTGTTGAGTACTTGAGTCTCATGAAGAGATCATTGACTGAGAAGTCTGCTGGCCTTATTGCAAATAAGTACCAGACTGAGTATTTCCTTGTGATGCTGAATGCCCATTCAACCTGCCCCTATTTTTCCTATGCTATCTATTATTGTAAGAAAGCCATTAGCTCCCCATCCTGGCCTCAATGCAAGAGGTTGATACATCAATCTAGCTCGAGGAGGCACATGTGAAATGACAACAATAGTTGCATAAAAATGAGTGTATCCACCAAAGAAAGGAAATAAAAAATCTACATGGCATTGTAAAATTCTAATATATATTATTATATTATTAAAGCAAAGGAAGAATCATTGTTCCTCCCTCTCACCTCTTCTTCGCCACTCTTACTATGTTAACGATTCTTGTTGGCTTTTGTGCCTCTTACTTGATCATTGTCGACTTGCCTTTTTCACGCAATAGTAGCACCATAACCTTCTCTTCTCGGCCTTTCTTTTTTCTTTCCTTTTTCTTTTTTCAACAATTTCCCATTACATAATAAAAACGCAAAACCTCTTACTATACAAAATTATACATCAAGAAATTTCAACATAACGTGTAAAAAGTCTATGCAATAAAAGAGTGCATGATTTCGGTATATTATGCCAACACACAAGAAACTCTCAGCAAGAATCCCTTTAGAAATAACTAAGAACCAATTTTCAAAACAAAGGTTTGTCTGGCAAATACCTTAACAAACAAGTTTCCAATAGTGCTCTTCCTCGCGTCAGAATCGTGACACGACCACATCACTCTCATCATTTTTCCATTCAGCAACGTATGATTCTTATTCTGGATTACACAAATTGTTATAGCAAACACCATTTCAGTAACACGATAAACAAACCCACAAACCCAAAGATATCGATCAACATATATTCATCGCTCTCTTTCATTCAACAATGTGTTTATATATAATATCATAACGAGAAATTAATTAATCTAGAAACATACAAAGATCAAGGTTTCAAGAAAAGAAAATGAAGCATAATTACGTCAAACCTAAACAAAGAAAAGGTGAATGAGGAGAAACAAAATTGACGTCTAAGGGATTTGCCGGTGGAGGAGTCTTTGCAGGCGCGAACAAAGTTAAGGCTCTTGAACTCAAAGAATGCGTCAATGAGGTGGTTGTCGAGATGTTAGGATGGAGGTTGCCGACGTAGAGCGGCGCCAAAAAGACGACGACCGATGAAGGAACCGCTATGGATAAATCTGTTGAGCGAGAGAGAGTATACAAGGAAATAGAAGGCACCATCATAATGGATTGTTTGTGTTCATTGGAACAGAACAAAAAACATTGGGGGTGAGGAGAGTGAGAGAAGAAAGAAGAGGGAAAGAGTGTGATACCATTTGATGATATTGGTGAGACAAAGGATCAGAGAGATAGAAAGACAAAGAGATAGGGGTTGTTGTGTTTATGCTTATGAGAGTGATTGAGTGTAGGAGGATTCTACATGCATGGTTGTTAGGTGTTAATAAAGCATCCTCTTCATCCCACACGCACCTTGGTCGAGTGTCATTAACACTCCTCTTCGCTTTTCAATTTTTCATCATTTGTTACTTACTATGCAAATTCATCGCTCATCAACAAAAGTCAATGCCTTTTGGATAAGTTTGCCCCTATTATCTGTTTTTAAACAAAGTATTCAAACCATTAATAAATCTATTTATCGTAAACTTTCCACATGTACTCTATCTTAATGTTTGTAAGTTTGGACGAAATGGTTGGAATTATTACCTCTAGTTTGTATTTAACTAATACCACTATTCTATGTTAAATATATGGATAACGATTGTTTGACGTTATTTTCTTTTACTCACTTTTGACACTGTATATGTGTCACCAATAATAATCGATTTTCATTTTTTTTCTTGTTCACACACGTGTTGCAGTTTTAGGTGGGAAATTTGGGAATTAAGAGAGTCGCGGAATGAAAAGTTCAAACTTTTGCCGAAGAAAGTTTGTTGCGAAATCTCGTTGAAGAAACCACCAAAAGTTCAAACTTTCTGATTTTTAAATGCCTGTAGTGGAATGAAAAGGTAAATGCTTTGTTGGTTCATTTTGGCACCGGAATGAAAAGGTGAAACCTTTAGCATGGAGATTTGATATCAACCAACTAAAAAGAAGGGCATTTTATTGTGAATGTGTGGGTTTCTGCCTTGAAAGCTTTCGTCTTGGTCCCTTGTTCGTTTAGAGGAGAGCATTTTGAAGAAGGACAAAGCTCCTTGAAGAACAAAAAATTTGGATTTAGATATAATCGTTGGTGTGGTGTCCTTTGGTGGTTGGCTTTTTTTATAGGTGTGTCGTACATTATGGTGGACCTGTGGTGGGCTTGGTGCTTTGATTTTGTTATGTTCCTAGTGACGAAAACAAAATGGGGCAATCTGGAATGAAATCCTTAAGTAGGAAGATCTAGAATACTTGTGGGGACCCATGTTCAAAATACTGAGGAGTTATATTGTCTTTTATGTACATTTTGTGCAGTTCTTGGTTAAATAATAAATGACCAGGGTTGTCCCAATAGCAAACGCATGTGACAATAATGAACTTCAAAGTACTTCAACCTTCAAACTATAACCTTCAAAGTACAACAAATGCATGAATACCTTGAAACACTTCTTATTGTTTGTTGAAAATGTTAACTATGTAAGTCTTCTATAAATGTGGGGACCCACGTTCAAATAAAAGGGGACCCGTTTTGTTGTTTTTTCACATCAGTTGATATTCAAAGGTATATAAGGACGACTTATTTCAATTTAAAAAACACATGTCAAATTCACGACCTCGAACTTTAAGTACACTTAACTCACCTTTAAGTCACCAAGAATTGTGAAGAGAAACACATTCAGCGATGAATAAGGTCAATTGCCATATGTGAAGAGAAACGCTTAAAGAAGTGGGGATTTTTTTTTTTTTTTTTGCACAAGTCATTCATTTTTTCTTCAACTTAAACCACAAACAATGAAAAACAAACTATTTAATATAAGTCATTTTTATTAGGTTGGACAGGCGACGATCATTCACAGAATGACATTCATAACCAACTTTCTTCACTTTCACAAATAAACAACTGAAATGGTAATGTTAGTAGCCATGACCTAATAAGTGGTGACTGAAGCTTTAGTCTTTGCACATGGTTTTAAGTAGTTTAAAAGTAAGTTCAACCACAACTAATGTAACACCCTATGCGGATATTACTTGATAAAGCAAATACCAATACCATTTCTTTGCAATTAAAATAAATAGATAAAGTTTCAAGCATGGGAAAATTTAAAAATTATATCGCTGCAGTTCAATTACACTAATCCATCCTTATTTGAAGTCCATAGTCGAGAAGAGCATCATAAAAGCTTATTACAAAATATTTGAAATTAAACCTTAAAGTAAATTCCTTATAGTCTACCATGTTCTGTCTCTAAGAATCAACGCCCTCACCTGGATTCATATCTGTTCCCGCGTGACAAGTCACACGATCATCGCCAAACACAAGCAGAAAGAGTGAGCTGAGAAAAAAAACACAATATATATATATATATATATATATATATATATATATATATATATATATATATATATATAATGAGAATTCACCCCCCATCCATTCTAACTCAGCCAATTTCTCAGTTCATTGACTCTTGTATAGCGTTTCACCCTAAATCTCATAACCTATATGAGAAAGATCCATTCACAACTTTGGTCCTTAGGGATTATCATGCTTCCACGAACCTACCCGCTCGTAGTCCAACTCTACGGACCTCCCTACCTGTAGTCCAACTTTACGAACCTGCCCGCTCGCAGTCCAACATGCGTGAACACCTACTATGAACCTCCTCGCTCAGAGCAGCCTCAAGTGTGAGCACGGAACATACGAACTTTCCAGCTCATATCCCCATACAAGAGTACAACAGATACAGACCTCCCCGCCCACATTAATCATGCATTTCCAACCTCTGTTACGAACCACAAATATAATAGTATAATAGTATAATATCTCTAACATAACTTTACGTATAGAAATAGATTTAAAGGTTATGTTACCTATTTCTCTATATCTCATGATGGCACCACGTCATATGCCATATGCTACCATTGAGGACAAAAAGAAAACCTCACACATTAACTCACTTCAACTTTAACTAACTTTTTCCAATAAATGAACACTAACACCTAATCTTTATTTTAATACTCATTTTTTAGCATTTATGTTGCACCTAATAAAATTTCATACAATCCATGCCAAAAGGTTTTCACGATGCTTAGCTTTAATCATACTATAATTACTTTTATACCAAAAGAACGATGTATATCCCAAGGTTACTACTGTAAGAAACAAAATAACTCATCATTAATATAATTAAACTACTGCACCTAAAACATGTCCATTTTAAATCAACATATACGCCCTACGCCTTATTGCACCAATTTTAAGTTCACTTATTCATGTAAGACATCAATAGAGAAAAATAAAAATCAAATAAAGCATACAAAATTTTCCTTGATTAACTAATTTATGTGTGACCTCCTATACTATCTTAACTTAAGGAAAAAAAATGAAATCAACACCTAAGAGAATTTCCTATGAACCTTTTAGTATAAAATAAACGTACTAGACTGCAGCTGCACCGCTTCAACTCCATATCAAAATTTTATCCATTCTAAATCAACTATGCATAACTTGCAATTGATACCCACTTGACTAGTATTTATGCACCGAACGGTTTTTGAAAAAAATTATGTAATATAGTAACCTAAAATCACGTTGATTTGAGATAAAAAAAGAATATGATAGAAGGAACCAGTGATTATCGTACCAAGTGCCATGTTTGTGGCACTTAATGTTTCATCTCAATCTTGTATAAAAGAAATGTATTATCGAAAAGAAATTATTCATAAAAAGAGTAGCTTCCCCAATCACGAAAACTTAACCCAAAAGTGTATTTCTCATCTTCTCCATGGATTTATCCATTTAAACAAATTTAAGATGATCACAAAATAATAAGAAAAAGATAGCTCCCCTTACTTGATTTCCTAGCTCCAAACAATGTCCAATAAATTCTTCCTTGCTCCCAAAGCTCCCCTCCTTGCCTCCACTCCAACTTCCTCTCTGGATTGTAGATTCTCAACACTCAACTTGCCCCACGTTATGACTCTTTGTTTCTTCATTCACCCTTCTCTCTCACACACAAATTCAGCCTAAAATAAATAATACAAATAATAATAAAAACGAAATTAACTCAAATTCAAGGTTTATGGCCTTTTCTTTTTTATTACTACACCCCAACTGCTACCTCTCTTGTTTCTTAGGGGATTTCTACAGTTTCTAGATTTTTCCACCACTTAGCAAAAATATAAAATATAAAGAGCCTACTTACTCTAGCCAAGATTCAAACCCACATCCTTCCAACACATGCACACCAATAAACTATCACATTATTCATGTCAATTCACACATTCATACAAGCTTAAACCATGCTTCCACATTCACAATATTTTGGTAGAATAAAACAATATTAAAGTATCACACTAATAGCACACACAAGACTCAAACCCAAATCTTCTTATAATAGCCAAGTACTCTTAAGCACTATAAGCATATGCAATGTTGCAAAAAGCATAACATATAAAGGTGCAGGTGCTCCACTATATAAACCCACCAAGCCACAAAACTCTAACCACTAAGTATCTAAGCTTCTTCATTCATTCCTCTCTAAAATCCTCCAACTTCCACAACTACTACTTGACATGGCTCAAAGCTTAAGCAAAAAAAATATGGAACTAGGTTCGTTGGGTCTGGTCAGGTTGGGCACGGATAGTACCTATCAAAAACAAAAACACCTAACCATTATCCTTTGGATATCCATTTAAAAAATATTCTGGATTTTTCAAAACTCACAAATATCCGAGGATACCTACGTATATTTAAAAATGATGTTTTATAAATTTTTATAATAAAATCTAAATAAAATTACAATAAAATATAAAATATAAATTAAATTTTAATTTTAATTTTAATTAAATTTTAATTTTAATTTTAATTAAATTTTAATTTTAATTTTAATTAAATTTTAATTTTAATTTTAATTTTAATTTTAATTAAATTTAACCTAATAAAATATAAAATAAACTTTATTTTTAATTAAATTCAACTTAATAAATTATAAATTAATTTTAGACTTAAATACTATGTTAGTCATTCTTTTCATTCAAGTTTATCAATATGATACTAGTTTTTTTTTTTTCAATTAATTTACAGTTTTCGTTAATTTTGTTTAATTGAGTCATTTTTGCTAATAAAGTTCAAATTTTTAAGGACACCATGTCCAGGTTGGACAGTTCCTATGAGATGGTGATTTTTTTATTTCAAGTATGTGTTCCGACAGTTTCATGAGCCACCGTTGTTGCCACCCACATTGGTCACCACCGAAAACTTTTCCAGCATGTCGTTACACCTCCACACAACATTCACACACAATATCTCACAAAAAACCCCATAATCATTTAATTTTTAATTTTGAATTATAAATTGAATTTTATTCTTAAAATATTTATTTAATTAGGATTTGTGAAAATTAAGTTTTTTGAGCTTGTAAAATAAAAAATGTTTTTAATTATATAAATTATTTTTAAATATTTTAATATTTAGTCATACTGTTCAAGTTAAGATTAGACGCATTTAAGATGTAAAAATAAGTAAACTAATTAAAGATACAAACACTTCTGGAATAAGAACAAAACCAACAAATTTCGGAAAATTGTTTTCTCCACTCCATAATTTACACTATAAGAGATTGATTGTGTTGAGATTATTTAAATTTCTATTACAGGTTAACTTTGTCTTACGCTTAAAACCATTAAAAATGTGTTTTATACATTATAGGAATGAATGTTTGTGAAGCTATTTCTGGATTCAGAAATTATTTCTAGAAAACTTGTTCAAGAATTTTTTTTTTTTTATATTCCAAAATAATTATTTTGGAATGTATTTCCGAATTTAGAAATACATTATGGAACAATTATTTCGAAATATAAAAAGTAATTCTGGAAGGGATGTTTTGGAAGTTATTTCCATATTTAAAAATACATTTTAAAATATTTATTTTGAATTTTTTTTTATATTTTGGAATGCCTATTCCAGAATATATTTAGATATTCATTTAGAAAAAATTATTTTGAAAATTTTTGTTATATTTCAAAATGATTATTCCAAAATATATCTCCAAACCCAAAAATATTTTTTGAAATATTTAATCCGAAATATATTTTATATAATTTTCAAAACAAGTATTTCAAAACGTATTTTTCATATCTGAAAAATACCTTCCCAAATACCAAATTTAGAAAGTATAAAAAATAGAGTTGTAGGAATTTTTATTATAATTAATAAAGGACAGGGAATATACAATTTTTTGGGGTGTAAGAAGTAAAAAGAGGGGTGCAAGAAGAAATATCCTATAAAAAAAAGGAATATCCTTAGATAAGGTAGAAACACAGTCACATGATGATGAAAAAAATAGATACCACTGATTTAAGATATCTGTACAATAGAAATTCCTATATTTTACTTTCTGTTTTTTATTTTAAATATTTAAATAGAAAATAAAGAAATTTTTTTATTCCAGAAAAACTTTATACAAGAATTGATGGGTCTATTTTTGTTTATTTTGAGCAGTTTATCAGTAAGAGATTACAACTAAATCCAATTCGTGTAAAAAATTCAAAATTTTAAAACAATAAATTTGTAATTTTTTTTATTTTCATCCGGTATAGGACTTAGACCTGTATTGCAAAATTCAAAATTCAAAATTATTATAATTGCAAAATTCAAAATTCAAAATTATTATAATTTTAAAACAATAAATTTGTAATTATTTCTAACAAAAATGAAATTTTTATAATTGCAAAAGAAAATAAAACAAAAACTATTATCTCATCCGGTTTGAAGAAAAAATAAGAACAAAATAGCATGGTCCTTAGTTAGAGAGAAGTTTTGTCTTGAATTCTTCCCATGTTACACCCTTTTGCAGATACTCTATATTTGAAGGATCAAAAGGTCCTTTCACTCTATCAATGGACACTATCACTGCCCTAGCTGGAACAATGCTTCTTGTTGGATCAGGTGAGGTACTGTAACTCAAGCATGAAGAAAACCCCTGGAAAGTGTTTTTGCAACCAATTTTCTCTTAGCAAATAGATTACTAGAAAATAAATTATAATTAATTATTTGTTATATAATGGATATATAAAAAAATTATGTATTTCAAAAATAAGTAACTTTAATTTTATTTTAAGGAATAAAGAAAATTACCTTGAAGATAAGCAATTCTACTTCCTGTTGGTCCACAAGTGTATGCACAAGAAGTGCTTCTCCTTTTGTTGACTGAGTATAAATCTCCAACTTTGTAATCTCTTCATTGTGACCATATTCTTCTTCATCTCCATCTTCATCTTCATCTTGGTATCTAATTTGCCTCCTTGCTGAACACAAAAGTGTTGTGCCTCTTTTTCTCAAATCCAAATCTTTGAGGGCAAAACACAAGTTTGAATAATTGTGAGTGAAAGTGTTAGCAAGGGAAGATGGCAATGGTGATGGTACCAACACTGTCCATGAAGAAATGATTTGAAGTGTGGTGTGGTGCATGTTGTTGCATGTGTCGTTTTTGTGTTCTCAAATTACCTTGTTTGCTCTAAAACAACCAAATGAAGGAGTTGGAGATCATGGCTTCAAGATAAGGTTTATGGAATCTATAGAGATTGGGAAATGACCCTTCTGGGTTGTTGCTTCCTGCACCTCCACAATTACTAATTGAACTCTCATAAATAGAAAAAGACTAAACTACCTTTCATTATTACCAAAGAGTGCAGTACGGAAACAGATTCTGTGATTTTTCTTTGGAGAACTCTCCATGACTTTAGTTAACTTTGGTCTATTTTTAATTGATTTATATATATATATATATATATATAAATTTAATTTAATTGTTCACAGATAAAAATGAACTAAAATTACGTAAAAAAATCGGTAGATTTGTTCTTTTACGTAAAAAAGTACTGTTGTCACTCTCACCGTCATTGTTACATCCATCATTGTCGCTATTGCACAAGAAAAAAAAGAGAAAGAATGATACAAAAGAAGAAAAAGTGAAAAAGAGCACTAAAGAAGAATACGAGAGAAAATAAATAAATAACTTGTTTTGAAACTCTTTCATGTTTTGGGAAAGCTTTTTTTTCAGAGTGCATTTCATATGGGGTTTTCCGGAAAATTTAATTTAGAAGGCATTATTTGTATTTTGAAAAGTTTGTTTTTAACATTCTATTATAATTTTTTTCCAAAATATATTTCATGTGTATAAAAAAATTTATTCAAAAATTCTCGTTCTGAAATTTTTATGCCGAAAACTACGGTAAAATTTATGTTCAGGAAAACTTTGAAAACATGTAAACTGAAAGTTACCATTATGAAAATTTTAGGGAGTGCGCGAACCAATTGTGGGGGTGTAGGAAATAAAAGCCGACATGATTTTGTGGGTCAGGTGAGGAGATGGTTTTTTTTTCTTTTATTTATTGACATACCAAGCGTTCTTTTAGTTTCGTGTAGGGAGTGTGCCTAGTATCAATTAATTAGAAAACTATTTAAAGTTAATACTTTATGATTGAAAAATAGTGTTAGAATGCGTCGATGATGCTCATATGAAAACTGTTGTTGTAAGTGAACTCTATCAAAGGTAAGACTTCATTCCACGCACTTAAATGATCCAGCACACATCTCCTCACTAAGTCCTCAAGCAACTGAATCGTTCTCTCAGACTGACCATCGGTCTGAGATGATAGGCTGAACTCATAGTCGACTTGCTACCCAAAGCACTCTGCAAAGTCTGTCAGAAATGGGAAGAGAACCGCGAATCTCTATCTGAAACTATGCTCGAAGGTACCCCATGCAATCTTACTATCTCCTTACTGTACAGTTGGGCCAACTTGGCCATAGACATCCTCAGATTCATTGCCAAGAAATCAACACTCTTGGTCAATCGGTCCACTATAACCCAGATTGTATCATGACCCCTAAAGGTTTGTGGCAAATGGGTCACAAAGTCCATAACTATGCTATCTCATTTCCACTCTGGTATGTCCAAAGGCTGTAGGATTCCACTGGGTCTATGATGCTCAACCTTCGCTTTTTGAGAAGTCAAACAAGCTTATACAAACTAAGCCACATCCTTCTTCACGCCTTGCCACCAGAAGGTCTCCTTCAAATCTTGGTATATCTTAGTCATGTCAGGATGCAAGTTAAGACGACTCTTGTGTCCTTCCTCAAGGATCAACTTCTTTATCTCAGCATTATGCCAGGATGCATTTTTGTTTTGGATTATTTGGTTAATAGAGAGGGTTTTTGCAAGGCTGGGAATTTCACTCAGAAACAGAGCACGGAATTGAGGCTTGGTGAGGTTTGAGTGAGGCATTTTGGGGCTGAATAGAGAGAAGACTAAGGAGGTCCTTGGAGTAGGGAGAATTCAATTGCCAAAGTTAAAGTTAAGGAATCCAGGTTAGGGGAGTTTTCACGTTAGTTTTTATGTATGAACATGAATTGTATAGTGTTTGATATGAATTGTATGCATTACAATAATGTTGTTCGTGTTTTTTTTTTTCTGGGTTTCTGGAAATTTCCAGAAACCGCCCGGTGGGCTGTTCATAGCCGCTAGGCGGCACATGCATTGTGGCTTATTCTAGGTTCCTGAAGAGGAACCGCCTGGCGGTAAGCTCCCGGCCGCCAGGCGACACAAGCCAGTTTTACCAAATTTTCTGGGTTTTTATGAAGGGCCTGGCGGAAGTGATTGATCCTGTTACGCCCCGATTACTATACTAAATAATTATTATTTGATAAAAAGATATGGAATTAATTTTTGTTCCATAAGATTATCCTTGAGAGAACATTAATAATAACATAACTTCATATTCATATATATAGTTTACATCTCTATAATTGTTCATGAAATATTACAAAAATATATATTTGTAAAATATTAAGAGTCCTACATCAGAATAGAAGATTTATCTATATTTTTAATATCTTATAAAGGTATTAATAGAAATTATCCATGAGTCAATCTTCAGAAGATCCACCAATAATATCCCGAACAACTCTCACTGAGCAGGTTCCTCTTCTGCTCATGCAATAGGTACATATGAAAGAAAAATATGAAAGGAGTGAGGTCTTTATAAGCCTTAAATATCAATCTTAATAAACTCAACAAACAATACAAATATCGGGGGCCTAGATTTGGACCTACAACCATAAAACTTAATCTTGTTTTACCAGACATATGGATCCATATTCCACTTCTGATGATCCAATCTGAACATCAAAAGTTACTTTGGGAAGTGATTAGGTAGTTGAGTATTTCTCATAAAACATTGGTACAATCATAATTATTTCTTTCTCGAGAATATTAGCCATTCATCGGCTCACAAAAGAGATATATACTCACTACCTAACCTTGGCGATGTCGAGCAGGTATCGGATAGTCCCAAGTTTGGCCTATGAATATCCTAGTCCAGTGCGCTATTCTGAACTATCCAGATATTCACCTACTTGGTAAAACTTCCTTAGACCACACCATGGTCCCTGCCTTTCATCCCCCAGTGTACCAAATTGTGACTTCCCAAATACAAACACTTTGACACTGGTTTAATCTCAACTTATTGAAACCAGACTTAACTCTTACTTAACTGACATACTCTTGGATATTTTCAAAGGTCATAAAATGTGATGACTATCAATTCATGTCATTGTATAAACTATACACAAAGAATATAAAACAACGATAAAATGTACATGCAATTTTCTTCTATCCAAGCTCACTGAATAAACTAATATTTACTTTCACTTCACATCTATTTTTTTTTATAAAATAATGACAAAATAAGAATCAAAGCAAGAACTTTAAATAAATAATTAGATAAGGATTATAACATTATAAATAAATATAATAACAAAAATATAAATTAAACGGGACCAGTGCGTAACTGGAGATATATTAATTGAAATAAATAAACAGGACCAGTGCATAACTGGATATAAATAAAATAAAATAAATAAATAGGACCAGTGCGTAACTAGAGGTAAATAAAATAAAATAAATAAATACGACCAGTGCATAACTGGAGATAAATAAAATAAAATAAATAAATAGGACTAGTGTGTAACTGGAGATAAATCAAATAAAATAAATAGGACCAGTGCATAACTGAAGATAAATAAAATAAAATAAAATAAATAAATAGGATTAGTGCGTAACTGGGAAATAAATAAAATAAATAAATAGGACCAGTGCGTAACTGGAAATAAATAAAATAAAATAAATAAATAGGATCAGTGCGTAACTGAAAATAAATAAAATAAAATAAATAAATAGGACCATAAATGGAGATAAATAAAATAAAATAAATAAATAGGACCAGTGCATAACTAGAGATAAATAAAATAAATAAATAGGATCAGTACATATTTGGAGATTAAATAAAATAAATAAAAAACAGGATCAGTGTATAATTAGAGATTAAATAAAATAAATATAAGAGGATAATAAATGAAAGTAAATAGAATAATATATGAGTCAAAATAAATAAAAGATTAATATAAAACCAATGAGTTTATCAAGATTAATAAAAGAGCTTAACCTCAGTCCCCCTTACTTGATTAGTTGGAGGGACACACTAGTAATACTTCTAGAAGACCAAGATCTCTTTCAAATCTTTTGCTCCAACTTTTTCTCTCTATTTCTTTCTCTCTTTCTCACTTAACTCACCTTTCCTTTAATTCTTTCTACATTTTTCTCTTTCATGCTATCCTTTTATAAGCAAACCATGTGCAACTTCATTAATGCAAAGATTCTCTTCATTAATGAAGAGATAAGCTTCATGCTTTCCTTATTTCTCTTACGTAATCAA
>Ga0214545_1006920_pt1 | contig 19407 bp, 10 predicted proteins | sample CNSS4metaG_FD_160064 | JGI IMG/M metagenome (GOLD analysis project Ga0214545, IMG submission 160064) | Root nodule microbial communities from cowpea collected in UCLA plant growth center, Los Angeles, California, USA - CNSS4 | ecosystem: Host-associated > Plants > Roots > Nodule | place: USA...
TATTCATTAGTTTAAATTAGTCACTAATTACGCAATTAATTAGTATACACGAGTCTCTTGGGAAACGATATCCCGGTCTTACCGGTTACTACTTGCGCGACTTGGTACACTTGCCAAAGTCATAACACTTTTCAGCCTTCAAATCATACAAATGATTAGCCTTAGACTCAAGAATATGATGCTCACACAAACATGCCCACTTGTGGTCCTGTCTCTACGAACCTCCTCGCTCGTAGTCCTACTCTACGAACCTCCCCGCTCGTAGTCCTACTCTACGGACCTACCCGCTCGTAGTCCTACACATGTGATCCACCAGCTACGTACCTCCCCGCACGCAGCATCTCTCAAGTGTGAGCACGGAACACACGAACCTACCTCGCTCGTATCCCCACACGAGAGTAACTGGATATGAACCTCCCCGCTCATATCATCATATGTTCACCACCATCCATGAACCTACCCGCTCATGGCACATCATCTCCTGATCCAAGTATAGCATCATTGATCAAACGTAACACACACAACACATAGACTACAAAATTTATCGCATGGCGCAGCCCCAAGCGTTGCCGAACGAAACTAGCCCAGACTGCTTGGCAGAACCTCCCACCGCCAGGCGCCAGCGTTTTCCCAGACCCATTGTCTTATAGTCACCGCCTGGCGGAGCACACCTTGCTGCCAGGTGCCACGCGATGCAGGGACCTCTCCCGCCGTTCCTATCGCCTAACGGGTATCAGCAGGCCGCTAGGCGCCATACCAGAGGCACTCTGCTATGATTTTTGGCACTCAATTTGGTTGGTTCTATAATACAGATTGCTCTATGATATATTGTGCCTTTTCTTTTCAAGGCTTACTAGTTTTCCAACCATCCACCCTCATTTTAATTTCCTATATCTCATTCATAGGTTCTTTTATTCTTACCATTTGATTCACCAATTTCTCCCCTCAACCATAATTGTTCAATCAAACTTAAGAAAATTGGCTAATCCATCCAATTGAACTTACTCAATTCTGAAATATATAATTCTTTCTCCACCCTAGACTATACAAACTCGTGCCAAATTAATTTGTACCCCATGGTTACATAATTCCATTTAGCTCAAGTTCTTACGCTTAACCCATTTAATACATTCTTTTATCCTTCAATCATTCTTTTAATCATCATGCCAAGACCCACGGTTATCTACTCACTATTCCAATTGCACACTGCACTCAATCCACTACATATAGCCATAACCACATCCTATTCCCCTATATTTCCTCCAGACAAGCTAACTTTTCATGCACCTGCGAACCCAATCCCTCTCCTCTATTTTTCCATCAACCACCTCACGTCAATATTTCAAAACAATATAATTTCATGCTACTAATCCACTCCATAACCTCATACTAATTTAATTGATGCATCACAAACGTCAAATTTTCTAGATTGTATAATCCTTCCCTCACGTAAATGAGCTCTTAAAGTTTCTAATCACAATCTGAATTCTAAACACTCCAAGTGACAATATACAAGCATAATCAACACTAAATTAGGCAAACATATCCCAATGGACCTCAACACATGACAAAAATCACGAAAACAAAGCAGAACAACAACAACCATCATGTACCGCCTGGCGGATTTCAACCTACCGCCAAGCAACTCGAGACAGAACCCAGAAATTGGGTTAAAACTATTGTGTCACCTGGCGACACCTTCATGCCCGCCATGCGGTTTTTGGGTGAGAACTCAGTATTTTCGAAAACAACTTGATTCAATAGGGTTTTCATGCAATTCAATTCATCCAATTCACAGTACAATTATTCACGAATTAAAATGCTTAAAACAACTCCCCTTACCTGGATTCCTTGCTAAAATACAAATTTGATGTGTCTCTAACCCCAAAAACACTCTTGTTCTTTGCTTGCACCCCAAAAACTGGTTTCCACTCCAGTTCTTCTCTGCAGTCCGTGTCAATTCACTGGAATTCTTCTACCCAAGGGTTCACACGCAGTTCCATACCTTTTCTCTACCTAATCTCTCCCTCTCTCAATCTTAATGCTCTCTTAATTACTCAATTACACCACCAAAACGAAAATTAAATTAAAAAAATGGGTTAATGGTTATTCAACACTCATAAATGCAATGTTTTTAGCCCTCTAATCTACCTCTCTTGGCTACTAAGGTTCCTAAACCCTTCCATAATCATACCAAACGAAAATTTGGCGAAAAGAGAGCAATTTTGTTCTTAGCAAGGTTTGAAGCCACAACTCTTTAACCACAAAGCAAGTGCACAACCAATTCAAGCAATTCATATTTGTGATAATTCCTATAATTTTAGGATTATACTATCACGTCTAGCATTCCAAATATTTCCACCAAATAATGCAAAGATTAAAATAACACACAATTGGCATACATATAAGACTTAAAGCCAAGTCTTTTCACACAATCAAGTACTCTTAACCATTTCAGCTAGTACTTTTCCACGTCATAGCACTCCGCATTAAATGCCTTAAAGGCTTCTATTACCTGCATTTATTAAATAATTATTTAATTAACTATTTAATTTTCTCGAGTCTTACAGTGTTGACCTGTTTTTTTCGAATCGTATACCATGTGTGTGGCTCGATCATCACCTCGACTGATATTTTCTTCGTCGCATTCCTCCCTTCCCTCTTTTTGGTGCCCTATTTTTAGATTGGAATTTTTATTACTGAGTATGACGTTTGTGTTTGGACTTGTAGATGAGCGATGAGTTGAGAATGTTTGGACCTTTAACTCCTGATTTGGGCCCAGTTGTGTTTCTTGCACTAATGACATATTAGTAGGCCAACATTGTGGACTCATCACAACACCAACAGATTGAGGATCAATTTTTTCCCCCAAATCTGACATTTTACCATCCGAAATGGTCTTCACGATACTTTCCACTTTCGTGACTAATTCAGTACCTTGAGTAATGTGTTTCTGGTCATGGTGGAAACTTTCTTTTTTGGTGAAAGATTTTCCAATGCTTGACGTGTTGTACACCCGGTGCCTGGTGTCAGCTCCAATGTCTCTTTCTTCCCTGTTGGCGTGTTCTTTCGACAACTCCACTGTTTGCTCCACAATTTGATGATCGGGCCATCAGACTTCAAATTCTGAAACTTCTGAGCATTCTGATTGTGATGATAGGCATATTTGTGGGTACTTAGCAAAAGAATTTTCTGATGATGTGTAACCCCTTTTTTCGCAACTACATTCAAATTTTTCCTCTTTGAAAAATTCCTCCTTTAGCGTAATGCGGTATACGTGCCCGTTGATTTTAATATCCTTCCATAGTAATCTCATATGAACAGTAGTGGGCACACGTACTTTCAGTCTCATGTACTCGAGATCCTTTTTTGAGTTCACAATCTGGACCACTTTTGTGAGGGTACCAAATATGGCCATCACTTTTCTTAAGCATTCTTCATTCCAACATGATAATGGTAACCCTCGACATCTAACCCAAATGACTTTGTTCCCTGCAATTTCACAATTTGACCATGGCATTATGGAGTCAAACATTGTTTCAAACCATGACTTATTCTCTTCTACTACCTTTGTTACTTCGGTGCCTTCTCCTCCTGAAATTAGCATCATATTGTCACCCATATATTTTGTTGATAAAGATCCCATTCCACCCGTTATGAAATGCTCTTGTATTGATTCGATGAGATCGTAGTTGTTTACTCTTCCCACCACACATATGTTCAACCATTCTATTTCGTTCTCAGTAGTTGTGATTTCGTGTCCTTTCCATTCCTCTTGGTAGTACTTTTTTATTGGGCTTTTAACCGCCTGTGCATATGTTTGGTGATCATCCTTCCTTTTCCACACTGTTGCTACCTATGCTTGAGTGCTTTTTTCTTTCTCTTTGCTAAATCTAGCTATGTTTACTTGCATTTTAATATTTCCTATTCTTATTGCATCTAGCTCACTTTCCAGTTGCCCCTTGTGCTTGACATTCCATAATCTAATAAATCCAAATCTACGCCCCTTTCTGTCTAACCCTCTTGAGATGAATACCTCCTTTAATCTCCCCCATCTTTGAAAGATCTTCCACATATCATACTCTTCAAAGTTATTTGGAAAGTTTGAAAAGAAAAAAGTGGTTTCATTGTTATTCATCTCTACCACAACTTAAGTTGGACCACTAAGATCACCTTCACCTCTAATGGAGGCAAAAGTGAGACCACCCTCGTACTCCTCCACCCACCCTGCAACTTCTCTTAACAATTGAGTTATGTTGGAAGTTCCAAATTGACTAGACATAAAGTCAGTTCACAATATATAAGTGGGTGCAATCCTCATCTTACAAGCCGGTTTTGTGGGGTTGAGTTAGGTTAAACTCTACTTCTAACATGGTATCAAAGCCAGGTTAGAGCCTATCCTAGCGAGATTTTGTGGACATTTTGTTCCACACCCTATCGGACCGCTAATGGACCACCCACTAATTTCTAGTCCCATGCACGAGATGAATATACCTCGGCATGAGAGGGTGTGTTGGAAGTCTCACATCGACTAGATATAAGACCAATTCACAATATATAAAGTGGGTGCAATCCTCACCTTATAACCTGGTTTTATAGAATTTTTTATGCAAAATTATTTGGTTATGTAGGGCATAGAGTGTGGTTAGTTGCAGCTCATCAATATGCCCACATTGTGTTTGAAAGATGGACTCAGAAATTTTAGAGTTAATAAATAACTATTAAATATGAATAGGTATTGTTATTTTTATTTTTGATTATAAAACTTAGCGGCATATTTGCGTGTCACATGTGTGTAGCATGTGTTAGAAGAAATAAAATAATATTAAGCGTAAAACTGGCTAAATTCGCGGTTATTATATTTACGTGTTATTCCATGAAGGAAGGATACGATTACGAATCATATGGTTAGTTTATTATCATACGGAAGGAAGCATATAGTTTTGCCGGCACATTAATTAATTTCTTTTAATATTTTTTATTTTCACTTTTGGGACATTGGGTGTTTTCATAAACACTAGTTAAATGGAACAACTTGTCTACAACATATGGATCGTTATCAATTAATTATAATTCTTTAATATATATATATATATATATATATATATATATATATATATATATATATATATATATATATTAAAATGTAATATTTAGGTTTTAATTATGTTAAAAGAAGATTTTTTTTAAATAAAAGTTATTGTATTATGGATATCACTATGATTTTGACATCTTAGTTAAGTTGGTATATAAAATTCATTAATCATAGGTTGAGATGTCAACAAAATTTGTACTTACGACTATCCGCGGACAAAATCCACAATAGATAGGGAGTGAATATTGTAAATGGATACCCGCAAATAATTGATACATATATTTTTTATACTTGCATGTTAACGGAGCAGATACAAATATCATAGTATCTGTACTTGTGGATACTCATACCGAATATACTCTAATGTAAATTAAAAAAAACATAATTAAAACATTAACACATCGATTTTGAATGAGTTATTTTTTATCGATTGATTTTAAAAAATCTCTTTTTCTTTGTGAACTGTCATTCAAAACTGTTTAAATAGGTTATTTGCAATTTGTTTGACATTTATGAATATTTTGTCTTGTATTTTTATTTGAATTTATGGTTAAAATATGTTATTAAATATTAAATATTTCTTTTGTAAATATCCACGGGTACCCGTGAATATCCGTGAATATTAAAAAATATGCAGATACTCACATAACGGATACCTGTGAATATCCGTGAATATTAAAAGATATGCAGATACTTACATAACGGATACCCGATACGGGTACATGACGAATATTTATTCAACGGGTAAAGTACGAGAGATTTACTACTCGTACTCGACCTACTCTTTGACATCCCTAATTATGGGTCTATGTTGAGAATAATAAAAAGAGATGAAAGTAAAAATGACCACTAAAATTCATAATAAATCTAGAAAATATAAATTTTTGTAATAACTTAAATTAGTTTTTACTTTATTGATGACTAATACAATAAAGTTTCAGATCAATGAAAAAATTTTCTAATGTCAATCCATATATTAACTTATTAACACACTTATTTTCTTTTCTATATATATGCATAACATATTATAATTTAAGATATTGCAAATGGTTAAACAGAAATATAATGTATCCTCAAAGGCCAAGAATAAACAATATAAGATTTCTTGAAAGCATCAACTACTAACATAAAACCAGTCCCTAATATTTAAATAGAAAAACACCCTTCACCGTGTCTAATATTTTTCGAAAGTTTCATATTCACATCTCGTTTTTTTTTTATTTATATATTTCTTATTTTTAAAAAAAAAAAAAAAAAAAAAAACCAACATCACTCTCATAATCTCGAACTTCTCACTATGACCCATAAATTAAAGTTTCTAAGAAGCATAATTTTTTCTTGTGATGGCAATAAAGTAAGACACAGCGTAGTTTTTACTTTCCCACTATCTTTTGTTTTCTTATATTGTCATAAACAATATTTTTACGTCAAGTATGCATTGTTGATTTCTTTGTAAAAAAAAATTGCGACTTAAACATTTTTGGTCTTGAATCAAACTATTAAACATGCACTTTCTAAATATATGTCACTAAAATCGATCTACCTAGCTATAACTAGCTAATTTTGAACGTGTTTGTTGTACTGGAGCCAATTATTTCTTGCATAGTACTTCCTAGCTAGGTCAATTTTCTGCTATGATAAAAATTTGGGGACACTTGATGCAATTTTTTTTGGCCGAGTGGTTGGTAGACTCTATTTATCTACATGGACTAAATTCCTATTTTAATTACTGCAATACTTGACCATTTAGTTTTTGTAATTTGACCATTTATAATTTGACCACTCTGTTGCTAAGAAACACGTAGATCCCTACAAGAAACAAAGATATATAATAACCAAAATAATGTTATATGCTTCAAAATAGTGCAATTTGCTTTTGATGATGTTCATAAATCGCGCTATCCTATGAGGTTGACTAATTATTATGATATTCAAGTACAGAGTGGTATAATAGCAACTTTGTCTCATTTTTTTAACACACTTTTATTATTAGTAATTAATTAAATCTTTGGCTAAGAGCATGTACATGTCATAATATATTAAATGTAATGTGTAGATATCAATTATATTCTAAGTTGTTGAAGGGGCATAAAGAGTTATAGTCCTCATCTTTGTTATATTTGTGTTCTTTTTTCTTTATCCCTATTAGAAGAGAAAATCAATAAATAACCTTCAAATGTTTTATAATTAGAAAATCAGGTACCAATCTCGTTAATCTTTCATCTATTGTTCTCTATGATAAGTACACTTTCGCACACTTTCGCATTCTATTCTTTAGATATCGAGAATTATTCAATTAATTTAAGGTTTTTCACTCTTTTATAATCGATCTGATTTGATTCATAATCTAATAAAATATATATTTGTATGAACAAAAACATAACGGTATATATAACAAAATTGAAAACATATTCTTTCGGTGCACCAAGTAGTTTCATACTATGTGAGAATTGATACAAAAAATAATTTAAAGATAATTTTCTCCTTCAAATCTCCAAAACACTTTTTAAACAAAATAATTATAAAATTTCAAATTTCAAAATAGACAGTATCTCGAACATATTAATTTTAGTAATATTATCTCAACGAAATTAAAAGGAAAAATATTGACATTTATGTAGAAATGAAAATAAGGCTCCCAGGGACAAATCTTTCTTTTCCTGAACCCTAGACTTTCGAAACACGTATATTACAACAAAACAAAAAAATATAAAGAAATAATAGGTTATGAAAAGTGCTTTCTAAAAATGTGGTGCAATGTACCTGACGGTTGATAACAAAGACTTAAATAATTTTATATATTTCTCGAGCGTGTTTGACTAAATTCATCGATTAATTAATGGTGTTCACAAATAACCTCTAGCTTAAAAGTTTATTTCGTTGACCTAGTTGGCATTACAGTAGTGTTGAAAACCTTAAACTTCGAATTAATGCTTTCCTTTTTTACACGCATGTTGCATGTACAAATATAGAAGTTAAAAAAAAATATTTGGAAGACTGAAACAGTGTTTCACCAAGGTCAATTAATGCAAAATACTCATATTTCTCACGAGTGAATTGGCAATAACAAAATATTTCCACTGCACTTGCTTTGATGCTTCCTGCAGCTTATATATATAATGGGGATTAAATTCAAAATGAGAAAGCACAAGGGGTAACATGGCTAGGGTTCATAGTCTAAAGTATGCTCTATCTCTTACTTCTTCTGTTGCACTTAATATTTTGTTAGTTGGCATGTACATGTGCAACAGAGGGAAGCAAAATTGGACAGAAGAAGCCATGGCAGAAGCTGAAGCTGTGTCATCTATATCATGTTCTGGCCATGGAAAGGCTTTTCTTGATGGTTTAGTTCTTGATGGCAAGCCAGTTTGTGAATGCAACATGTGCTATGGAGGAAGTGACTGCTCACAACTTCTACCTGATTGCATGGTTGATGCAGATAGGTATTAATCTTTGTCCTTACTATCTTCTGTGGTTCACACACTCAGATGCAGTGGCTGATGCAATTTGTCTGAATCTTTATAAAAACTTTCAAAATAAGTACATGGTTCATGATATAACCTTCGAGATTATAGTAAAGTTAAATATGTTTTTGTTATACATTATTTTTAAAAATTGTTTTATTTCTAAATTAAATTATATATTTATTCTGTTTTTTTATTTTATAAAAGGTTGGGCAAAACATCCTTTCTAAATTTTAACTTCAGCTTTGAATATTTTTTTCAATTCAAAGTCGTAAATATTTCTCACCTAAAATCCCCCATCCCATATAAGAATTATGAAGCTTAATTAGAAGAAAGGAAACTTACCGTTTTAGTTGGGAAGAGCATAGCAAAGCCTTTCACCCACTTTGGTGGAAGTTGGAAGAAAAAAATAAAAATAAAAAGTCCAGAAGGATTTCAAGGTAAAAAATACACTTCACTTTTCAAACGGAGTTAAGCTAATGAAAGATAAACCCAGTTGAGTAAAAAAATTATAAAAACTAAAAGGATAAAGCCGAAATTACTAATGAAAACGTTAACTATATGTTAACACTTAATTTTATGTACTGTGATGTAAATTATTTTACACGATTAATTAATTAAAAATTGATAAATATGATTGTTTTAGACAGTTCTTTTATAAGGGAAGTTAATAAACACATATCATTCATGGTAAATTAATAGGACATATACTATGTACTCTAATTTTTGCATAAATTAACATCTATTACTTTGTGTATTGTCTTCTGCAGTGGAGATCCCACTTTTTTGGAACCCTTTTGGATGAAAAATGCAGCTAGCAGTGCAGTGGTGGTTGCAGGGTGGCATCGTATGAGCTATGAATACAGTGATGGCTCTCTCATCTCAGAAGAGTTGAAAGCACACATTCAAAAGGTCCATGCAAGTGTTGGAAATGCCGTAACAGATGGAAAATACATAATATTTGGAGCAGGTGCCACCCATCTTCTTAATGCTGCAGTGCATGCACTTTCTTCAAACAATGCTTCATCTTCATCTGCAAAAGTGGTAGCTTCAGTCCCATATTACCCAGTAAGTTCTGATCCAAAGACCTTAGTTTTTTATATTTACATCTCTCAATGAATGCACTTTTTAACTCATTACTACTTGCCAGGTTTATAGAGAGCAAACAGAATTTTTCAATTCTGAAGATTATGAATTCAGTGAAGACACATCTATGTGGAAGAATGATAGTTCAAACTCAACCTTCATTGAGTTGGTGACTTCGCCAAACAATCCAGATGGGGATATGAAGAAAGCTGTTCTTCAAGGTCAATTTGTGAAGACAATTCATGACCTTGCATACTACTGGCCTCACTTCACACCTATCACAGCACCTGCAGATGAAGATTTGATGATATTTACACTTTCTAAGTTAACTGGTCATGCTGGAAGCCGATTTGGGTAAGTCATATACATAAAACTGAGTCAAGTTATTCATAAATAGTTCATATAGTTTGAATAATATGTTTGAAATTTTCATTTATACTTATATTTTTTTGCCACATAATGTAGTATTTCTAACAGAATTAAGGTTTTTTTTTCTATAAATTGATTAAAATTATTCTAGACATAAGTTAGCTTGTAAAAGTCTGCATATTAACTTGTTCAACAGTTAGATTTTAACTTATTTATTGTTTTAATTGATCTTATGAATACTTATAAATAAAATTTTCTGAATAGAATATGTGTGCATTGATTTGTGTTAGGTGGGCAATAATAAAGGATGAAGCTGTTTACAAGCGAATGTTAACATACATGGACTTGAGTACCTATGGTGTTTCTAGAGAGACTCAGCTAAGAGTGTTGAAGCTTTTGAAGGTAGCCCTATCTGGAAATGGAAGGGCAATGTATGAATTCGGATACAACACAATGAAGAACAGATGGACTAAGTTGAGCAAAGTCTTGTCTCAATCAAAAAGATTTTCTACTCAAAATTTGAAACCTCAACATTGTTCATTTTCCCAGCACGTAAGAACACCTTCTCCAGGTATGTAGTTTTTTCCTGTTTAAAAAGTTAATGGGGGCATTAGTGAAGTTTAAAAAGTTTGCTAACACCTTCGTATTTTTTGCAGCTTTTGCATGGTTGAAGTGTGAAGCATCAGTTGTACAAGATCGTTCTTGTTATGAAGTTCTGAAAGAGGTAAACATTACTGGGCGAGAAGGTAGTTTATTTGGTGCTGATAAGCACTATGTGCGTCTTAGCTTGGTTAGAAGCAAAGATGACTTTGATTTATTGCTAAGGCAAATCAAAAAGCTAGTTTCTGTGGAAACTAATGATGAAGGTGTGGCCAAAGTTTCAACTGGTATAGGGCAAAGCAATGATTCTACAATGATGTTGCGTGGTGAATGTTGTGGGAACGGATCATTGGATTTCAGAATGGAATTAGAGGCATTGAACTACAATGGATTGTACAATATTGTTGATCTTTTTTCTTATCAAGAAATTAAGGTTTAAATATTCTTTTAGGGTTTAGATTAAGTTTATTTTTTCTCCAAATTTAAATAAGATTTTTGGTCTGAATTTTTATTATGAAAATATTGCTTAATCTTTTTTTTTAAATACAATTAAAGATTTATGTTACCCGTGTAAAAAATTATAAACCATTTCTGTTGTATTTTTTTTTTTTTGGGTTTACAGTGATATATGGATCACTTTGTTTCCTTTAAGAATTATTCATTTATATTATTTATATTATTGTTATAATATGGTTGCTAAGTGGTTTAATTCTTGGTTAAAGTATCATTACAAGAAAATATCTAATTAGTAACAAATTTTAGTAACCAAAAATTGTTAGTTTACTAACCAATTTAGATACTCATCTATAAAATTAAAAATTACTGGTTATTAAAAGAGTCATTATTATAAATAAAAAATTATAATTGGTCACTAATTAATTATAAATCAATTTAGTAACTAAGTCATTTTGGTAGTCAAAACTTAGCGACTAATTTCCTTTGATAGCCAAAACCATGATAGTTAATTTTAAAAACCAATTTAGTGAACAATTATAATTTTTTATTCATAAAAGTAACTATTTTAGTAACCAATAATTTTTTACTTTGTAAATGATATCTAAATTGTAGTGAGTAACACTTTTTGGTCACTAAAAAAATTGGTTACTAATGAAACATTTTCTTACCGTGATATTTTCTTATGCATTCAATCAATCATCTTATCATATATTTATTACCTATCAAAAAGGCATTTATATACAAAAATTTTGAATTTTTTTTGAATCTTTTGAATTTTTTTTAAAAAAATATTTATGTTAGGTGTCATGTATGTACTGTGTCACGTGTCAAACTAATATGATGACACATGTCAAATTATTATATGAATCTTTATTTGATCCTCATATTTGTTAATTTGATTTGATTTCAGTCAATTTTTTTTTAAAATTTTCAATTTCATGCACTCCAAATTTAGACTAAATTTTACTTTTATATAATGTTATTATTATTTTTATTAAAATTAATATTTTTATTAAATATTGCAATAATATTAAGTGTATTTAATATTAAAATTTTAAATAATTTTATTTTAATTTGTTATAAAATTGTTTTAAAATTTTACATTTGAATTTATAAAATTATTTTTTAAGCCAATTCTAAAAAAATGTTGATATTTAATGTTATATATCACTTGTAATAAAATTATCATCATAACATCTATATAAAAATTAAATTTGGTCTAAATTTGGAGCACATGAAATTGAAAATTTTTGAAAATATTTAGAACTAAAATCAAATCAAATTAACAAATATGAGGATCAAATTGAGATTCCTACAATAATTTCACACATGTCACCATATTAAATTGACATGTGGCACATTACAGAGTGACACGTGGCATAATTTGTTTTTTTTTAAAAAAAATCAAATTAACAAATATGAGGATCAAATTGAGATTCTTACAATAATTTCACACATGTCACCATATTAGATTGACATGTGGCACATTACAGAGTGACACGTGGCATAATTTGTTTTTTTTTAAAAAAATAAAAAAATTCAAAAAAAGAGGACACCTATTTAACGGTGTTAGTTCCATACTAACAACATACTAATGGAAAGGACTTAATTGTTACTGATTTACAAAGATGTAAACTTAATTAAGACTAATAAAAATATAAGGACCAAATTGAGATTTTGGTACAAAAACGAGTACCAACAAATTATTTTAACCTTTTTTTTATCTCTTCAATGAGAATACACTTGAGTGAGATGACAATTAGGAGAGGAACATTCTAAGGGGAAGCCTTCATTAAGTTTTGTTCTGCTGTTTTTTCAAAGACAACAATAAGATCATAATTGAAAAAAGAATTTATGTATGTTATTGGATGTCCCATATCAACTAGAGATAAAATAATTTTATAATATATAATTTGGTACAAACCTCAATTTACAAATTGGTTTTGTGTGATTTAGTTACACTTAAAACTCATTTTTTAACATGATATCAGAACTATTGTATCAAATGTTCCACTCGATTTGATCGTTGACATGTATGTGTTGGATGAATTATTAAAGGAGATTACCTTTTTTTTTATAGCTGTAACTATTTTTTGTGTATATATTTTATTGTGAGTTTTATTTTTATTAATCTAAAATGTTTTATCCTTCAAATTTTGTAACCATTTTCATGATTATCTTTTAAGAATTTATTTTTTATAAAAAAGTATTTTTATTTTAATAATAATTAAAATAATTATATTTTATTATTTTGTTATTATAAGATAAATGCACACACATATGCACATTAGTGCAGTTTTGCTATTTTAACTCGTGTTATAGGTCTCGATTATCACTTAACCAAAGCATAAAATGGCATGGTAGCAATTTTACAATTTTTTCCAACTTTTATGCCTCAGTTCAGTATATACCCGAGGTAGAAAACGCCTTTCTGCTTCGGTTCTTAGAAAATCAGTGCCAAAAGTTGGCTAATATTTCAAAAATGCCACTACGATAGTGATATTTAGCCTCGGTTGGAATTGAATCGGTGCCAAAAACTGTTTTCTACCTTAGTTAAAAATTGAACCAAGGCCAAAAATTGTTTTCTGCCTCGGTTGGAATTGAATCAGTGCCAAAAACTGCTTTATGCTTCGGTTATAAATTGAATTGAGGCCAAAAGGTTCGTTAGGGTTCAAAAATCGCGAATCACTTTTTTTCTTCTTCTTCCTCGCGTGCGCGTTCTCTCTCTCAGCCGCCCACCTCCACTGCTATTGTTGCGCTCCGACCACTCGCGATTACTTGACGTTTGGCTCATTCATGTTCTGGCTTGGCGAAGTGCGAGTTGGGGCTCGCGAAGTGGGCGTCAGTTCGTTGTGTTGCAGGTGTGTGGCAGACTGGTGTTGTGCGTCGATGGAGATCTGTCATTGATGGTGGCGAGACGTGTAGGTGGCGGCAGCGTGAAGAAACTTGTCGTTGCGACGGAGGTGGTTTCGCGATTTGGGGGAGGAGACGCGATTTATGGTTTATGATTTGTTACAAATGATTGATTTTTGTTTGCATTTATGCAAGTGCGGTGTTCACATTTTTCGTGTATGAAGAACATCGAGGTTCCATGGTGGTGGCACGATTCACAAATTGCTCTTACGATGAAGGAGAAGATTGTGGTGGTTGCAGATCTTTGGTTGAGTTTCAGACGTCGCGGTGGCTGACGGAGCTGTGATGGAACCATGGTGGCTGCTTAGGGTTTCTGGTGGAGAAATGCAGAGAGGCACATATGGCCTCGGTTCTCAGCAGAACCGAGACATAATATGGAGTTTCTGCTTCGGTTAAGACCCGAGGCAAAAACTAACATTTTTTGCCTCATCCTAATATGCCTCGGTTCTAGAACCAGAGCAAAATAAAAAAAATAACCGCTGTCAAAAGTCCTTCCTGCACTAGTGGCACATGTTCCTTCTCGTGTGAATATAAATTAAGTTTAATTTAAATTACAAATTTAGATTTATCCATCAAATTTAATAGTTTATATAAATTCTTATACTAATTTTTTTATGATTGTTATAAGATTAAATAATTCATTGTTATTAATTATGATAATTATACTTTATAACTTTTCTAATAACAGTAAAATATTAAATTAAATATTTATTATATTAATTATTAAATTTAAATATTTAAAAATTATTTATTAATTTCATATTAAGTACTTTTTAATATTTCTAAATTATTATTATCATTTTTATTTTATGTTTTTTAAATTTATTGATAAATATAAAATATTTAAATATAGTTTTTTTTATTACTTTTATTTATCTATTTATTGTTTCATTAATTAAATTAACATATTAAAAGACCTGCTCGTAATCGATTTCCAGCAGGCAAATATTAAAAAACGGTTTATTTTCCTAAATAAAATTTTGAAGTAAACTAATTGAGTATTTTTCTTATTTTCAATTTATTTCCGAAAAAAAAATCCATTTGATAATAAATATGTCAAAAACAGCATAAAAAACAAGAGGAGTAATTGATATGTATTATTTTATTTTTTTAGCGTAAAAGTGATGATTTCAATTTTCAGTGAAAGAGGAAAAACATGTTTTTATTAACCACGCGCACCAAATTCATACGCATAGCAATTCACCACAAACTCCTCCAGGCGAACCACCAAGAGCCTCCGGCGACGTTGTGCGAACCACAAACATACTCTGGTAACCCCGAGCGGCGAACCAACCGCGTGTCCGGCGAGACCATACTGCAACTTCGGTGTGACTCGGCTCTGGTGAGGCGGTAGAAGAGGAATGGGGATAAAGCATATTTGAGGTAAAAAACTTCCAATTTTTGCTGTTTTCATGATTTGTTTTTAATTTCTGGTTTGTACCTATCCCTATTGAGAATGGCTGATTAGGGTTTCATTAGAGTTTGTTCCTACCTCTGCAAAATGCTAAGTCATGTTTTCATGTATCCCATTTGATATTTAATTCTGATTCATTTGTGTTATATGCCGTGGGCATCAAAATTGTCCGAGCAGAAGTGGAATCAGCTCTTGTTTCATCCTTAATGTGCAGAGGTTTCTGTGGTTTGTCTGGAGCACTAGGCATGGCTTTATAATAGTCTCTGTATGTGGGAGCATGAAGTTTGTTTTTGTGTGTGAAAAAATTATGCACAGTTTGTGTGTAGCATAGTCAAGTGATTTATAAAGTTGAGACCCTCTGTCTCTCTGAAGGTTACCTGTCTTGTTGGATACCATCCTGAACTTATGTGCAATTTGTTGTTTTCTAAATGGTTAGAATGTTTTTTAAAATTTCAGTAGATACGCTTTGTCTAGTTGTGGTTGAAGAGGTTACTTTTTGTGACTTAATCATTGTGCATAGGCTTTGTCTTGCGTTGGCAAGGTTGCTGCCTGTATTTGAAGAAATTGCTGTGATTCCTGTAGATCAAATGACTAGTGTATTTTTATCTCACTTTGGATCTTTGTTAGGTTGCTTTCTTACAGTGTCATCAATGTTATGGGATGCTTGGCTTACCTTCTTAACTGGTTTTAATCTTGCTGTGTGTGGTGATATGTTGATAAGTTTTCACCGAAAGCAAAACTGTTGTGGCACAAAAATGCTTGTTTCAATTGTCAAAACTCTTCTTATTTATATTATTATTTTTGAGGTGATGAAGGATCATTGATCCAACTATGTTTTGGGTGTTGACGTTTCAGGGAAATTACCTTTTTGTCAACTTTTTCCTATACGCTACACTGCTCTTCCAATCAACAGGAATATGGATGCACAAGCCAAGAAAAAGGCTTTGTTTCGTGCTAAGTTGAATGCCCAGAAGAAGGAGAAGCGTATAGAATCTCCCCTTGTGAGGTTTGTACTTGGTGACCAGCATGTACTTTTTGCATTCTCAAACACCAATTTACTTTGCCCTTCACAAATTTGCGTATGGATTTCTTACTTTGTTATATATTACACTGCATCCGTTCACCCTTCATGGTTTTCAATACCTTCTGCTTATAAATTGAGTTATACCTTTTTACTTAATTGTTTAGTTTTATGCTAATTACAAGGCATCTATATCTAAATTTGTGGCAAAGTGTACAATATCCATGTTTACTCCTATTATGATTTGCATCCGATATGTTAAGACATGCCTCTTCCTGGCTCAGCATAAAACATTATAAAGTTGATTTATTTAAATTATACCTGTTATTATTTTTTAGTTTCTGTGCATATCAATACAGGTATAATGAATTTGATCAACCTGTTTGCCGGGTTTGTGATGTTGTTCTGAAGTCCGAGTCTTTATGGGATGCACACCAAGTTTCTCGTAAGCATCGTGAGGTGATTATAATTACAATCTCATTCTTTTTTGAGTATTTGTGCATATTAGTTGATAGAACACTATAGTAGAATCACAGAGCATCCCTAAACTCCTATGAGATTCTCATCACAGAGCAGCCATAATAGAAGCCTTTTTGCATGCTATAGCAGTGGAACCATGATACACACTTAAAATCATAGAAGCCATTTTCCCCTTAAATAATTCTGTTTAGATCTTCAGTTTTTATGGGGGTATAACTGTGATGTCTCCGTCATTTTCTATGGCGTTCTTTGGCTTCAAAAACATAATAATAAGATTTGAAACACTTCTTCCTTGATCATCCACACAAAAAGCTACGTCTGTGTTGACCTTTGTTACAGGAACTTTTGTTTTTCGATAAGTTACTAATGGTTTTATCTTTAGTCAGGTCTTGCTTTTTTCTGCATACTTCTCAGATTACATTCTACTAATTTGTCTCGAGTGTTGTTCTTTTTCTACATTGTCTTTCATTTTTTACTTAATTACAATGTTGTTGATGCTGCATTGTATGTGTTAATTGTCTTATAAGTTATTATTTATCATAAATTTGTTTAATTTTTCCAATTTTTGAGTATTTATATTAGAAGTAATAGTATAAATTATTTAGTTTGCATTATACTTTATAAGGTAACAGATACACTGACTTATTATTTTAAAAGGAGTGAAAGACTCTGTTAACATAAAATTACATACAGAGCTCAGCTGTAAGTTAGTTTAATTGTCTGACAGAACTTTTACACTAACCAACAGTGCCACTACTGTAACTGAAAACAACACTAACAGGCTCGATGTGTGTCAAATATAGTATTACAGTCACATTACCCCAGAAGCTCACGGGGGGCTTAGAAACCAAAGGTATCTCAGTGAGTCTGCCCCTAAGAAAGGAAAATCTAGTAGGAGACAGGCTTTATGAGAAGATCTGCCCATTGATCTTGACCAGGAATGTGTCGAACATCAAGCTGCTTGGTATTAACATTTTTGAAAACGTAGAACACGTGAAGCTCCATTTTCCTGGTTTTAGCATGAAGAACAGGATTATGAGCCAAATTAAGAACAGATTGTCGCACAGAACAATAGGAGTATTATGAGGAATTGAAAGCTTCTTAAGAGTCTCTATCCATAAGATGTCAGCTGTAGCAACAGCTAAACTCCTATTTCCAGTTTGTTTTCTTGATCAACATGAAACTAAATTAGGTTCCAAGTAAATGGAAGCCCCTGAGATTCAAGAAGAGAAGTCATAAACTATCATATTCATACCTTGTTGACAGCAAAATTTTTACACACCTTGTAAATGGTATTTCTTTCATGTAAAAATTCTATCAGGTCATGCCTAGCTACTCTTATTTGTATCATTTTTTAGGATTCTTGTTAAGGCTTGTTTCCGTTTGTATTTCACAACCTCTCTTACATCTATCCCCACTCCAAAATGAACTTACCTTAAAAGGCTATGATTGTTTTGGGCAGGCAATAAGTAATCTGAAAGCTAATGCAGCTGGATTAACTCAACAAAACAATGTGAAGCCTGTTTCAGATGCCAACATTCCCAAGGCTAAACCAGAACATCCTTTGGGCTCACAATCCAAACTTCCAGAAGGTTCACGAGAAGTGTCTAAGCCTCAATCTTCGTCAGTGCTTCCACCAGGTTTTTTTGATGACAGTGATTCAGGAAAGAGAAGTTCTGGTAAGAATTTGGTTTAGAAAATTAAGTACGTATTTCTACTCTTGTACATTTTAATAAACAGAGTTGGAATTACATATCACAAGCGGTGATAGTAATATTTGTCTTTATTTACATATTTTGTATGCCACTTAATTAATATAAGTCCATTTGATATTTATACAGTTACAATTCATAATTTTAAGAGTAGAATAGATTTTCATGAATTCTCATGTCTAGTTTAATTTGAATGATAAAAAAATTTCTGAACCAGTGTCTCATTTAGGGGTCTCATCTCATTCACAATTTTCAGTTGTTTATTTAGACTAAAAGATTTTGGTCCCTTGACCCTTCTGGAATGTTTTCACGAAAATCATTTTGAGCATTTCAAGCTCCTTTTTTTCTTTTAAAATATAAAACTAGTTTCTATCTTGAAATTCTCTTTTGTATGCTCAAAGCTAAAGTCTAAATTTTTATTTAGGGTGAGGTGCTTAATAGAACATATTACATGTTTGTAGCACTTGAGACTGAGACTTTAAAATATGAGTAGTGGACAACAGTACCACTCTCTTCCTCTTCTATTTATAGTGAAGCAAGCACGTACATATGAAAAGATATGAAAAGACTACTCTAAGATACTAGGTATGATTACATGCAATAGTAGAGATGGCAGTAGGTAGTTTCCCACACTCAACACCCTACACATAGGGTTAATGATACAATAGTTATAGGTAATAATTCTAACACTCCCCCTCAAGTTGGAGCATACAAATTGTATGAACCAAGCTTGGAACAAATGAACTCAATCCGAGGTCCCCTTAATGACTTGGTCAACACATCTGCAAGTTGGTCAT
>Ga0214545_1006925_pt1 | contig 19397 bp, 10 predicted proteins | sample CNSS4metaG_FD_160064 | JGI IMG/M metagenome (GOLD analysis project Ga0214545, IMG submission 160064) | Root nodule microbial communities from cowpea collected in UCLA plant growth center, Los Angeles, California, USA - CNSS4 | ecosystem: Host-associated > Plants > Roots > Nodule | place: USA...
GAGCCACAACTCAAGGGTTTCTCGTGTTCATCCGCCATCCCGAGCCACAACTCAAGAGATGCTATTCCGAGCCACAACTCAAGGAATACCACGTGCTTAACCCCTATCCCGAGCCACAACTCAAGGAACTCCAGCAACCTCACCTCTAAAGCACTACCAGAAGCCTTGTAGAACACCCTACAAAGTCCAACAACTAGGACTTACAGCAGCTAAATCGCCTAGCGGGGGACACGTACCGCTAGGCGCCACAGTTTCCAGACCGCCTGGCGGGGGACACGTATCGCCAGGCGCCAAGCGCCTCAAACTCACAAAGTCTGCAACCACCGCCTGGCGGGACAGTCTACACCGCCAGGCGGACGCTGTTCCAGGAGCCACTGTCCGTGTCGCTGCCGCCTGGCGGAGCCTATCCAACCGCCAGGCGCCATCCAGTCCAGAACCCCACTATGTCCTTGCTATCGCCTGGCGCTACCCACTCCCGCCGCCAGGCGCTGCATCAGTACAGCAGCACTCCACTTGAGTTCCCTGTCACGAGTTTTCATGGTTCACTGCTTCTAGCTTCCAATGCTATTCTCACTATCTGACTCATAACAAGTCCCCTAGACTTGACTATTCACAATGCCCTTGCATTAATGGAAGTACCTTACTTGAAACCATTTTCCTAGTCTAGATTCACATACTCTTTTTATAATTTTAGTATAACTCACCCTTTTCTCCAAACAGTACTCATGCTCCTACCATACTTGTCCTCTTTTCTTTCCCCTTTTTATAACCTACTTAGATATACAAGTTCATCTCACTATACTTTATACTTATTTCTACTATACTTCAGATTACAGTACCACCATCCAACAAGACCATCTCAAGGTCCCATATTGCCTTCACCTAATTTTATGACTCCGAACTTCAATCAAATGCACTCATTTTTACACCAAGCTCCTACTGACACTTAACACTCGCTCAATCACAACAAGCACTCCCTCTGCAGTGTCACCTACGTCGCCTGGCGGCCAGCTTCGCGCCGCCAGGCGGTGCGTCAGTTTTGGAATTTCCCAGACCCCTCCTGCAACCAATTGCCCAGCCATTTTTCCACCTCTAAGAGTACACACAAAACTAATCCCAGCACAATCATCACACTTTAATTTATTGATCACCAATTCCTATGTCCAATTCATAGTAACACATTCCAATTCGTGATTTCTGATAACATACGCTCAACCCTAACTCATATTCATTGTTCCATTCATTTAACCTTCGATTAGGTGGTTATACCTACTGTTGATCATCATTACCCCTCTATAAGGATCACCACTGCCTTTTGCCCCGATCAGATTTCACCCAGAATTCTAGAAAACCCAAAAACGAGTCAGATTGTCCCGCGCCGCCTGGCGGTTTAACCAGTCCCGCCAGGCGCTTCATCAACAAACCCAATAATTGGTTAAGACGCCTTGCGTCGCCTGGCGGTCGGGAATGTGCCGCCAGGCGGTTCCTCTTCCAAGAACCCAGAATACACCAATTCGCATGAGTCGCCTGGCGGTGGTTCATCACCCGCCAGGCGGTTTCTGGAAAATTCCAGAAAAACAGAATTTATGAAGGCTTTAACAGTACTCAAACAATCAATATACCATACAGTTACACACTTATAATTATATGCATAAAATTACTGAGTCCAGCTCCCCTAACCTGGAATTTCCTTTGCTTAATTTGAGTTGTGTGAGATATTCCAATGATCTCTATGTCTTCCCCCTTTTGATGTGGTCACTCAAACCTCACCAGAACCTCACTCAAACCTCACCAAACTATTGGCCTTTATGATCTGTTTTCCAGCCACCCAAGACTGCCTCTCAACTATCTAGGGTTCTTCCCAACCTTTCATATTCAATTCAAGGCCAAAATGCCAAAAACATAGTTTAATGTAAGTTCTCCAAGGTTCGAAGCCACAACCATGTAATCACCAAGTTTATATCAAACCATTTAACCAATTCATATTTCTTGCTAGGAATCACAATTCAATTATCATAATATACAAGAACATGTTTTCATAAATTTAGATAACAAAATCATAACATCAAAAGTTAGCATACATACAACTTGAACCCAAGTCCTCTCGCACAATCAAAGGGCTCTCAACCACATGAGCTAGCACTTTTCCACATCATACCAACCATAATTTAATATCATAATTATTACCCCTCCCGTATTTATTAATTAATTATTTATTTAATTAATTAAATTCTACGGGTCTTACAACATGGGCTTTGTTGTACTAGCGAATATGGTATACGTAAACATATGATTATGCTAACAAGTGAGAAATTACTTAGGCTTACTGTGTCATGACTATGGTTTACCCGAGGGTATGATTATGTTGACAAGTGGAGAGGCCACTTAGGCTTTATTATGCCGACGAGTGTGGTATACCCAGGCATATTATACAAGAATGAAGAAAAGATAATTTGTTAAAATAGTATCTCATTAAAACCCTACTTAATAAATAGTATGGAGAAAAATCCAAACTAAGAAAAAAGAGTACACATGTTCTTGTATATTTAATTGTAATAAACAATGTACATTCGATTGTAATAAATTTTTAAATGAGTGGCATTTGGTGTCCTTAGGACAAGTTTGCCTTTATTTATAAATAAAAAGACACACCCAAGTGTAAAGAACTTGGATTTTTTTATTTATTTATTTAAAGTAGTTTTAACTTTAAACTTTCACTCTTTATATTTGTTCTCCAATTTATGACACCCAACTTTTTGCTGAAATAATAATGAACTTGGACAACAAGAAAAACAAAGTAAAACCTTAATTAGATTTACCAAATAACATTTTTTGTGTTTGTACATGTTGATTTAATTTTTACTTTAACATTTAATTTTAAAAATAAAACTTTGTATTTTTTGTAAAGATCATTAAGCTCACATTTTTTTTTATTCTTGTTCACGTATGAGATATTGTGTTTTAGAGTACAAAATAAAACAACATATACTTAATTGAAAAATATCAAAAATTGAATATTCATAATTTCATTAATAAAAATTTAATTAAAAATATTTAAATTTATAAAGGACTAAAAACTTAATTATGCAACTTGTTATTTTACTTATATAAATAACGACTATGAAAGATAACAAACATACTATTCCAATTAACAGTACGAATTCTATTAATTTTTTTAAATACTTAGATAATAAGTTTTTAATAAAAATGTAATAAAATATATTAAAATTTATGAAATACTTAAAACTTAATTAATTTAAATTCTTACAATAAATATTTAGTTTTAAAAGAGATGGTAACTAATCTCATTCCAACTATAAAATAGAGAAACTCCGTGAATAATATACTTAACATCCCATTGTCCATTAAACTAATAAAATTAGTAAGCAATCTTGATAAAGAGACGAATATGTTCAAAGATAAAAATTAGATTAGATTTTGGTGTTAGTTTGGAGCAATCTAAATTACAGTATACATTTTATTGTGATAATAAAAAATAATAAAATTATGATTATAAAAATAAATATAAATAATTTTTATAATTTTATTATAAATAATTTCTATTTATTTTATAAACAATTTTAATTAATTATAAATAATTATTTTAATTTAAGAAAATTATTAAATTTAAAAAAATGGTATTTTAAAGAAAATTAAATTAAAAAAAATGTCAATTGGTAAGATAAGTATTTTAATTTAAAATAATAATTATATAATAAAAAATAAAATTAGAAAATAAATGAGAGTATATCTTAATTTAATTTAATTTAATTTAATATAATATAATATAATATAATAATATAGTTATCGAAAATATTACTTTTTGCGAGTCTTAATTTATATTTTACAGAATGTTCTCATTTATATATATATATATATATATATATATATATATATATTAAGTATAGCAATCATTTTATTAAGGAACTAACAAATAAAGTTGTTGCTAAAAGAGGATGTTTTCTATGATGACTATGTATTTCCACTTCATTTTCTTTTTTTCAGTTTTTAGTAAATTAGATTTAAAATTTTTTGAGTGCTAGGTAAGAACATTTACCAAAAATAAAGATGTGATCATCAAATACAGAACCGTGCAGAATGGGCCGTGGATTTAGTAAAAATGATGACATAACAATTGTTTTTTTTTTCTGTTTTTCTATATTATTATCTTTTCTAACCTTTTCTAACAGTAAATATATTTTCTGAGACTGGGGCTTTTCTTGCCTTGCATGTCGCCTCGCATTCCATTTATCGCCATGGATTCTTCTCTTCCCGTTCATGTTGACAATGATGCTGACAAAGGGGTTAGTTGCGATGCTGACAAAGGGGTTAGTTGCGATGCTGAGAAAGGGACTTCTTCACTTCCAGTAAGATTACTTCCAATGCAGTGCTTTTTATCTGTTGTTGGCTTGCTCTTAGTGTGCTTTTAAAGTTGCATTGAAACTTTCTTGTTGTTTGTATTGGTAATTTGTTTTTTAGAGTGCTTTCCCCAACGAGGACTGGAAGCAGAAGTTAAACATGCTTTTGAATGATCAGAGTAAGCAAGAGTTGGTCTCCAGGGAGAAAAAAGATCGGCGTGATTTTCAGCAAATAGAGATTTTGGCCAGCAAAATGGGGTTGTACAGGTGATTTTTCCATTTGTGATTTTTCATTGTTTGGACGAGCTCATGCTAATTTGAAATTGAGTGTTAAAATTAGCCTATACACAAATTAATTAAATTTTTTTGTTTAACTTAATGAAAAGTCATCCTCATTTTTTTCTTGTTATTTTTCTCTCCTAGAAGTCTTAACCTGAATTCTGAGAGTTATAATTCTTGAATGCATTTATATATGGCAGTCATATGTATGCGAAGGTTGTTGTTGTCAGCAAAGTGCCTCTTCCAAACTACAGATATGATTTGGACGATAAACGCCCCCTCAGGGAGGTATGTTGACTTGTTACATATGTGATGTTGACTTTCCTGAATCATTTGAGGAGGATAAGCATTAATGAGTTTAGATAAAGTTTCTTATTGCTAATTTTATTTCACTGAAAAACTTACTAGCTATGTCTTTGAGAGACAGTTTCCTAAAGCTTCAAGAATTGACACAGGTGAACCTACCAACTGCTTTGTTAAGGCAAGTTGATGGATATCTTCAAGAATACCTAACCCACAAGTCAAGAAGGAAGGAAAGCTTTCCCGATTTGTGGTGTGCAACACCACGCGACAGCAGTGGTACAAATGAAGGGCTCTTTCGGCCACCTCAGTCACTATCATGCAGCAGGGCTGTAGTGGAGAAAATTCTCTGTCAGAGTTCACAAATGCATGATCAGCAAAGAGCTTGGCAGGTCATCTTCACTGAAATACACAATTATGGCCTTATTCTCATTCCGAGATAGACTTTATTTTCATATTTTATTTTATTTCTTTATGTTTTCTTCATAATTCAGATTTTAAGCAGTTTTTTGGCAGCTTCTAAGTTTGTTTATGATGGTGATACAAACCTTGTATTAGAAAAGAACATAAGAGAAAAATGTAAACATGCGACTCAGAATTATATATTATTTCACACTTTCTACAGAGAGTACAAGCATTGTATATATAAACTTTAAAGCCTATTGTTAGTGTGACAAACTAAGAAATAAAAGAACATCCACTTGAATAACTGAATGTTTTGCATCTCTCTAATAACCCCCTCAAACTCAAGGTAAGGGGATTTTTATAAACAAAATCCTTTACATTGAGTTTGGATTGTAAAAGCTCAAAACGACTAGAGAAAAGAGGCTTGGTGAGAGCATCTGCCCACTGGTCTAAACTTGGAATATGATAGACTTCAAGTTGTTTTGCTAACACTTGATCACGAACACAAAAGACATCAATCTCCATATGCTTTGTTTTATGTGCTATGGCCACAACACTTTGGTTGTTGAACAACACGATAGGCATAGCGAAAGGAATAGAAAGTTCCTTTAGTAGAGTTTGAAGCCAAAGAATTTAAGCAGAGGATTGAGCTAGACTGTGATACTCAACTTCAGGGCTTGATCTACCAATGACTCTCTGTTTGCAAGACCACCATGAAACAAGATTAGGACTTAAGTAGATAGCTGATCCAGAAGTGGATCCTCTATCATCAGTATTGGATGCCCAATCAACATCACTCATAGCTGTGATTGAAAGGTGTTGTCCTTTAGTTGCTGGTTGCATATGTAGACCATAGGAGACAGTTCCCTTAAGATATCGAAGTATTCTCTTAACAGCTGTCCAATGAGTAAAAAGAGGATACGTGAATTGGCAGACCTTATTGACAACATAATTGATGTTAGGTCTAGTGAGTGTAGCATATTGTAATGTCCCAACAACAGATTTGTATAAAGTTGGATCAGAAGACAAGTTTGATATTGTTTTGGACAGTTTGCAAGATGAGGCCAAAGGCGATGAAACAGGTTGGGGTTTTGTCATCTTGGTTTTATGCAGCAAATCTATGATATATTTACTTTGAGTCATCACAACAATTTATTTGCACAATAGTTAATTTCTATTCCCAAGAAATAATCAAATTTCCCAAGCTGTTTAAGAGAAAAATTGGAGTGCAGTTTTTGAGTGAGCTGCTGAATTAAAGGTGTAGATGTTCCTGATGATGATGATGTCATCAACATATACCAAAATGTAAACCGTTTGCAAATTATGTTGATAAGAAAATAAAGAAGGATCACACTTGTTGGACTGAAAACCATGTTGCAACAAAAGTTAACTTTAGTTTATCAAACCATTGTCTAGGAGCCTGTTTGAGGCCATAGATTGCCTTATTATGTCTGCAAACCAAAGACTTATCTGACACTTCAAATCCAGGTGGTTGAGTCATGTACACAGTCTCATCAAGAGTGCCATTGAGAAAGGCATTGTTAACATCTAAATGAAACAAATCCCATCCGTTAGTCAAAGCAATAGTAAAGATAATCCTAATGGTAATTGGTTTAATAGCAGGAGAAAATGTCTCATGAAAATCAAGCTCTTAAATTTGATTACATCCCTTTGCAACCAGTCTTATTTTATATTTATTCACAGTTCCATCAACATTTTCTTTTACTCAGAAACCCAGTTACAGCCAACTGATTTCAGAAGGTAGAGAGACCATATCCCAAGTAGGATTGAAGATGAGAGCATCACATTCTTGTTTCATGGCAGACCTCCAACTTGGATCTTTCTAAGCCTGTGTAACAGTGGATGGAGCAATATTAGTTAAAAACAACCTTGGTTTATGAATGCCCGATTTGGATCTTGTTTGCATAGAGTGTAAATTAAGAGGCCTAGACACATGCTGTTTTGTAGTATGAGTAGTGATAGGAACAATTGAGAACCAGGTTGAGACATATTTTCTAAATGGGTAGCCTAAGAGGAAACATTATGAAAATGAGTTGGAGGGGAGAGATTAGGAGTAAGACCGAAAGTTTGATTAGCCCAAGCTACGGTTTTTACCCTAGACCCATGTGTCTCCTTAGGGTCCATCTCCTCTAGGCCCAAAACCTTACACTACAACCCTAAGCCCAAAAGAAAACTTAGACTACTTGGCTCATTATACAAGGCCCAAAAGGAAAACCCTATACTACTAGGCCCATAAGACAAGGCCCAAAATAAACCTAATGTAATAAGAACTCATTGATGGCCCATGATGATAGGAGTTTGGGTCCACCTTCCACATATGACTCCAACTCTTCTTTAATGTGCTTGGCCATGGTTAGGGGTATGCCAAGTTTGTGAGACTTTCCAATAAAACAAGATGAACAAAAATTCACAATTTTATTGGATGGTTGAAATTTGCAAAGAGTCATAACAGTTTTTAAGACATGAGCATTTGGATGACCTAATCTAGCATGCCATAGATTGCTAGATTAAGAAATAGGGTTTACAAAAGATTTCGAGTTATCGACAATACTGGTAGTGGTGTAAGATTGTGGGATCTTTGACAAGGTAGGAGGAGAGCCAACATGAATGTTGAGGTTGAGGAAAGGAGTAAAGGCCATCAGATCCCACAACTCCTCTAGGAAGAATTTCATTTGGTGCCTGAGATTTAACAGTGGAATAGTGAGGAAAAAACTCAAAATAGACACCATTAGTAAAGCAAATTTATCGACACTAAGTAAATTTTTGGTAATTGACGGAACATGCAACAAATTATGAAGTTATCAGAGTGGTGGGATTAGTGGAATGCTTAAAACAAGACCCAGAACCAAGGACTTGCAAACCTTCACCATTGCCGATATAGATTTGATCAGGTCTGTCAAAATGATCAAATTGCTGAATGTTATGAGAATCTCCTGTCACATGAAAAGATGCATCAGTTTTTCATTAAATTTCTTACAAATAATTTTCTCAAATAGCACTAGATGATAACATGACAGTTGACATGTGGCCTGACATTTATGCTGTCAGCTGAATTACACTTTTGGTCCCTCCATTATCATAACTGTTAGATATTGTTTGATATTATTAAGATATTGTTAGATATTGATAACCACAATATCAAACAATATCTTCTATTTAATCTTTTTATTTTCAGTTACTCTTTTTACTTGTACTTTTCTCTATTATAAATAGATTACCCTATGTGTGGTTTATACACAAGGGAGATTAATCTCAATCCCTATTTTCTTTATTCTCAACAATAACCATAAAGGAAAGGAACCAAGACCGTAATTAAGGCATGGCAGTATTGTGTTAGGAAACACGACAATTGTGATGTTAACATCTTTATCACATTATCAAAATCAGTTAATATTTAATAGAATGATAAAAGAAAGCCGAAATCACATTATATCAGAACAGTGGTTGAAAGATCTAATTTGTACAATTGGAATATGCAGGACCAAAATCATGTAATTGTGATACTTGAAAGATTAAAAGTGCAGTTAAGTCAAATTTTTAATTTATAAAAAGCTTAGGTTAGAAAGTCAAAATATAATATTCTTAGTAGTTGACAAGAACAATAGATGGGATGGAGATCCAACATAACATAATTTTACCTTTTAACAGAAGTCTTGAATCATAACTATGTAATAGTAACTATGATTTTTCTTTTTCCTTTTTATCAAACGGGTTCTACTTTTGGGAAATTCTATTTTTTTATTACAATTTATAAAATATGTCTTTATCTGGTTCTAGTTTACTTCTTTTTAAGTATTGACATCTCTATATTCTATCCACTTGGGCCTGATCTAAGCTGATACTTCTGTTGCATATCTTCTTAGGTTTCTTTACCCTGTCAATGGATTTTATGTGGATCTTTTATAGATATAGTTTGAAGCAACCTCTAACTGCTAGGAATCATTTGCCAAAGATTGACCTTAATTTTTGTGATAATGAGTTAAAAGAATGTATTGGTCCTCGGTGCCTTGGTGGTCATTGTTTTATGTATTTCATCCAGAAAACAAAACTACTGTTTTTTATGCTTCAGTTAGCTATTCTTTACTCCTATCTGTACAAATTCTTGAAGATAAAAGGTCTTTTAATGTTGTATCCATCCATTTCAGGAATCTCCAGATGGAAGAAAAATTCTGGAATTTCGTAGCAGTCTACCTGCTTATAAAGAGAAGGAAGCAATATTATCAGCCATATCAAGGACTCAGGTTTGCTGAAATAATATATTTTTTTAATACTTAGTGACAAACGACTACACCTTATTGATATTGGAAGCCCCTCTTATTTTCACTTGGATACTAATTTGTTAGAGTCATTGTATTTGATTGGTAAATCTGTTTCGGTGTGTACAGATTTTTTTTGCCTTATTTTCTTTTATTTTAAGAGTGTTATAAGGCCCAACTAATGCCAAACCCAACCTTTTTAAAAGACTAATTGAACTTTTAAAAGACAAGGACCAAAATGAATCTAATTGAAATGGTAAAAGACTAAAAGTATCAAATAGTCTAACAGATTGTAATTGTAGTATAATATATATACTAAACAAATATGTGCTTATTATTTTATTTATTTATATGTTGGTAAACATTTATCCTTTGCAAATGTTTACATTATTTCTAATGCTTACATTATTTCTAACGACTTTCTTTTTTGAAATCTGTTTTCTTATGGTCGGCCCTTACTTATTAAACAATCTTTCTAAAGTTCTAGAGTGAATGTTAGATGCATACTCAAGATGCTTCAACGAGTCACATCTTCCATCTAACTTGATAGTTATATCATTGAAAAGTAAATCGTGCTTTGTTCTTTTAATTTGAATCTTTTTAATGCTTGGCTTCTCAAATTCAATTATAATTATTATTTACATATTTTTCAGGTACTTATCATATCAGGTGAAACAGGTTGTGGAAAGACAACACAAGTTCCACAGTTTATCCTAGAATCTGAGATAGAATTAGTTCGTGGAGCTGTGTGTAATATCATTTGCACACAACCAAGACGCATTGCAGCAATTTCTGTTTCTGAAAGAGTTGCCTATGAAAGAGGAGAGAAATTGGGTGAAACTGTGAGTTTTAATAACTGTTCCAATGTAATAATTGTCTTTGTTTTGTAGTACGTTGGATTTTAAAGTTTCTATCTCCTTCTTTTGACTTCTTTTGTGAAAGGTTGGATATAAAGTTAGACTGGAGGGCATGCAAGGGAGAGATACCCATCTTCTCTTCTGCACCACAGGCATCTTATTAAGAAGATTACTAGATGATAAAAAATTAAAAGGCATAACTCATATTATTGTTGATGAAATTCATGAGCGTGGAATGAATGAAGGTAGATTTTTGAACTTCATGGTGTATTTTTACGTTTTTGGAAGATTATTTATGATAATATTATTGCAATATTTTTTTTTTCTCTGTGACAGACTTTTTGCTTGTTGTCCTTAAAGATCTTCTAGCTTGCAGACCAGAACTGAAACTGATTTTAATGAGTGCTACCCTTGATGCTGAGCTCTTCTCTTCATATTTTAATAATGCTTCAACTATGAAGATACCGGTATGTTACATAAAATGAATGCCAGCTTGTTTATGTTGTCAAAGAGATAATTATATCACTAGGAATTTAGTCTAATTGATAGATCATGAATCTTAGTGACAAAGCAGTAATTTATCTATAACATCTAACCTGTAAAATGTCTTTTATTATTAATCAGTAATGATTTAGTGAGTTACATTACTCAAGCATTTATACAATTAGATAGCTTGAGCTGCAATCTTGTTTTAAAATCTCTAACTGTTCGACAACAGGCTTCACATGTTCTAACTTCTAACAGAATGACAGCTGGCTGGCTTTTTTCATATGCATAACCTCAGTTACCGTAGTAAGAAAGAGATATGTTCTAAAAAAGTGAGGAGACCAAACCTGACCCACTAATCCATAATCCTTAACCCTATAATAGGGCAAATCGTCTATCTTTGAAGAAGTCAGGACAAATGAAAGTTGGTGCTAGAAAATTGTCCGGAGTTTAACATGAGATCTAGTGTCAAACCCAACTAGTTTTTCAACACATTGATTACTCTCTTTAAAAATATGTGAAAAATGAATACACAGTATTATTATCTACAAATCAATTCAACCATCTATTACAAAGATCCCCAAGAGTGATAGAAGTATTAGACCGACTTTATATAACAATTTGAGAGTCACACTCAATTCACAGATTAGTCCAACCTTTGGAGATAGCAACTTCCATTGCCAGAATCACATCCTATCACTTCAGCATATGATGCATTATGAACACCAAGATACAAAGAGAAACAACCCACAATTGAAGCATGATGTTCTCTAAACATAACCCTACAACTGGAAACACAAGAGAACCTTTAGTCATCCCATTAGTATCGCATTTAAACTAACGACAAAGAAGAGGAAGCCAACAAATATTAGCACAGGATGCAAGCGGTTATGTTCCTTCCTTTTCTGCTTATAACCACTGCAAAATTCAATTGGAAGAATTACTGAACTATTTGTCTTGGTATGCTTCCATTGAGTCATGCCTCTTTGGTTAAGGATACCATGATCATTTGTAGAAGTTGGTCAACACTATTCCCACTAAAAATAAATTTCAGTGGAAAAACTTGACTTCTAGTATTGTACTTTTTAGGCCAGTCAGTTGAACAAGATGTCTTAGATGTATTCAAATCCTTCAAGACACACTATTCTTTATACAAAAAGGCCCAAAATGTTTTTGCTGGTAACATTCAACATCTCTTTTATGCAACTGAAAGAGTTGCTAGCTCAAATAAAGCAATCATTATATGATTTCATATATAGCAAAGGCTCGAGCTATGGTAAAAAACCTTAAAGGATTTCATGTGGCTAAGTAATTGGAGGATATGAAAGAAATTCTTGATAAGTTATACATGGTTTGAGAAGTCTACTCTCAAATTAAGGAATGGGAGATTATGAAAACACTGAAAACACAAGAAACAAGGGTTGAATTTTGTTTTTAAAATTTTTTTGGCACTTTTTGCAAATATTGTTTGATAGGGAAATGTGAAATGATTGTTTTATATATTAATCAATCAGTCGATGGTAGTTGCGTCCAGTGAAGGTTTTTTTATTTTTATCAACAAATGATTATTATTAGTATTTTGGTAGTGGGGAGAGTTGAACTCACAACCTCCCACCTTCCCTTCCAAATAGTGTTATCAAATTTTGGCTATGGCAGCGCCATGGTAGAAACCAGTAACGGATTTCCAAGCTGCCGCCACAAAAAGCTGGTGGCGAATCTGATTTTTCGTGGTGGTCCATAGCGATCACTTTTTGCATAGAGGCTGGCGAATGCGGAACGGAAATGGTGGTAAAGAACATAGTGGAGAAAGAAGAAGACGGAGAGAGACCAGTGGGACAAGAAACTAGGCAACGATGGTGCAACATTTGTGGAGAAGAGAAACCAGGACAACAAGGTTATATTTATTTTCTAGGGTTTAAAACACATGGATTGGGGCAACCCCAATAAAATTTAATTTAACCTAATATGCACACCTGGACAACATGGTAAAAAAGGATTTAAAACACATGATAAAAATGTGGGCTAGGCCCAATAAAATTCATTTAACCTAGTAGACACACGTTTAAACACACGCTCTCATTCTTCTTCAGCCTCCTTTTACCTTTGTTGTTACTGTCACACAGCCAAGCCAACAACTGCTGTAATCACTTGCGTTATTATTATTTGAATTTCTAGACATAATATCATTACTTTTTCATTAAAATTATATGTGGTGTCATTGCCATAACCCATTATGGTTTCTGTTATAACTTTTCAAAGGATGTTTGGGTTTCCGATATGTTCCGTTATCCTATATCGATAACACTGCATCCAAACTTGTCAAACCAATGTTATAACTTCCAAGTGTTAGTGGGGGAAGTTGAATCCACAACCTCTCCCACCCTCTCTTACAACTTTACCACTAAGCCATCTTCTAACTTTGCTTGTTTAAAAAAGTTCTCATTGCTCCTCTTCTTCAAAAGACTTTCCTTCTAAGTTTAATATAGATGAAAATAACATACAATGTAAAGAGATAAGAAAGAAGAGAGAACAAACACTATTTTTATGTTGATTCATATGACCACGCAAACTACGGGTGGCAAAACAGGCTGGGCTTGATGGGCCAGCCTGTCAGCCTATTCAAAGTGGGCGGGCCGGGTTGAGAATTTCAAATCATCAACTTGTTTTGGCCCGGCCCATCCAACTCGTCAATTTGATTGGGCAAAATGCGAGCTAGCCCACAGTTGAGATGGGCCGGGCCGAGATGACGGTTCAAATAGGCTGGGACAGGTAGACGACTGAGACATGGCAAGATGGTTGGGCCAACGGACAAGATGGGCCGAGCTAGGCCCAAGGCTGAGACCGGCCGTTCTAGGACCATAGTCGAGCTGAGCCAGCCCAGGCCCACAACCAAGCTGGGCCGAATCAGGTGCACGACCGAGACAGGATTATCGGGCCTGCGATCGATACATGGGTTACCTAGGCCCATAGACGGGTCGGCCCGGGTCAACGACCAAGATGGGTTTTCCGACAGCAAGTACGAGCTAGCCCAGACTGAAGTCCGAGACAATTCGGCCCGTGGCCACTCCTAAGACGGGCCGACAGTCAAGATGGGACGACCTTGGACAATGTCTGAGATGTGCAGGCTTCATCCAATGGCAGAAACGGGCCGCTTGGGCCCATGTCTGGTTTAGGCTGATGGTCGAGGTGGGCTGACCTGGGAGGACGATTGAGACGTGGCGGCCTAGGCCAACGATCGAGACTGGTCGGCCAGGCTGAAGATCGAGACACTTTGGGCCGACTGTTGGGACGGGCCAGCCTGAACCATCAGCAGATGTGGTCTGGCTCAAACTAACGCCCTAGACCGGTTGACTCGACAACCAATTTTTCAGATCGGGCTGATTGATGAGATGGATGGTCTAAGGCTAATTGTCGAGACTGGCCAACCTAAAACAAAAGTTTAATAATATATTTAAAAAAAATAATATATATTTCATGTTTAGAAAGGAAGTTCATTGGTTGGCCCTAACCTACAGGGCTTTTGTGTGCTTTTTGGCCATGTGGGCTTTTTTAATTGGGGGCTTTTTGGCCTTATGAGCTCTTTTGGTCCCAACCCACGTGGGTCAGTGCCAAGCCTGTGAACTGGGCCAAATTGACAGCTCTACCTGTAATTGAGTTCCCCTAAGTAGACTAATATTGGGAAGAACAATGCGAGTCTTTGAGCTCATGGACGCTCCTGTCTAACCCCTTGATTATTGTTGGGGAATGTAGCCACTCCTGACTAAATCCTTGAGCACTCTTTTAACAAACCATTGTTGGTTCAACCAAGTGTTCTTTCACAAGCCACTCCTAGCTTAACTTGAGTATTCTTTTGATTCTCGGCCACTGTCGGTTGGCTTTGTTTAAGTATTCTTTCTACAAGCCACTTTTGGCTTAACCAAGTATTCTTTAACAAGTCACTTGTAGTTCAAGGAAGTATTTTTTGAACAATAGTTGCTCTTAGCTAATAACTATGTATTCTTTGCCAAATGGTCACTCTTGTCTAAGATAGATAGTTGGTATGTTTGGTGGTCACAAATCACACTTTAACTCACTAGAGAGGTTGATCATCTTTTGATGCATGTAGTATTGATACTCTCCTCTAGCTTGCTGATTGAACATGAACAATGTTCTTCTTTGAAACCTTAGTAGGCTCAAAAGCTTTTGCAATGTTTTGGCACTATACGAAGTGGTTTCCCTCTTTCTTCTTCTTAAATAGGTCTATATCAAATTTGGTGAAAGTAGTTGTTGTCAAACCGTTTGTGGCCATTGAACAACGTTAGCTCTTTTTGAATGCCTTACTTTTTTCTGAAGAGTATGATAATGATTATGTATTTAATGCAGTCGTGGTAGCAATAAATGCACTTTTCTTTTTTAAGCAACATCCTAATTGCTAGATGTACTTTTCTTGTTCTTGGGCAGTGTGCATTTCTTTGGTTTGTCTTAAAAAGTAGTGCCTTATGAAGAATATAGCTCTCCTAGAGTTGACAATGGTTAGTTCAGAGATTTGGTGAAGAAAAACAACTTTTGCTATTTATCAACGAGATCTTCTGATGTGACTTGTTCCTTGTCTAATGGTATACATTCCCTACAACATAGAATAAGCATTTATGTGTCTTCATTTGCTATGAGGTTAGCTTACATTTATATGCTTATCAGCTAAGTATATCTGTGCTATAGTAGATGTAAACTAAGATTGGAGAGAGTTGTTACATCTGTTAGATGAAGCATTTGTATCTTTCATTATCTGTGGTCGAGATAAGTTCATCGTCTTTCAAACAGAGTAATCATGTTTTTATACTTGGCTATTTTTATCACTTAATCAAAATCATAGGGTGACATACTTTTTCTCTAACAGAGATCATAACAACCCCGTGGAAGAGGTCGTAGCACCCTATGGAAGTGGAGGTTGTAGCAATTTAAGAGCATGTGGTGACAAGAGTGGACGTTCCCAATGTCCATACTACAATAGAATTGGTCATACCTAAGAAAGTTGTTACTCCTTACAAGGTTTTTCTCTACCATTCATATGGATATTTTGAGACCAAGTCGTGTCACATCTTTTGGTTTTGGATATTTTGTAACCTTCATTGTTGAATGTTCTTCTTCTTATCCTCACAGTATTCTCGGGCCAATCCACTTGTCCCCACACACAACAACAAAATGACATTGTAGAGAGGAAGAATTGTCATGTCACAAAAATGACACTCTCCCTAATGTTGGATACAAATATTGCTATGCATATTTGGGGAGATTCAATTCTCATTGCTTGTGTTTTAACATAAATAGTCCCTTCTTCTGCTCATGAAAATCAAATTCCTCGCTATATTATTTTTCGAAAATAAGCCTTTATTTCTTGTCTCTCGAAGGGTGTTTGGCAATACATTTTTCCGGTCATAATATCCTTCTAACTTTAGACACTTTCTACAAAGGCTATTAATTGTGTTTTCATGAGATACTCACCTTAAAAAATGATACAAATGTTATTACAACTATCCAAAGATATTATATGTTGGTAATTGGTTGATGTTGCTTTGTTTTATGGACACACCTTTTTTCTCATCCTCCATGGAAAGTCTTGCTTCCATTCAACGGGTTCTCCTTGTTCCATCCAGTTAAAATGTAATGTTATTTTATTACTTTAATAATTCTTTTCTAATGTTATTTTATCATTATTATTATTGTTTTATTACTACTTGTGTATATACTTGACTTTAGGGTACGTGCGCCTTGCCTTATTTTTTAGCTTGTATGTATGCATCTATAAGAAGCACACAATGTAGGTTGAATACATTGCTTTGCCCCAATCTTATTTATTGAAGTTGGTATTGGAGCGGGTATGATCCCACTTTATCTTCTCCTACATTGTCTCCTGTTGTCACCAACATAACTGTTGACATCACTGCTGTTATTTGCAGCTGTTTCTCCACCACTCTCCACCACCATTTCATCATCATTTGAAGTTATGGTTAGGTGTGTCTTGAGGAGTGTTGTAAGTCCCACATCGACTAGAGATAAGGCCAATTTAGAGTATATTTGTGGGTGCAAACATTACCTTACAGACAGGTTTTATGAGGTTTAGTTAGACTTTAAGTTCACTTCTTAACATGGTATTACAAGCCAGTTTTGTAGGGTTGAGTTAGGCTTACAAGTCCACTTCTTAACAAGGAGCATGACCTAACCCCGATTGTCTCATGACCTAACCTCGATTGTCTCATGACCAATTGATCGTCCACGTACTTATACTGTGCGTCTAGTCTTTGGTGCATGTTCTCCACTTGTCGCTTTCCCATTGCCGAAATCACTCCACGACACCTCTGTCTGTCTTGATGTCTACTTCTGCCTCTATCTTCACCCCATTTAAATATTTCTATGCCCGTTGGTGTTGGGACATGATCTCCCTCACACTCTAAGGGTTCCCTCTTTTCTAAAGATTTTGAATGGGACAATTCTGAAGATATTCCTAATTACTACGGAGATATTGAGAATATTTTTCATCCTAATAATATCTATTTAGAACATTATGTAGTTATTTGTGGAAGATTACGCCCAAGTTGTCGTGGGTACTTTTATTGGGCTTGGGTTTTTAACCTAAAACCCATTGATCTATGTTCGTGAGCCAACATTTGGGAGGGGAATGGATGAGATGTGGAAAAACAAAGATTTAACCGATTGTATGATCTTGCTTGATTATCTGCATATTTTATCTTTTTTGCAATCACACGTGGAATTTGAAATGGAGGTGTTGTGTGAAATCTTGGAATCACAGGATTCCATTATCTTGATTGCAATTTGAACTACATTCGGTGGTAGACTACGGTAATATTGTGACAATGGTTGTCTAACAACATGGGAAGACAGAGCAATATTCACTCTCATATTGTAGAAGTAATTAGTATATCTAGGCAATCATGATGTGTAAGCTAGGAGGTTGAGTGTTGGATAACCTCTAACCTAGCACCTAGTTGCAGCCTTTAATGTTTCAACTTCTTTGTATCTCCTTCATCATATATATAAATATCAGGAACAGTAGAGGGGACTAATTAAGCCTTCAAACATATTTTGTGTGTTTTAATCTCAACTTGGTATCAGAGCGGGTCGATCCCGCTCTGGTTTCCGTCTGGTCTGTCCACCGGCACTTGTTGCCATCGTCCGCGGCTGTCCGCCGCCATCCATCACTGTTAATCACTGTCTGTAGCTGTTCACTGCCATAAAACACTATCCAAAGCTACCCACTGTCACTGTTCACAAAATCGTCACTGTCTACCACTGTTCCGCCGCTGTTCGCCACTGTTCGCCGCCGGCTGCCGTCTCCCGCCACCTCAGTTTTCGCTGGCGACCACTGGATCTAGAGCGCCTCTCCGAGCGACAGCCACCCCCACCGGTGCCGGAACCGGCCTCCCGTCCACGCGCCGCCACGTGCCCCATCTTCTCCGCTGCGAAAAGGCGTGTCGTCTCCGGCCACCTCAGTTTTCGCCGGTGACTACTGGATCTGGAGCGCCTCTCCGAGCGACAACCACCCCCACCAGTGCCGGAACCAGCCTCCCGTCCACGCGCGCCACGCGCCGCGTCTTCTCCGCTATGAACAGGCGCGTGCAGCCCACGCGCCGTCTTCTGCTGATCGGAACGTCACAGCACCACCTCCGTAGCTCTCGCCGGAGTCTTCTGCTGCTGTTCTAACCCTCAAAACTCCGATTCAGTGAGGTCCAGATGTCACCCTTGCGGACATCTCCCTCGGTCGTTTATAAATCTCCACTGTTTTTTGCGTTTCTGCTCTCTGTTTTTGTTCCCTTGTTCAGAAATGGCCTCTGGAAGTGTTATTTCATTCTCTGGAAGTCCTTCCATTACTTCCGAGAAGCTAGATGGACACAATTACCTCTCCTGGTCCGCTGCCGTCGAGATGTGGTTCATTCGTCAAGGACATCATGACCACCTTGAGAAAGACGGAAGCCATGTGCCTCAAGAAAAAGCCGAACAATGGAAGGAAGCAGATTTTCAATTGTGTGCCTTGTTGTGGCAATCCGTGGAGCCGAGACTGTTAATGTCTCTTAGGGCACTCAAAACATGTCACTCGTTTTGGAAGAGGACTCAGAATATCTATGCCAACGATATCCAACGCCTATATGATTCGGCGGACAAGTTGGCATCTCTGAAAATGACCAATCATAACATGATCTCCTTCATGAATGAAGCACAATCAGCCATGGAAGACCTGCGGATGTTTCTCGAAGTCGACGCTTCAGATGAAATGAAGAAGCTGGACAAATACTATATGGTGATGATGCTTCGCGCCATTCATCCAGACTTCAATCACATTAGAGATCAACTTTTGACCTCTCATGAGGTCCCTTCCATGGACACCCTGATCCAGCGTATGATTCGTGTCCCGAAAGTCCCAACACTTGAAATTCAAGAAT
>Ga0214545_1006937_pt1 | contig 19364 bp, 7 predicted proteins | sample CNSS4metaG_FD_160064 | JGI IMG/M metagenome (GOLD analysis project Ga0214545, IMG submission 160064) | Root nodule microbial communities from cowpea collected in UCLA plant growth center, Los Angeles, California, USA - CNSS4 | ecosystem: Host-associated > Plants > Roots > Nodule | place: USA...
AGTTTCATGACAAACCAAATATTTAGAAGAAATAAAAAATAAAAATCATCCTCATTTAAATTATTAAAATATTTACAATTAATTAAGTAACCCTATATATATATATATATATATATATATATATATATATATATATATATATATATATATATATAGGGTTACTTAATTAATTGTAAATATTTTAATAATTTAAATGAGGATGAGGATATGGCGGGGACGAGTATTATGGCGGGGATATATTCATCCCCATCCCCATCCCCATACCCAATTGAAAAAATTGGGGATTCCCCATACCCATACACATACCCAGTCAATGCGGGAATTCTCCGTCAAAACGGGAACGGGTTCAGATAATACCCACGGAGACGGGTTTGTTTGCCATCTCTAAATGAAACAACAAAAACAAAATCAATCTTCCACAGTGTGATACACACGTAAAGCCTTAAATTGTTTTTGAAGGAAATAAAGTCTTAAGATCATTGCAGTCAGGTATTTTTCTTGAAAGTTTTATTCTTCTTTGTTTCTCAATATATGTAATTTAATTAGAAATAGATAAATTATTTTTCTTGTTCCCTAAACAATGAAGCAATGAGAGTTAAAAGACTTTTATGTCGTTCTTATGTTTTTACCATGTTATCAACATACATGACGGTTAAAAAATATGAAATAATATATATTTTAAAATATATATATATATATATATATATATATATATATAATTGGATTAAAATTCTTCTTCTATCAAATATTTTGATTTACTTTTTCAATTAAAAAAAAAAAGTTCCTATCAATAAAATTATATTTCTCGATACATATAGATGTCCTATATTATTAAATACTAAATAGTATTAAATATTAAATAATACTAAATAAATAGATTTATAGTATTTAATTTAAATATTATATTCATATCGTATTTATATGAATAGAATATTCAAATTATATTCAAACTTTTATATTTATTTTTTGTATTTTATTTTTTTAGTTTAATATTATACCAAGTATAAGATATAGATACAAAGAATTATGAGGAGAGATGAGTCATCTCAAGGTAGATAAAAAGAATATAAAAGATGGAGAAGAGTCATTTTAGAGTAGATCGAAAGAATATAAAAGATGAGAAAATATAAAAGATGGAGAAGAGTCATCTCATTTCTAAATATATCGAAAAAATTTAAAAGATGAGAAGAGAAAAATATGGAAAAGAGTCATCTTATTTCTAGAGTAGATCGAAAGAATATAAAAGATGAGAAGAGATAAAAGATGGAGAAGAGTCATCTCATTTCTAAAGTAGATCGAAAGAATTTAAAAGATGAGAAGAGATAAAAGATGGAGAGAAGTCATCTCATTTCTAGGGTAGATCGAAAGAATATAAAAGATGAGAAGAGATAAAAGATGAAAAAGAGTCATCTCATTTGTAGAGTAGATAGAAAGAATATAAAGGATGAGAAGAGATAAAAGATGGAGAAGAGTCATCTCATTCCTAAATTTAATAATTTAGGATAATAAATAACATATGAAAGATGGAGGAGTCATCTCATTTGTAATTTAATAATTTAGTCTCATTCTTAAATGTAGTAATTTAGGATAAAAAAAACATAAGATGCCTGGGAAGGAGTCATCTCATTCCAAAATTTAGTAATTTAGGATAAAAAGAAACATAAGATATGAAAGATGAGAATGAGTCATCTCATCTTTAATTTAGTAATTTAGCCTCATTTCTAATTTAGTAATTTAGGATAAAAAAGAACATTATGAAAGATCAGAATGAGTCTCATTCCTAAATTTAGTAATTTAGAATAAAAAAGAACATAAGATATGAAAGATGAGAATGAGTCGTCTCATTTCTAATTTAATAATTAGTCTCATTTCTAATTTAGTAATTTAGGATAAAAAAGAACATCAAGATATGAAAGATGGAGAAAAGTCATCTCATCTCTAATTTAATAATTTAGTCTCATTTCTAATTTAGTAATTTAGTCTCATTTCTAATTTAGTAATTTAGAATAAGATATTAAAGACGGAGAGGAGTCATCTCATTTCTAATTTAATAATTTATATAGTAAGTTAGGATAAAAAAGAACATCAACATATGAAATATGGGAAAGAGTCATCTCTTTTCTAATTTATTAATTTAGTATAGAAAGAACATTAAGATATTAAAGATAGAGAGAAATCATCTCATTTCTAATATCTAATATAGTAATTTAGGATAAAAAGAATATCAACATATATGAAAGATGGGGAGGAGTCATCTCACGTCATCTCGTTTCTAATTTAGTATAAAAAGAACATCAAAATATTAAAGATGGAGAGGAGTCGTCTTATTTCTAATATAGTAAGTTAGGATAAAAGGAACATCAAAATATTATTAAAGATAATTTAGTAATTTAGGATAAAAAGAACAAGATATTACTAAAGATAATTTAGTAATTTCTGACAAAAAGAATAAGATATTAAAGATAATTTAGTAATTTAGTAAAAAGAACATCAATATATTAAAAATAATTTAGTGACTTAATAAAAAGAACATCGACATATTAAAGATAAGATAATTTAGTAATTTACTAAAAAGAACATCAACATATTAAATATAAGATAATTTAGTAATTTATTAAAAAGAACATCAACATATTAAAGATAAAATAATTTAGTAATTCAATAAAAATAACATCAATATATTCAAATAAGATAATTTAGTAATTTAGTAAAAAGATCCTCAACATATTAAAATAAGATAAGTTAATAATTTAGTAAAAAAACCTTCACGTAATCAAGATCTAAAAAAGTCATCTCATTTCTAATTTAATAATTTAGGATAAAAAGAACATCAAAATATTAAAGACGAAGAAAAATCATAAAAATGACACAAGTGATGAAATAATGAAATTAGTATAAAGGATAATCATTCTTTTCAATGATCAAATGATTTTATATTATATTGAATCATATGATTTTTATGTTTGTAGTAATACAATTTTTATTTAATATATAGTCATACAATTTGTATTTAATCCTATAGTCATACAATTTTTATTTTTAGTAGTTAAATATTAGCTTATCTTTATAATCATATTTTCTTTATGTTTTATCTTAATGTCTTGAAATCATTGAATTTTATTTTCTTGTCGTACTATTTTATATATATATTTATATTTTTTTTTATATATTTATATTTATATATAAATTTTTTATTTTTTTTTTTTAATATATTATATATATATATATATATATATATATATATATATATATATATATATATATATATTACTTTCAATTTTTATCATTTAAAATTATATGGAGAAAAAATTTAAAAAGATAAAGAATTTTAAAATTTAGTAAATAAACAAAAATATTACTTACTTATCATATGTTTTAAAATATCGCCGTTTTAATTTATTGAAACTTTGTTAGAAAGAATTCCAGCTAGGCAGACCTTGAAAAGAACAATTATAAATGAATATATTACTATAATATTAAATTAATATTTAGATGTCATTGTTGAATACAATAAAATATTTTTAAAACTTTACAGTAATATATGACTAATATATTAATATAATAGTTGTGATATTATAAATTGATATAACTTATGTAGAAAGTTATGATGCAACTTTCAACACGTTCTTACCTCTATTATAGTTATCGAAACAAATCAAATCATTACTAAGTTTGTAATTGTTTCTTTTCAGAATTGGATTGTGTAATTTTTGAATAAAATCATATAATTTAAATTATCATTGGCATTGTTAGTACGTTCAAATGTCTATTAGACTGTTCAAAGTTCTATTACACTGTTTATTGTTGTATTAATTATAGATGTTTTGTGACTTTAATTTTTTTCAACACCAGAAGATATATGTTAGAACATTTGGGCAGTGTTCGTTTGGGTGTATTTCATTGTTTCAGTGAATTTGAGAGCGGATTTGGTTTTGAAGTGTGTTCGATTTTTCAGTCATTTGAAAGGATACGGAAGCGAAGATTGGAGGGATAGACGTATTATTTCATCCTCTAAAAAATGAGAGGATAAGCGAGTATAATCAGTTCTTTACGAAATTACCCTTCGCGTTTTGCTTGTTTGTGACCGGTGTTTGTTTGTTTGTTTGTGAAGCTCATCCGCGATTTTGAGAGGTGAGTTATGGTGTGTGATTGTTGAGTGCATGGAGGGAGGGGGAAGAAGATGAGGTGGTTTGGGGTGTGATGGTCGAGGAAAGGGGTGGCCGTGCGTTGAGGTGGTGGTGTGGTTGTTTGTTGGTAATCCACCAGTGTTGCGGTGCTGTCTGTGAGAGTGTTGCGGTGTGTTATGGAGGGGGATGACACCGGTGTGTTGTTGTTATAGAAGGGGGATGACACCAGTTAACCGGTGCCTTGTTTTGTGAAGGACGACACCGGTGTCGATGGTTTTTTTTTTTTTTTTTTTCCTTTTCCTTTTTACTTTTTTTTATCTTTTTTTACTTTTTTTACTTTTTTAATTTTTTTTAACTTTTTTTAACTTTTTTTTTAATTTTTTTTAAACTTCATAGGAATTTTGTTTAAAATTTAATTGTTTAACTTTCTTTTAAAATTTAATTGTATAGTTTTTTTTACATTCATAAAAATTTATTATTTTTTTTATTTTAAAATTTTATATAATTTTAATATTTTTTAATTTGTAATAATTAATTATAATTATTTTTATAACATCAAATTACAAAATCATTCTCTTTTTCTATCAAGGGTATTTTGGTAACTTTCTAATTCCATCTATTTTTACAATTTATTTTTTTATCACATCAATCAAATATTTCACTAACTTTTATAAAACTTATTTCCAAATCCACTCATTTTACCCTCTAAATCCACTAAAAAAAACACAAAAATCCATCCACTCAAATCTACACAAATTCATCTTTACATTCTCCCCCACATCCATCCCCCAAAGGAACACACCCTTAGAGAGGATGTGGATACTTAACCATATAATTCATGTCAACGTATTAGACTTTTGGTGAAACTGGTTTAATTAGACGGTTTGACGAAGGTGAATATAATATATTGGATCCTCTAATATCTTTCTGAGACTTAAATTGATTTTTATCAAATGATTTTATTTGAAACTTAGATAATCCTACTTGGACAAATTTCAATTAAAACAATAAATTTTGTTTGTCTTAGTTGTATGTGAATAAATTATAGTTTTTCATATGATAATGATAATAATTCATTACAGAAAACTACTTTAGGATCTTAATATTTATGATTCTTACACATTCACTACATAAGTCATAATAGAATACTAACCACCTTGATCCATGAGAGATCCAATGAGAATGTGTTCTTCGATCTTTGTTCTTAACTTCGTCTTCCCAATTTATGTCTTTGCCTTTTTTTCTCCTCTCACGCTCTTTCTCTTGATGGCTCCGTGTGAAAGACCTCATGGCCATAGACGAATCCTAATCCCCTTTTATAAACCAATGTCCATCAAGTTGGACTAAGTTTTTTTTTATATTTATTTTATTTTATTATGACTTTCCATAATAACCAATAGATCCTTATATTTTATTAAATCACATTTGGACCTATCATAATATTTAAAATGAGTCACGTAATAGAATTAATTCGTAAATTAATTCTAACATTGTAATCCAAAAAGGTTAAGACTAATTATTCTAAATATGAATGAAAATATGGTCACCACTTTCCCCTTCTTTATAGTTGATCTCTTAACTCTTTTAGAACAAAAAGGAGAAACCATTTGACAAACTTATGAGAGAAAGAGAGAAATGAATGCAAGAAGGAAAATGATCACACAGAAGAAGGTTTGGTTCAAGCAAAAATTTATGTGATTTTTATTTGAAGTGTACAGTCAATCGCCTATAGTGTCTCCCAAATCGTTCTCTTAACGATAAACTTGTGATGCTCAACATATAAAGATATGTGCGACATCAATCAGCCATTGACCGTTCAAGCTAAGATGCTCGACATATGAAGATATGTGCTAAATCGACTAGCTGTCGGACGTCAAAGTGATGCTTGACACATTACTATGATTTGGTGATCACTTCGAAGATTATGAAAACGTGTAACATCGACTAATCGACAACCACGCTTGTGTATTGACGTCACACGGGTGTAATGCTGAACAACAACAAGAGTAAATAAGCTTGATAATTATCATAAGAAAGCTTGTAATCAAGTTTAAAAAGCAATTGGGCCTTGATTAGGCCAATCCTAATCACGGAACCATGTAAAAAATTATAAATAAAAGTCAAAGGTGTGGTTGTTGAAACTTTTTTCTCACATTTATTACAACATAAATTGGCATTACCGATCAAATCATTACTGACTTAAACATCGAAAAACCTCTTTAAAAAGTATATCGATTGATAAGAGAACCGAACGAATGACAGTTGAATTGAGCAAACTGGAATGAAAACATGAAGATTGGACAAAATTGCTTAAATAGACATTAGATCTCTACACCCAAAACATAAGAAAACAAGATAACTTTCTATTATTTATATTAAAACAAAAATTGACAATGCATATTAACTGGAAACTATATTTTACCCGAAACTTTTTTTATTTTAATAATTTTCAATTAGAATTTCTCGATATAGAGATTTTCTGGAAGGAGAAAACTGTCTCGGAAACTTGGTTTGATGAGTCATTTCTGAGCCAATCATTTGACCAATTGATTTGACTTATTCGTGAATATTCAGTGTCGAATGCATGGCCAGTTTAGAAATTAGGAATTTAGCACGACAGAATAAAATAATTTAATTTCCATCTCTTCATTGTTTTGACTTTTAAGGATTTATCTTACACGTGAATCCGAAGCAAGACATGTCCATATCCTTCCTATGTTTGGACAAAAATAAACAAAAGTGAACACACCACAATGCTACTCTACTCTTTCTTTGATTTCATCAGAGCTTTCTTCCTCTGTGCAAGCATGTAACTATACATGTGTATGCTACCTGCATAGAATTATGATGCCATGCAAAAGATTAATAAGGTTAACAAGAGGAATGTTAGTCAAAGCACAAATTAATGGTGAGAAAGATGTTAAGCTCATGCCTGGAACATAGATTCCCAATACAACAATAGCAGCACAAAAGTAATCGAAAGAGAAGTTCCATTTGTTTGGCATCCTTATGCAGTACTTCTCTGATGCCTGAAAAATACTGAGCTCGTTAACTTGGTAATGAAAAAACACCATATCAAATAGTTTCAGTCAATCCTATTCATGAGTCACAGACTATCAAATCTTTTTTCCCATTTCTCCGTTATATCTTTGAGAATCCCAAAATATAGCAGGTGGTCAGGTTTCAAAAGATCAATAAACACGAAACTTGAGGGCAATGGAGAAAAAAAAATCACAAAAAGAGGATAAAGCTTTTGCCTTCTTGACTAAACCAAACTTCATAAGTTCCTCTTGGTGAATACAAGGGCAAAAGAGAAAATATGCATTCCTGGTGAACAAACAGAACCAAACCAATGGGATTCTAAAAGCATTGTGGACATTTGCTGTTCTAAATCTGTACCTTGATGAATGGCAAGGCATTGTATATCAGACCAACTTCGCTGCTGATGCCTGTTGGATATAGCACTAAAAAGGTGCTATACCTGCCAGAACAAAAGAGTGCAGTCCATATAACAGGAAGTCAGGAATATGAGAATGATTATCATACCAAATACAGAATTCGAAATTCAACTTCATACCTGAGCCACAAAAGCCATGAAGGGGCAGACCCAAATGCCTCTTTCAAGCCAAAGAAAAAATAGCGAATAATCTACAATTATTACAGCACAGCAAAGAGTATCATCAATATTGATTGTTGTTAATAGTTCTCTTCCCTTCTCAATAAATTATTTTGCCATGGATTACAAGGTATGTTTACCATGAGCAAAAGAAGAATTGTAAGGCAAGTCAGGGCACCAACCAAGTCTATAAGGCTTCATTGGCAATCACCCAAATCATGTCTTAATATGCAAACTGAACTTACTGTTCAGAAGGGGTTTTGTGCGCAATTTATTTCAAAATATTGGGCCCCAATGATATATAGTATAGGTGTCAGTTAGCGAGATATCACATGGCCATAATAAGGAGTTAGTCTGAACTTTGAGGTGAAATGGTCTTAAAAGCCTCATAAATTACACTAAAACTCCTAGAGTTTTGTTGAATTACCCCAGATGCTCCTCCTTTTTTCATCACTACACTAACCCCTTTAAGTGTTCAGAAATTATTACATTGACCCCCCTTATATGTCAAACGATCCTCCTAATTGTTTTAAAAATATTACACCATATAACCCTATAAGTGTGAGGTTGTTGAAAGATTTAAAGAAACATAGGGGAGGTGTGCAATGTCAAAAAACCTAATGGGAAATTAGTGTAATTTACTCAAAAGCCTAAGCATGTTATCATGTTGTGAGCAAAAATGCAGTTTCTTGCTAATTGTAGGGGTTTGTATGCTGACAAAACAAATTAGAGACATCTGAGCATGACCATATACATGTTAAACCAAACTAGATATTTTGGGTTTGGCAGGATCCTGTTTCCCTGGTCACCCCTAGAACCAAGGGGAGGAATTACAGCAAGCCATAAATTAGTGGGAGGAATTGAATGCAAAACCAACTTCATGATAGTCAAACTAGATCCCCTTACGAACTGATTTCCCTTTGGCCAAAGGGGAACCATGACATAGTAACAGAGACAGTTTGAGGAGGTGACTGCACATATTTGTTGAATCCTGTGAGAAATACCCCTACGTGCATTTTTTTAATGGATTAAAGGCGTAGATAAATTCAAAAATCGAGAACTTTTGCAACTGGGCTAACTCAGATTATGCAGATCAAATAAAAAACTGAAGAGAGAAACTCAATTGAGCGAACTGGACAGATGGCATACCAAGCATAGTTTGGGATGAAACATGGGGACAGCAGAATCAAAAGACATTCCCAAGGCCAAGACTGCTTCCATACAAAGGTTCATGAACTTTAGAGAAATTCAAGAAAGGAGTGTGAAAGGGCATATCTTAAGTGTGACTAGAAGTTCTTCCATATAGGCATTATTGCAAGGGTAAGGAACGTCAGGTACTACAGTAAACGGATGAAGAGACCAGGGACTCTAGAAAGGAGAGTGAAGGAAAAAGGTAGTAAGGACCGCATCGCAGTTTGAGGTGGTGGCTGCCGCAGCAGTGATATCAGACAAAAGATCATAGCTTGAGTGAGAACTAACAGAGAACGTTGCAAAACACTATTTCAAATATGAAACATTGTAATTTTAGAACGGTGAACTTGGGATTTGGTCCCCTTCTTTGAATCAGAACTCAAACACTATTTTCTCAATCATTTATACACACTCTGTTATGAAGTAGCACCATGTTCTTCATCCAATAAACACCCACCCTTCTCCAGCAACATTTCTGGTATTTCCCAACATTTTATTAACAACTGTGACAGTTTTTGCCATCCTCAGCCTCTGCTCTCCATTTTTTCCAATCATCTTTGAGTCTCTGGCCCTTTTCTGCCAAACCTATCACTACTTCCACTCAACTGTGGCCTTTGCATCATGGCTTGACCCTATATCTGCACTTTTCTCTTTTAACTTAACCTTCTTGTGCTCACTTCTAAGTGTTTTCCCTTTAAATTTTATTTATTTGTAGTGGACATCCTTCTACCTGCTATCATGTCAGCAGTTTTGGTGGAGTTTGTTGGGTTCTACCAGATTACCTTGATATGTTTAAGAATCAGATGTTTAGAAACTGTTATATTTGTGTCCGCACAATTATTGCAGATCAACTTAAAGGAAGTTTAAGTCATATAACATGCTTGCACTGTTAGACATAACCGAGACTCATCAAACTAGAACATCATTTCAAAAAACTGAGTGGATCAATAGTTGTAACTGAGGCTGTTTTGAAGGTGGTAGTGTTTCTCTTTTCTGCTGGATTGGTGACTTAAAAGATCAAATGCCTTTCCACTACATCCTACACACTATACGATTCTTAAGAGCCAACTCGAGTCCAGATTCTCTACTAGGTTTTTGGATGTTGTCCTTTGCTGAGCATTAAAAATACACTATGTTGGTACTTTAAATATCTTTTTAATATATTTTAAAATGTCAAAATTTGTGGTAATCAGTATATTATGAAGGCACAATAGAGGAACAATACAAAAAAACCCTACAGGGAATCCAAATTCGAGCCAACTCTCACAATGACATTTATCCCCAGATGCAGTTTGATCTTTCAATATGATGGCTGAATTTAAAATACATAAACATACTGATGGAAATGGAAACAGACACGATCAAGTACAAACACAACAACATGATGAAAGCAACCATGAAAAACTTGCCTCGGTGATGGACCAGCTGATTAGTAGGGAGGTAACGAGCACATGAGTCCGAGTCTTCATTCACAGATATAGGTAAATTTTCAATAAAAGAATATTACTGAAAGTGGAATTGATTTATTAAAGGAAGCAAAATAAAAATAAAAAAGTTCAAGTTTATCTTAACCTCGGGGAAACTCCATAAAATGCCCCAAACCACGAACAACCTTGAACCTATCTGTGGCAAGGTTGCTGTCACTGGAGACCGCACCAGACCTTTGTCAACGGTAAACAACAAAGGAGAATACAGATATTATTAACATTAATTGATTTGTGAACAAAGTCCAAGTTCTTTCTATTATTGCCATTACTGACATGAATGTTTTCTTTGCTTGCGCACTAAATATTTAACATAATTAAAAATGGTGATACTCAATTGTCGCTGTTTGATTCGACAAATTCATAACAATGATATAAGGAAATTAATACAAACTTGGTCTGTACTAAATTCCCATTTTTCCCAACCCTACGTAATTGCAATGAGCATAGGCGTACTCACCGACCAAACCATGAAGAATCTAGCAAGCCGCACCAAAAACCACATGAAACAAAAGTTGAAACTCAAGTTAATTCCCACAAGAAAACTTGAACATTTTCCAATCCAACAACAAAAGGGTGTCTCCAGAGTTAACAAAAATCACTTCTTTTCTTAACTAAAATACCTCAAGAACAGCTGCAGTTTGAGAAAAAAGCAAAGGTTTTTCGGCAGCACGGTATAAGTTTTCATGGCCCGATTCCTTCAGCGTCTTCAGCACAGTAAACAGAACCTGAAACCTGCGCAGATCGACAAACTTGAGCAGTGACATGCAGAAACAGTGAGGTTGACAGCGAAAAAAGAGAAATTGAGAGAGAGAGAGTACCATCCAATGAAGAGGGTAAAATTGTAGGCGGTGAGGTAGACACGCCTGAGAAGGGAGAAGAAACCCGCCATAGATAGATACGAATGAGAAGAGTTTAAATCAGAAAATGGAAGAGATGTGAATGAAGGTATTGCTTATTGTTACCCATTTGAAATGGCATTTATGATGAATGGAAGCAAGTGTTGGTAGAATGTCCACTTGGGTAGTTCAACTTCCCCAAGCTACTTCTTTATGTTTTTGCCTCCTAATACGTGGGAATGTGAATCAAGAGCTGCTCTTTCTAGTTTAGCCACCTCAAAATGCAACAACTGAATCACACTTTTATTTAGGTCATTATTCTATTCTAATTTCTAAAACGTGACTATGGTGAACATGCAACAACAAGTTGTATTCTTCCTTGATAGAAAAAAAAATTGATTAAAGAATATCAGTAAAAAATAAGGTTAAATTATAGTTTTTGTTTTTATTTTAATTCTCCATCCCTCGTGCTGATTTTTATGTTTTTATTTAAATTTTAGTTTTTAGATTTTAGAAAGTTTTTAACTTTGATATAATTTTTTATTTTACACGTGTTTTTTTATATTATATTAAAATCTCAAATTTAACATATTCATTTAAAATATCACCAAGAAATTTTGTTATTCGAGTGACATTCTTCTTGATATCTCCCCTGACGATGAACACGATCCTTTGAATGAAAGAAAGTTTTAAATTTTGTAATCTATGTGCTTCAAGTATGAAATTTGCAACCATCCTTAATTTTAACTACATTCCCTTTTAAGATTTGATTCCAAATTTTTGGGGGTAATGATTGTTCTTCTAGTGACCCTAGCGAGATAAGATTTGACCAAAGATTCAGACCATACCCAGCAACACTTCAATTCCCAATGACTCTCCATGTATATGATAGTTTCTGATAAGACCATAAAAATGAAAATAATTTGGACGATAAGCAGGTCCTTTTATAGTTATTGACCAGTTGTTGATTTCATTCTAATTTCCAAGAAGCTTTACTGTATTCTATGGATACAATACAACTAACATTGTTTATTGCACTGTTACCATAACACTTGCTACCATAGTTCCCGATACCTCTATGCAAATACTTCAAGCAACAAGACCTGTGTAATAAACCAAGTTGGTGTATTAAAAACAACGACAAATTAACCTAAAGAAATCATTTAGTTTTTTGAAACACATTGAATACCATAATTAATGACCAAGATAATAGTCCTGTCAATTCAAAAATTTGGAATGCCTAAAACAAACATAAAAATAAAACATTTTTATTATATTTTTGAACTTTTTGATTTATTTTAAATCTAAAACAATTAGTACGAAAAAAATAATCTTTTATTCCTTTTTAAATCTAAAATAATTAGTACTAAAAAATAACTTTTAGTCCTGGAGACATAAAGCAATTAGTATTAAAAGAATATTTTGAAATATTTTTTTTTTTAAATCTAAAACAAGAATTTTACTTGTTTGGACTTTGAGCCGACTTTCTCTCCCTATAAACTAGAGGTGGCAATGTCGGGTAGCCCGATCCATTAAGGCCCAACCCATATTAGGCCTACACATTGCGAGTCAGTCGGGCTGGCCCGTCCTATAGAGAATACGTGGCTTGTCTCGCATTCCTTTAGGCCCACTGGTAGCGGTGGATTTTGGCCGAGAATTTTTTGGAGAGTCAAAATAATACATTAAAAGATCTTGACTTTATTAATAATTGAATCAAAACTAAAATTTGTAGTTATTCCTTTCTCAATATAAACAACCATATTGTCAGTAAAAATTTCTTCTGCAATATTTTTTTATAATCTTCATTGCAAAAAATGATCTTTCTAAATAGAAATAGAAATAGGAAGAGTTAAAATAAGATAAATTAAACATTAATTAAGTAAAATGTCAACAACTTTCTCTTATTGTCAAAGATTGACATTATTCAAGAATATTTGATAAATTTTTTAAATTCGGATGGTTATGAGCATCAACAATAAAATGCTGGGTTGAAATTTTAAACTAATCATCTCTTCATCAATATACCTATTTTTTAAAATTTATTATTAAAAAATAATTTATCATAATCTATTAAAAAATTGAGACGTAATTATTAAAAAAAAATTATTTGATAATCAAGTCGTAGTTAAAAACTATTTATGAAAAAATACATGGTACATTAATTTTTCTTCTATATTCATACAAAATGAATACACAAAAGACTCATTGGATAAAAATATAATACTAACTATTAAATTAATATTTAAATATCAAGTAAGACAAGACACATTTTTTTTTTCAATAATGAAAGAGAACAAATGAGAAATGAGAGCAAAATTAATAACTTTGTGTCTATTTTCATATTTTCTTTAGAAACAAAAAGAAACACGTGAGACTACGAGATAAATACAATTTGTGAAAAACTAAAAAGATAATAAAAAGAAAAATAAAAAATATTTTAATAAATATTTTATTCTTTATTGTATTTGATTTTATGTTTTATTATTTATTAACATTAAATGTTATGTTTTATAAAAGAAATAAAAAATTGTGTGTGTGTGTGGTGGGGAGGCATGGCCCCCTCCAGTCCCGCCGGTACCCGCAGGTTGCTCGGTATATTTTGAGTAACATAACTTTAATAATTAATTTGCCTCATTTAAATAATTTTATGGATGCAAAACTTTACATGCATTTATCAAATTACTTTGAAGAATACCATATTTCACAAAGACCATTCAAAGAAAGCAATATTTTATAAGCACAACAAAGTTATATTCTACAATAAAACAAGTCATGGACATGAACATTAAGGATGCAAAACAACCACATCTCATTATGCAGGTCTATTGGTGTGTTTTCAGTAAGGTCTGCATATACCATACTGCCAAACAGTCTAAGTGTGGAGAACACTAGTATGTTTAATTCTTTTTGGAGTGTAAAGGTTCTCTCAAAGCACAATACTTTGGATGGAGAGTGATTTTGGATAACATCCTAACAAAAGTTAATTTAATAAAAAGGGGTGTATCACTAGGTACTTCTTCATGTGAGTTATGCAATGAATTTGAATAGAACGTCGTACATTTATTTTTCTTTTGTAAAATAGCTAAGAGATTTTGGGAAATGTGCGATAGGTGGGTGAGAGTAATATTAGTAAACCATAATCAAGCTAAAGTTCATTTCTAACACTTCCACTTAATAAAATTAAATGGAAAACAAAATACAATCTCGTAGAAAATGTGGATAGCAATTATTTGGGTCATTTGGATTCACCGAAACAAGGTGATTTTTATGAATAAAAAGGTAGATATAGAAGAAGTATTTTGTACAACTTAATTAAACACATGGTTATGGATAAAATATAAACTACCTAATGTAACTATGTCATATTCCGATTGGTATATAAACTCGGTGCAAAGCTTAAAATTAATGCGAAAATAATATTCTTAAAGTTAAGGGTTCTAAAAAGAAAAAGGTAAGGTAAAAAATCATACACATCCTTTAAAAATGGTGTAGTGGTTGCTAGATTATGAGTTGAACTGAAAATGCACTTTACTTTGGAAAACATGTAAAAATTCTGCAGGTTATAAAGTGGACAAATGCAAAGCATTTCAATAGTTAGGAGACGAAAGTAAAAAAAAAAAAAAAGGCAATTTGATAAGAGAAAGGAACTCTAAGCACAATAAGGAGCAAGGAGCAAGATCACAACAATAACTACCTCCACATTTAGACTATAACCCTTTTGAACAACTACTACAGGGAAGTAATTGTATGTAAGTATGTCTTATTAATATGTTTTACCTTGCAAATTCTTATTTAATATGATAAAAAAAAAAACAAAAATGAGAAAGCTGGCAAAGTAAATAGGTGGAGTGCATAAAGCAATGGTGATCCCCGTTAATGCATTACCGAAAATCCAAAACCAAACTTTGGAAAGTGAACTTCAGTGTCTGGCCTTTTTCTAAGTAGATTGCAAAGAGGGCAACACGAACGATAGCAACCTTAATATGACGATAGGTAATGTGTGTAATAATAGACAAATATGGTTTGAGCAAGTATGATCCATGATACAAATTGTTGCAAAAACTTGATCACGTTGCTTTTTCTGTCTCTCTGTCATGTATACAGAAAAAAGCACTATATTAGGAAACTCTGCGTCACTCGGTCAATCGTTGTTCACGAGAGTTGGTTCTGTATATCACAAGTACAATTGAAATCACGGGTTCATACTATATATCTCTCAACACAAATCAACTTGTTATAATTATTGTCCCATGCAAATGTGTTGTCAAATATGTGTGCCCGCCCGTGATTAATTTTAATTAGTTGATGTAAGTTATACTTAATTGATTTGAATTTGTCGCATTAGAACAAGTTTTGCTTCAAACATGTGCTAATTAACAAATTGGGTGTTAATGAAACTTCTGTTAATCGTAGTTATAGCATATAAAATCATCTTAATTAGTGTTAGATTTCTAGTTCGGTTCTTGAGTTTAAGAAATTTTCATACAACTATGTATTATTGGTGTAAATGAAAAGTTGTTCACGTTGGAAAAACTATTTCAACAAGAACTTTCAAAAATAATGGAAAAGAATGTGATAAAAGGGGTGAAAAAATGAAAAGGAAAAAGACAAGATAGATGAACTTCAAAGGAGTTATGAAAAAGACTCATGAAAATATGCTTAAGACCAGTATTAAATTTTATGATTTAAGATGCTCTCTCCACTCTTTAGTTTCTAATCACTCAGTATTTAAGAGCCTTTCAAATTATTATCTACTCTTTTATGTCTTTATTTAAACTCATTGTCACATTTAATTATATTTATTTTATTTTTTGTTTTTTGGATTCCTTATCACCTTTATTATAATGTTAAGAAGATAACAAAACATTGGCCTTAATAACCTAATTGACATTAAACCTACCACCACAAATATATCATGTTATAACTTTAGTTTCTACCAACTTTTAATTTATTTATTTGTATATGTGTCTTAGTATTTATATGTTATATGCTCAATTTTAAGCTAATTTATAATTTTAGTGACTTTTAATTCCTGATGTCCTTTTTCATTTTAGAAATTGTGTAGTTTTAATTCAACCATGTACTTTGTATACGTTTATTTCTTCTTATTTTTACATTTTAATTAATTAAATATTTTGTTTACTAGTATTTTCAATGATTACGTTAGATTTAAGATTCGATTAGGCCCAAATATATAAAAAAACAAAGATTATACCAAACTTGCAACTTTTAACGATTTGAAAGCAAAAGTCACAAAAAAATAAATCATACGTTATTTCTTTTTCTGAGTAGATTATATGATGTTTTGTTTGCCCTAGTTTTGTGATGGAAAGAACATATGGGATACATTATTTAGGGGAAAAGAAAACGACATGGAACAGTTATTGAGATTAAATGGGAAAGCTTAATTGATTAGTCCTAAAACTTCATTTACTCTTGGTTTAGCAACAAATCCATCATATTGTTGGAAACTGGTAGCAGTTATACTTCATTTTGAACTTGATTAAGAATTAAACATGAATAGTAGGACGAACTGTGATGTTGCTATTTGATGGTCTTTCTTCTTCAGTGGTTAATTTGGTGATAACGATTACAATGACAACCTATGCCTGCTAGAATAACATATTCCGATGAAGTTTACACAAAATTAGGAAAAAAGAATATTTTTGAGCTGTTATTTTCTTCTGATGTAATTGAGGTGAGAGAATTTTATTCCAACCCCAAATCATACGACACAAAATATATTCTAAGGAATATATATATTCACACAAAATACAAACGTTTATAATAAATACTTTTAAAGCATGTAATTTATTATGAATGAATGTTTTGAAGCATGTAAATTGTATTTTAGATTTATTATAAATATTGTGTATTTGTGTAGACATACACATAATCTGTTAAAATGGGTTGGAACCCGCGAGCCAACACGGCTCACCACGGGTTCGGGCCGGGTTGGATTGAAATTATTTTATAAATTTCAATACGGATTGATTCTTGACCCGACTCATTTAGAACCCAACTCATCTGGATTCAACCCGTGGTAAGCCGGGTTGACTCACCAACCCGCAGATAAAAGGGTCACACAAGTGTTTTTATTTATTTTGATTAAGTTGAGCTTTACATTTGGGTCATGTTAAGTTATCTTTTTATCCAACACATAAATAATTTGTATTTTTTATTTTGGTTTGTATTTGGATTGTATTAAAGTTTATTTAGATTTTAATTAGAATTACAATTTAGTTTTGACTGAAAAAAAAATAATAAAATAATTTTTTTTTAATTAAGTGAACCCGTGAGCCAACCCGTTTAACCCGCCAATCCGTGGTGGACCAGACCGGATTCAAATTTGTTTTGCTCACTAAAAAGTGAGTCGGGTTGAGTTGGTTCATTAAATCATCAACCCGTGATGGGTCGAGCCGGGTCGGACCGGATTACCCGTTTTGACAGCTCTACATACACAAAATATATTAAAGACTTGTAAATTGAAATTATTTTTCCGATGAGATTTATACGGGGAAATTGATTTTGTAATAAAATAGATTAATTATAATTTATTTTTAATAATTCCAAACACCAGGAATCTCATATAAAAAAATATCTCTAATAGTTTGTCAAATATAAACTTTCTTTATGTATGAAATTTGATAAAGGTGGAATGGAATGACTTGAATTGATCCGGACTGCCAACACTATTAAGTGACAGAAGTTATGTTACATATTTTATATTAAAGAAAAAACATTAACAATCAACACAATATTTAAATGAGTATTCAAGATATGAAAAGTTTCGACAAAAGTTGAACTATTTGGAATTAACTAACCAAAGACAACATTGATTATGGTACAGACATATTTTCTTACAATAGATTGGAAACTCTTAACCTTTTCACAAACATTATATCATAGAAGAAGTAATAAATACAACAATGATATTTTTACATATAGAATGCAAAAATATACTATAATATTTATTTTTATCTTATTAAATATTTGGAATATACTATAATATTTGTCTTATCTTATTAAATATTTGGACATTTTTAAGGTTCCAGTGTTTTAATGAAATTATTTACTTATGTTGTGTTTGTGCTGTAATATGAGAAAATATAGTCGGTTCATGATGAAAATATAGTCAAATCGTTCTAAACCAAAGGTTGAATCGAGTTAATTTATGTCAAAGACGGGCTTAGTCAATCCAAATTGAATTTTTGAGAATCAATTAGATTAAAGTCAAAACGAGTTATTTTGAATCGAAAGTCAAGCTAACTCTATTCAGACTTAAAAATAAAGTTGAATTTGCATTAAAATATAAATTAAATTACTTTATCCAAACAAGATATTTCAAAACTATTTTAATTACTGAAGCTAAATTAACTATTTCAATTTCTTTAAATTGTTGAAATTCCTAGTACAAATACAATATTAAAGATTTCAACTTGAGGTGAAAAGTATATTTATTCATAAGTTGAACTTTTCAAATGAGAGTTTTAGACAAAAGGTAGAAAACACAAAAAAGCATAAAAAGACTTTTCAAGAAAATAATACCTCATAACAATAAATATGTATGTCATCCTAGTTCAAAAAACAAAGTGCAAGGAAGAAATAATAATGAAAAAAAATGTATGAAAGAGGTTCAAAAATGAAAATTATACAACTTCTTGAATTTTATAAAAAAAAAAATTGTGGTTATCCAACAATAACAATAATTCTCTTGATTATGTATCAAAAAGTTAAATTTGAATAAACCGAGTTAACAGTAAAAGAGATCATGAGATTATTACACTATTTCCAAATTAAAATCTCCAGGAAAATGGTTTCTAAGTCTTCTTTCTTTATTTAAAATGATAGTGAGGGAGCCAATATAAATTTAGATTTTCTTTATAGTTTTTATTATGTTCTTAATTAAGAGATTGAATTGTGTAAAAGACTAAGTTAAATAATTCATGTTCTCACGGTGAGAAATAATAATTCATTTAGTGAAAATCAAAGGTAGTATCAATGGACATCAAAGACTTGGTGAATATTTACGTGAAATTTAGAGAGTACAACATAATTTTATCTATAAAAAACCATGTGTATATATATATATATATATATATATATA